>Ga0209636_10001269_pt1 | contig 25209 bp, 16 predicted proteins | sample DeeMarSWOR152_54_FD_187464 | JGI IMG/M metagenome (GOLD analysis project Ga0209636, IMG submission 187464) | Marine sediment microbial communities from White Oak River estuary, North Carolina - WOR-1-52-54 (SPAdes) (version 2) | ecosystem: Environmental > Aquatic > Marine > Intertidal zone >...
CATCCGATGCATATGTCCCAGTCAATCGCTACGTAGGTTCCACGAATACCGAGCTTTGTAGGTGGTTCTACTGGACCCCAGATGGCTATGCCTTCCTCTTCACCGACTTTCTCCCTGTTTTTCTGAAATTCAGGATCGATGGGCATAGGACTACACTACTTTTTTGTAATCTATCTGAACTCCCATTCACAATAAGGGTCACCCATAGCGATGCATTTAGTTTCTTTGACATGTTGGTTCTTGACGGCGGAGAAGAAGCCGTTGAGGAAGCCCGTGGTAAATAAGCAACAGGGCTCCTCACGTTCAGTCTCTAAGAGCATCCCTACGCTTTCGCAGCTCCCCTCCATCCTTATGGTTTCGTCTGCCGCAACCTTTCCAACCTTGCAATGTTCTAGGAAGTGGAGAACTCGCTTCACCGCTTCATCCTCTCTCAACCCCGCGTCCATTAAACGTTCACCGACTCCCTTTCCCGACCTTGCGCCTCCCATCCGCAACGCCATCCGATATCTCTCACCAGCTATGGCAGGAAAACCCATGGCGTGCATGACTGGATGAATGTAGATATCGCTCCCTAACCTGGGCCTCTCTACAAGGGGCTTCCCATCGAGCAGGAATCCCATGAGGCGTTGCATCAACCGTTCATGGATCCTTTCGATAACCGAGACGTCCTTCACAAGAGAATCCTTCAACCCATCGATTTCCCCAGGTACGAATTTAAACTCACAGTAAGGATCTCCCAACCCTATACATTTCGTCTCAACGACGTTCCAGTCTCTCTCAATTCCCTTTAAGCTTTCAAATGCCTTCAAACCTCCCGCGGCCTCAGGACCAAAATGTGAAGCTATCGTAGCACCTATGTTCTCAAATCCCCAGCATTCATAACTCTCGTGTAGTCTAACGTAATGTTCATCTGTCTTGGAGACATCTTCGAGGTATTCCCCGATCCAAGTGCGCTCCCATGCTTCCTCTCCATAAAACTTCGACATTCTTTTCATGTCTTTCACTGTGCTGAAGTGCTTGGGCATGAATAATTTGAAGAGGAGCCTCATCTTCAAAGGGAAAAGAGGCCAGTACTCCTTAATCGCACGATATGGTTCCTCCTTATTCATCTCATATATCATCGTTGGAAACCGTTTGGGGTCCCAGAGCATACCACTCCAGTGTGCAAAGTTGGGCCAGAACAGGTTCACGAAGTCCCCAAGCTCTTTTCTCAAAAACGCATCATCTTTTCCCATCTGTGCTTGTAAAAACTGTTTCACGAAAGATTGATCATCGATCGACCGGTCGATCGGATCAATTGTGAACGGTTTGAGCCCAGTCGAAGGGGTCATAGGAACTTCAATTCTTGTCGGCCCCAATTTCGGATGCTTCACAAGGTTTATGAGCCGTCTATCCTTCTCCATCTCTATCTTTATGATGCCGTTGGAGAGGCTCATCATCGCAACAAGGTCCTCTGTTTTCCCACAGCCCTCGTCAAAGCAGGTTAAGACAGCATTTCCCTCGACGGCTAACCTCAACAGAGTTGTCCTTATGAACCTTAATATCTCTGAGCCGCTCATAAGGTAAGGCGACGTGAGAGAATCGAAGACCAACAAAGCGTTTTCGCCCATCCTTTCCAGCATCTTTGAGATTGCGATACTTAGACCCGTAAGATCCTCGCATGAAGCAGCAACTACATCTGGTCTGGTTGTGCTCTGGAGCCCCACAGTCTCCCGGAATGCATCGACAAAGCCTAAAGGATGAGGTAATTGTTCACCGAGTCCTCTTTGCCTGAACGATTCTAAAATTTCTGATGGAGTAGATTCGGTGGTAACGTATATCACTGGACACAACGCGATACTCTTCAGAACAGCTTCTTGGCAGAAGGTTGTCTTCCCCGCTCCAGGGGGGCCCACCAACAGGATCATATTTTTAGGTGGTACTTCTTGAAGTTGAGAAAGGGACACCATAACTTATCTGAACTCCCACTCGCAGTAGGGGTCGCCCATCGCTATGCACCTGGTTTCTTTGACGTGCTGGTTCTTGACGGCTGAGAAGAAGCCGTTGAGGAATCCGGTGGTGAAGTAGCAGGAGGGCTCCTTGAACCTCGTCGTTATGAAGTTCACGGCTACGCTCTCACAGTTGTCCTTTATTCGGATCGTGTCGCCAGCCGCAACCTCTCCAACCTTGCAGTGTTCCAGGAGCGTGAGGATACGCTTCACGGCTTCGTCCTCCCCTATCCCCTCTTCTATCAGGCGTTCTCCGACCTCCTTCCCCGCCCTGGTGCCTCCCATCCTCAACGCCGTCTGGTATCTCTCGTTGGTCAGCTGGGAAAAACCTGTGGCATGGATGACTGCGTGAAGGTGGATATCGCTCCCTAGCCGGGGCCTCTCCACTAGGGGCTTTCCATGGAGAAGAAATCCCATGAGGCGATTCATCAGCCTGTCTTGCACATTTTCCACAAAAGCGCTGTCCTTCTCCAGAGTGTCCCTCAGCTCATCTAACTCTCCAGGCACCAGTTTGAACTCGCAGTAGGGGTCTCCGAGCCCTATGCACTTGGTCTCGACGGCATTCCAGTCTCTCTCAAGTCCTTTCCATTCCTCAAATCCTTTAACTGAGCCTGCGGCGCTGGCAGCGGCATAAAATAATCCTATTGCAGCGCCCACGTTTTCAAATCCCCAACAGGCGTAGTTCTCGTGCACTCTGATGTAGTGTTCGTTAGTCTTGGAGGCGCCCTCAAGGTATTCGATGACGCCACTGCGCTCCGCTTCGCACCATGGGGCTGAGGTATTGAACAGTTTTTTCATGTTCTTGATGTTGTTAAAGTCCTTGGGCATGAGCTTGAACATGAGCCTTACATGCCAGGGGTAAAACTGTATCATCTCCTTTGCCATAGAGCCGTCCAGCTTGTCGAGCTCGTATTTCAACGTCGGGAACCTTTTGGGGTCCCAGAGCATGCCGCTCCACGTCACGAGGTTAGGCCAGAAGAGGTTCACGTAGTCTCCGACTTCTTTTCTCATCCACTTTTCATCCCCACCTATGACCGCTTCATAACATTGTTTCCCTACATTCATATCCATGATGTCCGACTCGAATATGTATTTGAGTCCGCTGGGTTTCGGCTCGGTGGTGACTTCGATCCTTGTCGGCCTTACCTTTGGGTGCTTCACGACATCCAGGAGCTGTCTATCCTTTTCTATATCGGTCTTTATCACACCGTCGGAGAGGCTCATCATGGCCACCAGATCTTCTTGTTTGCCGCATCCCTCGTCAAGGCAGGCCAAGACGGCGTTCCCCTCGGCCGCAAACCTGATCAAAGTAGTCCTTATGAACCTCAATATCTCTGGGCCGCTCATAAGGTAGGGCGAGGTTAGGGAGTCGAAGACGAGCAGGCTTTTTTCACTCATACGATCTCTGAGCTTGTTGATGGCTATTCCAAGGCTCGTTAGATCCTCGGATGAGGCATCCTCCGTATCTGATCTGACCTCGGTCATGAGACCCACCGTCTCGTGAAAGGCGTCTACATAGCTGATGGGGTGAGGTGATGCCCCGGCGAGCCCCATCTCTCTCAACGAGTCTTCAATTTTCGTTGGAGCTGTTTCGGTTGTGACATATATTATTGGTTTCATAGATATATTGTTGATGACCGTTTGCTGGCAGAAGGTTGACTTTCCCGAGCCTGGAGGGCCAACCAGCAGGATCATGTTTTCAGAAGGAACTTCTTGTAACTGGGCCAAAGACAAAGAAAGACACCTATTACATCTAATTTACATTTCCATTAAATATGTTTGTAACACTAAAAATACAAATTACATTACCTGAATTCCCACTCGCAGTAGGGGTCGCCCATCGCTATGCACTTCGTTTCCTTTACGTGCTGGTTCTTGACGGCTGAGAAGAATCCGTTGAGGAAGCCCGTGGTGAAGAAGCAGGAAGGCTCCTTGCTATCTGGCGTGGACCAGAATTTACTCCAGAAACTTTCACAGTTCTCCCTGATCCTTATCTTCTCATTAAACGAAACCTTCCCCACCTTGCAGTATTCTAAGAGATTGAGAACGCGCTTCACTGCTTCATCCACTCCTATCCCGGCGTCCATTAGACGTTCGCCAACATCCCCTCCTGACTTCGAACCTCCCATCCTGAGCGCCATCCTAAACCTTTCGCCGGCTATGGCAGGGAAAACCATTGTGTGGAAAACGGGATGGAAGTGGACATCACTCCCCAACCTAGGTCTTTCCACAAGTGGTTTTCCATCGATGAGAAAACCCATGAGGCGATTCATCAACCGTTCATGTATCATCTCTATAACAGCGCTGTCTTTCTCCAAAGAGTTCCTCAGCTCTTTGATTCCGCCTGGCACCAGTTTAAATTCACAATAAGGGTCTCCAAGCCCTACACACTTGGTCTCAACGGCGTTCCAGTCCCTCTCAAGACCTTTCAAGCTCTCAAGTGCCCTACACATACCAGCGATGAGAGGAGGTAGGTAGGAGGCCATTGTAGATCCTACATTTTCGAATCCCCAGCAGTCAAAGCTCTCATAAACTCGAACATGATGTTCATCGGTTCTAGAGGCATCCTCAAGGTATTCCATTATGCCGACTCGCTCAGGCATGAGTGTTTTTGAACGTCTACTGAGTACTTTTTCCATGTCTTTTACCTTGCTCAGGCTCTGAGGCATAATTAATTTCAGCATAAGCCTAAAACGCCAAGGAAATGCGATTCGAAAGAACTCTTTATCCGTCTTACTCAACCTGAACACAGAGGGATAATCATCCTTATTCAACTCATACGTCATCATTGGGAACCTCTTGGGGTCCCAGAGCATGCCGCTCCAGTGGACGAGGTTCGGCCAAAACAAGTTTACATAATCACCAGACTCCCTCCTTGTAGTCGTTTCTTCTCCCTTCATCATCGCTAGAGTAAACTGCTTTAACAGATCCGGATCGTATATTCGCGAATCGAGTCCGATGGAGGGCGTCATTGGAACTTCGATTCTCGTCGGACTTACTTTTGGATGCTTCACGACGTTCAAGTGCCGCATGTTATCTTCCATCTCTATCTTTATCACGCCGTCCGCCAAGCTCATCATGGCCACAAGGTCCTCCTCCTTACCGCATCCTTCGTCTATGCAGGCCAAAACAGCGTTTCTTCTGGCGGAGAACCTTGACAGGGTTTGCCTCAGAAACCTCAAGATCTCAACGCCGTTGAAGAGGTATGGAGAAGTTAAGGAGTCGAAGACTAGCAGGATTCCCTCTCTTCCTAATTGGCCGGTCAGCTTTGAGATTGCTATATCTATGCTTGAGAGGTCGTTGCAGTCGGCGTGGATTGTGTCTGGTCTGTCTGAGATTGAGATCCCGACAGTCTCGTTATAAGCATCTACATAATTCAGTAAACCTGGTTTAACTCTACCCAGTCCCTTTTCTCTTAATGCTTCTTCAGCCTTGGATGGATCATACTCGGTCGTTACATAAATAACTGGTCTATCAAAAGTAAAGCTATGTAGAATTGTCTGTTCACAAAAAGTGGATTTTCCCGATCCAGGAGGCCCGATCAGCAGAATAAGGTTTCTTGTGGGCACTTCATGTAACTGGGCCAGAGACAAAAGAGACCACAGCTAATTTTGATGTTAAGGTTTCCATTAATTTATCGGTCAAGTCAATAACAAGTTGATGCTCGCTAGTCTATGATAAGGCTCTTCTGCGTTTTGGCTGCCCTTCCTCGAATACGACTTCGATCCTCTTATCTATCTCAGCGATGTTAGGGTGTTTTACTATGGTTAAGCTTAGCAGCGGTTCATCATGCTCGGTCTCAACCTTCGCCTTGACTACGATTTCAAAGATGCCTGCGGCTTGATCGACAACGTCTTCCATCCCCCTCACCTCGGTCAGGAAGAACAGGCCATACGACTTGTTCTCCCTCATCATAGCTCGAACCTTGCTCAGAATACCGTAGACTTTTCTCTTGTCCTCGGTGTGGAGAAGTAGGGAGTCTAGGAAGTCGCCAAAGAGGCAGCTCTTCTTCGTCATCTTCATGTAGAGCTCCGATTCGACCAGCATGAGGTTCTGGGGTTTGATGATCTGCGCCGGTCTAGAACTTGCATCTATCTCCGAAGCCTGGTTGAATACGCATCTGGGCCAGAAAGCCGTGACTAGCACCACATCTAAGCCTGGGGGTGCAACGCATGGTTCCGACACGAATGCTACGAACTCCTCTGGATTTTTTAGCTGGGAAAGCAGGGGGTGGAGCAGCGAGTTACAAATAACCATTCTAGGAATCATAGGGTTGCGTATAATGAGACATGGTTCGCCGGCAACGATTATCTCATTCATCTCCAATTTACTCCAACTCAATTCCGAATCCATCTCCCCAACTATCTGAACTCCCACTCACAGTACGGGTCACCCATCGCGATGCACTTGGTTTCTTTAACGTGCTGGTTCTTGACAGCGGAGAAGAATCCGTTGAGGAAGCCCGTGGTGAAGTAGCAGGAAGGCTCATTCAACTTAGTCGTCATGAATTTCGAGAACATGCTGTCAAAACTATTTTCTATTTTTATAGTTTCACCCATCGTAATCTTGCCTACTTTGCAGTATTCCAAGAGATTGAGGACGTGTTTCACCGCTTCATCTCCTTCTACTCCCTCGTCCTTAAGGTGTTCACTGACCTCTCTTCCTGACTTAGCGCCTCCCATTCTCAGAGCTACACGGTATCTCTCGCTAGCCAAGGGAAACAATGTCATCTCGTTCTCTGCAAGGGTGATAGTGCTCCCTAGCCTTGGTCTTTCCCAAAGAGGTTTGTCGCGGAGCATAAAGTCCATAAGTTGATCCATCAACCGGTCATGCATAGCGTCTAAAACTTTGGTGTCTATAGCCTTAAGAGAATCCTTTAGCTCATCGATTTCTCCTGGGACAACCTTAATTTCGCAGTAGGGGTCTCCCAGCCCTATGCATTTCGTCTCAACGGCGTTCCAGTTCCTCTTCTCCTTCTCAAATGCCCTGCACATGCCTGCGATCGTCGGAGGAACAAGCGAAGCCGTCGCTACGCCAACATTGTTGAATCCCCAGCATTCAGAATTCTCGTATATCCTAATATAGTGTTCATCAGTCTTAGATACATCATCAAGATATTCCATGATGCCGTAGCGTCGCCCTTTTATGAACTGCTGATCCACAAACTTCAACAGTTTTTTCATGTCCTTCGGTTTGCTGAAGCTCTTGGGCATCATCAGTTTCAGGAGAAGCCTGGAGTACCATGGAAACATCGCGATCATCTCCCTCATTGAAGAGCTCATCTCAACCAGCAACTCATAACTCATCTCTCGAATCCTCTTAGGATCCCATAATATGGTACTCCATTTACCGAGGTTTGGCCAGAAAATGTTCACCTCATACTCTCCAAACTCTTTGCTGAGATCCCCCTTCTGCTGAGCTTCAGAAAAATATCTCATCATTTCCTGATCCCAAACTTTCATGTCATATATCGGGTTCACTTTTACTAATGGAACCTCGATCTTTGTTGGCTCTGTTCTTGGATGCTTCACAACTTTGATCACCTTTTTTCCTTCAATAAGCTCAGTTTCTATCACGCCGTTGCATAGGGTCATCATTGCTACAAGATCCTCCGGTTTACCGCAGCCTTTGTCCATACAAGCTAATACAGCGTTTCCCTTAGCAGCAAACCTTGAAAGAGTCTGTCTAATGAACCTTAAAATCTCTGAGCCTATGAAAAGATATGGAGACGATAGAGAATCAAAGACAAGTAGGACATCCTTCTTTCCTATTTGTTCCGTCAGCTTCGTGATAGCTATGTCGATGCTTGAAAGGTCGTTACAGTCAGCATGAATGGTGTCTACTCTATCCGAAACGGCAACACCAACGGTTTCATTGTAAGCGTCAACGTAATTGAGCATGCCCGGTTCAACCTTTGCTAACCCTCGCTCCTTCAGATCCTTCTCTGCTTCAGACGGCCCGTATTCAGTCATTACATAGATTATGGGTCTGTCCATCGCTATGTTTTGTAGGACTGATTGCTGGCAGAAGGTTGTCTTTCCCGCTCCAGGGGGGCCCACCAACAGGATCATATTTTTAGGTGGTACTTCTTGAAGTTGAGACAGGGACACCATCACTTATCTGAACTCCCACTCGCAGTAGGGGTCTCCCATTGCTATACACCTCGTCTCCTTTACGTGCTGGTTCCTGACGGCTGAGAAGAGCCCATTCAGAAAGCCGGTTGTAAAGAAGCAGGATGGTTCTCCAGTTTCTATTCCAAAGATCTCACAATTTTCCCTGATCCTTATCGTATCGCCTGTTGTGATATTCCCCACCTTGCAGTATTCCATGAAATCGACGACACGCTTGACAACGTCATCTTCAGCTATCCCAGCATTCATCAGGTGTTCAGCAACATTCTTCCCTGACCTGGCACCTCCCATACGTAAAGCCATACGGTACCTCTCATTGAACAAAGCTGGTATAGATGTGGCGAAATACATTGAATTGAGCATGACTTCACTCCCTAGCTTAGACCTCTCGGGAAGGGGCTTTCCATGGACTAGAGACCCGGTGAGCTGATCCATCAAGCGATCATATATATTCTCCAGAACTGAGATGTCTAGGGATTCCAGAGAGTCTTTCAGCTCACCGATCTCCCCTGGCACCACCTTAAATTCACAGTATGGCGACCCCGTTCCAATACACTTCGTCTCCATCATGTTCCAGTCGCGCTCTTCCTTCTCTAATGCTTTGAAAAGTCCTACCCATTGTCCGCCGTGGTCTAATCGAGCTCCGACATCGTTCAATCCCGAGCACCAACTATTTTCGTATACTCTAAAATAGTGTTCGTCCTTCCTAGATTTCTCTTCGACATATTCCCAAATCCCCATCCTAGCCCCTTGGATCGACTTACTTATGAAGCGTGATGTAAGTTTTTTCATGTCTCTGACTTCGCTGAAGCTCTTTGGTACGAATAGCTTCATGAGAAGTCTCATGCGCAAGGGGAAGATATCAGAGGCCATTAATTCTCTTGATCTAGCGTGGGCCTCCTTGCCGAATTCATATGCGACTGCGGGTAGCCTTTTAGGATCCCAGAGCATACCACTCCAGCGAGCGAAATTCGGCCAGAACATGTTAATGAAGTCCCCAACCTCGGTCCTAACGGGTTGTCCTCCTCCTGCGCTCAACATCACCTCGGTGAGGCCTCCTATTATCTTGGGATCGAAGAGTCCAGGGAGGACCGACTTGCTCCAGGTTATCGGGGTCTCGATCCTTGTCGGCGCAATCACCGGATGTTTCACCACGCTTATGACCCTGGAACCCTCCTTTACCTCCATCCTGATGATGCCGTCGGCGAAGCTCATCATGGCTCCCAGGTCTTCTTCTCTCCCGCAGCCCTCGTCCATGGACGCCAATACGGCGTTTCCCTTAGCCGCGAACTTGGATAGAGTCTGCCTTATGAACCTCAGGATCTCTGTTCCGGTGAAGAGATACGGCGAGGTCAGGGAGTCGAAGACCAAAAGTACGCCGCTTCTCCCCATCCGTTCGCTCAGCTTCGAGATCCCAATATCTATGCTGGAGAGGTCGTCGCAGTCCGCGCGGACTGTGTCAGGCCGGTCCGCGACTGAGACACCCACAGTCTCATTGTAGGCGTCAACGAAGTTCAGTAAGCCTGGCTCGGCCTCGCCTAATCCCCTCTCTCTTAAAGCCTTCTCGGCGTCAGACGGGCCGTACTCGGTCGTCACGAAGATGGTTGACATGTCCATCGCCAAGTTTTGGAGGATAGCTTGCTGGCAGAAGGTTGATTTTCCCGAGCCAGGGCGGCCCACTAACAGAATCATCTTCCTCTGTGGTACCTCTTGCAGTTCGGTTAGAGACGCCATAAAATGTCACCTACCTGAACTCCCACTCACAGTAGGGGTCACCCATAGCTATGCACTTGGTTTCTTTGACGTGCTGGTTCTTGACTGCTGAGAAGAAGCCGTTGAGGAAGCCAGTGGTGAAGAAGCAGGAGGGCTCATTGATCTTCGTTGCAAAGAGCTTCGTTTGAGAGCTCTCGCAGTTTTCTCTTATCCTAATCGTCTCATCCATTGAGGTTTTTCCCACCTTACAGTGATCTAAGAGATTGAGAACGCGCTTCACCGCCTCATCCTCCATTAACCCCGCTTCCATCAGGTGTTCGCCGACCTCCTTCCCAACCTTAGCGCCTCCCATCCTCAACGCAATTCGGTATCTCTCACCAGCCATGGCAGGAAAAGCCATGGCGTGGAAGACATAATGGATATATACATCACTACCCAACCTGGGCCTCTCAACAAGAGGTTTTCCATGGAGCAGATATCCCATGAGATGATCCATGAGGCGGTTGTGTATACTTTCGATAATCGAGCTGTCTTTCTCCAGAGAACACCTAAGTTCATCGATTTCCCCCGGCACAAGTTTAAATTCGCAGTAGGGGTCTCCGAGCCCTATACACTTGGTCTCAACGGCGTTCCAGTCCCTCTCAAGTCCTTTCCAGAATTCGATTCCTTTACACATGCCTGCGATGAGAGAAGGGAGGTACGAAGCAATCGGGGCGCCGATGTTTTCGAACCCCCAGCAGTCAGAGCTCTCGTATACTCTAAAGTAGTGTTCGTCAGTTTTGGAGCTGCCTTCAAGGTATTCCATGATGCCGACGCGCTCTCGCTCGCGCTCCATCGTACAAAGTCTCGATATTCCTCTTTTCATGTCTTTGACTTTGCTGAAGCTCTTTGGAATGAAATTCATGAGAAGTCTCATGCGCCAGGGAATATATGCGCTCTTCACCGCCTCATCCTCCTTGCTCATCTTGAACAAGGAGGGAGGATCCTCCTTGTTCATCTCGTATGTCATCGTCGGGAACCTTTTAGGGTCCCAGAGCATGCCGCTCCAGTGGGCAAGGTTCGGCCAGAACAAGTTTACATAATCTCCAACCTCACTTCTCATCACCGATTTACCACCCAGCATCATTGTTTGAAGTATCTCTCTAAGCACGCTCGTATCGAAGAGGCGTGCTTCGAGTCCAATCGATGGGGTTATCGGAACATTGATCCTTGTTGGATTCAATCTCGGGTGCTTCATAACGTTCATGCGCCGCTTTTCTTCCTCAGTCTCTATCTTTATCACGCCGTCCGCGATGCTCATCATGGTAACAACGTCCTCTTCCTTGCCGCTGCCCTCATCAAAGCACGCTAAGACGCTGTTCCCCTCACCCACAAATCTGGAAAGGGTCAGCCTCATAAACCGCACAATCTCTGGACCGCTCAGAAGGTAGGGCGATGTCAAGGAATCAAAGACAAGTAATACGCCTTTTCTCCCTATTCTTTCCTGTAGCTTAGAGATCGCTATACCTATGCTGGACAGGCTCGCACAGTCTGCACGAACGGTATCAGGTCGATCTGAAACTAACAGCCCCACCGTCTCGTTGTAGGCGTCGATAAAGTTTAGTACGCCTGGCTCGAACTCGCTTAATCCCATTTCTCTTAACGCCTTCTCGACTCTAGATGGGTCACAATCGGTCGTAACATATATGATGGGCCTATCCAACGCCAGGCTCTGGAGAATCGCCTGTTCGCAGAACGCCGATTTCCCCGACCCCGGGGGACCGACCAAAAGGATCATGTTTTCGGGTGGTACTTCTTGTAGTTCAGTTAGAGACACCATCAAGCATTACCTACCTGAACTCCCACTCGCAGTAGGGGTCGCCCATCGCTATACATTTAGTTTCTTTCACATGCTGGTTCTTAACGGCGGAGAAGAAACCATTAAGGAAGCCGGTGGTGAAGAAGCACGAGGGAGCCTTCTCCTTCGTCGTGAATATCTTCGTCTGAGAGCTCTCACAGTTCTCCACTATTCTTATGGTTTCATCCACCGTAACTTTTCCAACTTTGCATTGGTTCAGGAAATCTAGAACACGATTCACAGCCTCATCATCACTTAACCCAGCTTCCAACAGGCGTTCACCAACCTGCTTTCCCGCCCTTGCTCCCCCCATCCCCAACACCATGCGGTACCTCTCACCAGCTAAAGCGGGAAAGACCATGGCGTGCACGACCCTGTGGATATTCACCATGTTTCCCAGCGTAGGCCTCTCCAAAAGCGGCTTTCCATGAAGCAGAAACTCCATGAGGTGATGCATCAAACGTTCATGTATCCTTTCGATCACCAAGATGTCTTTCTCCAAAGAATCCTTCAGCTCGGGGATTTCCCCGGGTACCAACTTCCCTTCGCAGTAGGGGTTACCTAACCCGATGCATTTTGTCTCAATGCAATTCCAGTCCCTCTCAAGTCCTTGCCAGCTCTCTAATCCCTTTATCATGCCTGCCAAGCCAGGCGTAAGATAGAAAGCCATCGTTGCACCGATGTCTTTGAATCCCCAGCATTCGGAGGATTCGTACAATCTAAAGTAGTGTTCGTCGGTCTTCGATGCGTCTTCAAGGTATTCCACGATGCCGCTTCGTTCCTGTTTCGGGCCGCCAAGCGATCTCTCCATCCCTTTCACAAATTTTTTCATATCTTTGACCTTGCTGAAGCTCTTCGGCATGAATCTGAGGAGAAGGCTCTGAGGCCAGGGAAACATGGCGCGCTTGACCGCTTCATTTTCCTTCATCAGCTTGAACGTGGAGGGCCCATCCTCCTTGTTCATCTCGTACACCATCATTGGGAATCGTTCGGGGTCCCAGAGCATCCCGCTCCAGTGGGCGAAGTTCGGCCAGAACAGGTTTACAAAGTCCCCGATCTTCCCTCTCATCACTGCCTCATCTCCCCGAAGGTACCGTGCCAGTAAATCGGGATTGAAGACACGCTCTTCCAATCCTATTGGCTCGGGTTCAATGGGCGCTTCAATTCTTGCTGCCTTCAACTTGGGGTGTTTTACAATGTTCAGGAGCTGCTTGCCCTCCCTTGTTTCCATCCTTATCACGCCGTCTGATAGGCTCATCATGGCCACAAGGTCCTCCTCCTTGCCACAGCCTTCATCTATGCAAGCCAAGACAGCGTTTCCCCTAGCAGCGAACCTCGACAGAGTCTGCGTCATGAACTTTAAGATCTCGGAGCCGTTGAACAGATACGGAGAAGTAAGGGAGTCGAAGACCAACAATACAGCCTTACGCCCTATTCTTTCACTCAACTTCGAGATCGCTATGTCTATGCTTGAAAGATCGTTACAGTCGGCGTATACGGTGTCTGGCCTATCCGGAACTGAAACGCCCACTGTCTCATTGTAGGCATCAATGAAGTTCAGGAGGCCGGGCTCAACCTCCCTCAATCCTCTCTCCTTTAAAGTGCTCTCGACCTTAGACGAACCGTGCTTGGTCATCAGATAGATGATCGGCTTATCCATGGCTACGTTTTTAAGCACAGTTTGATGACAGAAGGTTGACTTTCCTGATCCAGGGGATCCGACCAATAAGAACACGTTTTCAGTTGGTACTTCTTGTAACTGGGTTAGAGACGCCATCAAGCATCACCTACCTGAACTCCCACTCGCAGTATGGGTCTCCCATCGCTATGCACTTGGTCTCCTTGACGTGCTGGTTCTTGACGGCGGAGAAGAAGCCGTTGAGGAACCCGGTCGTGAAATGGCATGAGGGCTCCTCTGCCTTAATCATGAAGCTCTCGCAGTTCTGCACCATCCTTATGGTCTCACCCATGGAAACCTTCCCCACCTTGCAGTGCTCTAAGAGATGGAGAACGCGCTTCACCGCCTCATCTTCCTTTAACCCCGCTTCCATCAAGCGCTCGCCTATTACCTTTCCAGCTCTAGCGCCCCCAAGCTTCATGGCCATACGGTATCTTTCACTTGCTAGAGATGCTTCAGTGCCTATTATGTGGCCGAAGTCATGCAAGTCGATCTCATTACCACCTGGTCTCGGCCAAATAGGCTCACCTTGGAACATGAACCCCATAAGTCGATCCATGAGACGTTCATGTATCCTCTCCATGATCGTACTGTCGATAGCCTCGAGATTGACCTTGAGCTCATCGACTTCCCCAGGCACCATCTTCATTTCACAGTATGGGTCCCCGAGCCCTACACACTTTGTCTCAACGATGTTCCAGTCCCTATCTGGGCCTCCTCTATCTTTTTCAAATCCCCTTACCACCCCTGCAATGCCGCCGAGTATCCCCAGGTGTAGAGTTACACCTACGTTCTCAAATCCCCAACAATGAAAATCGTTGTGCACTCTCACGTAATGTTCATCTGTCTTGGAGGCATCTTCAAGGTATTCCATGATTTCGCCAGTATCGCTTCCCGACATGCGTTTGAAGATTGAAATCAGCTTCTTCATGTCCTTTACTTTGCTGAAGTTCTTGGGCATGAATCTAAGGAAAAGCCTCGCCCGCAAGGGAAGAAGCTGGAAAAACTCCTTCATGTGGGACTCGCTTTGCTTGTTCAAGTCGTATGTCATCGTTGGGAACCTCTTGGGGTCCCAGAGCATTCCACTCCATCTCGCGAATTGTGGCCAAAACAGGTTCACATAATCCCCAACCTCTTTTCTCAACGGGGGTCCAGCCATCAAGCCCCAAGTCATAGCGATGTGTTGCGTCAACATTTTAGTATCGTAGTGGTAGGTGAGAGCGGGGCTCCATGTCATGGGGACCTCGATCCTTGCGGGCTCCAATTTTGGGTGCTTCAAGATGTTAAAGGTCTTTGAGCCGTTCATCAGCTCTATCTTTACGATGCCATCAGCCGTGCTCATCATGGCCACTAGGTCCTCTTGTTTGCCACAGCCCTCGTCCACGCAGGCCAGGACAGCGTTCCCCTCTGCCGCCAGCCTCAACAGGGTCATCCTCATGAACCTCAGGATCTCGGAGCCGCTCATGAGGTAAGGAGGAGTCAGGGAGTCGAAGACCAGCAGACTATCCTCCCTCATCCTATCCCTGAGCCTAGCGATAGCGATTCCCAGGCTCGTCAAATCCCCAGAAGAGGCGTCAACCGTATCCGGTCGTTCAACGCCTTTGAGGCCGACAGTCTCGTGGAAGGCGTCGACGAATACTAGGGGATGTGGTAATGCTTCGCCAAGTCCTCTTTGCCTTAATAATCCTTCAACTTTAGATGGAGCTGATTCGGTTGTCACATAGATGACAGGTCTCATCTCTATATTGCTGAGTACTGCTTGATGACAGAAGGTCGACTTCCCAGCGCCTGGAGGACCAACAAGCAGGATCATGTTCTTCTGCGGGACTTCATGTAACTGAGTAAGAGACGCTATCAAGCATCACCTACCTGAACTCCCACTCACAGTAAGGGTCGCCCATCGCTATGCATCTGGTCTCCTTGACGTGCTGGTTCTTTACGGCTGAGAAGAATCCATTGAGGAAGCCGGTGGTGAAGTAGCAGGAAGGCTGCTCCGTTTTTATTCCGAATCGTTCACAATTATCGCGCATTCTTATTGTCTCACCCAACGTAATCTTTCCTACTTTGCAGTGTTCCATGAGGTCGATTACTCGTCTTACGGTCTCATCCGCTCCCAACCCTGAGTCCAAAAGGCGTTCGCCAAGCATCCTCCCTGCCTTGGCACCTCCCATCTTAAACACCGTTTGAAGTCTGTCATTGACTGTGGGCGCAGCGGTGACATGTTGAAAATCGTGGATGTGTACGCCACTACCGATGGTTGGCCTCTCCATCAGAGACTTATCATGAAGTAGAAAGCCCATTAGGTGCTCCATCAGGCGTTCATGTATCCTTTCGATGACTGTGCTGTCTTTCTCTAGAGAGGCTTTCAGGTCATCGATTTCACCTGGAACCAGTTTAACTTCGCAGTAGGGATCTCCCAACCCGATGCACTTCGTCTCAATGGCATTCCAGTCTCTGTCAAGTCCTTTAAGTTTCTCGAGTCCCTTCAAACTGCCTGCTGCTAAGGCCGGTCTCATTATCCCAAGTGAGGTACCGATGTTCTCAAATCCCCAGCATTCATAATGTTCGCGTAGTCTAATGTAGTGTTCATCGGTTTTAGAGACGTCTTCAAGGTATTCAAAAATTGCCATTCCGTGTTCTTCAGGTTTGAATCGCATAATCGTGTTCATGAATTTCCTCATGTCTTTGACCTTGCTGTAACTCTTTGGCATGAACTTGAAAAGAAGTTTCACGCGCAAGGGAATAATCTCACTTGGAAAATTACTCGCGTCCTCAGAATACTTGGTCAACTCATACATCATTGTGGGAAACCGTTTGGGGTCCCAGAGCATGCCGCTCCAAAATACAAGGTCCCTCCAAGCAATGTTAATTAGGTCACCAACCTCGGGTCTTAGAGCAGCTCCAGCTCCTTTAACCATCAACTCCATCTCCCGTCTCAAGTAATCTATGTCATAAAGGTAGGAAACTATCCGCGGAGGAATGGTCACTTGTACCTCGATCCTCGTCGGTTCTATTTGGGGATGCTTGACGACGTTAAGGACCTTCTTTCCATTTTCTATATCCGTTTCTATTATGCCGTTTACTATGCTCCTCATAGCTACCAAGTCTTCGGGCTTTCCGCAACCCTCATCGATGGACGCCACCACGGCGTTTCCTTTGGTAGTGAATCTTGAGAGTGTCTTCCTCATGAACCTGAGAATCTCGGAGCCGCCGAAAAGATAAGGGGAAGTAAGAGAATCAAAGACCAGTAGAACATCCTTTCTTCCTATTTGTTCCAATAACTTTGTAATAGCTATGTCAATGCTTGAAAGGTCGTTACAATCTGCATATACCGTGTCTACTCTATCAGTAACAGCGACCCCAACGGTTTCATTGTAAGCATCGACATAGTTAAGCAGGCCGCGTTCAACATCGCCCAATCCCTGCTCCTTCAGAGCCTTCTCAGCTTCAGACGGACCATATTCAGTCACTACGTAGATTATAGGCTTATCCATGGCCAAGCTCTTGAGAATTGTTTGTTTACAGAACGTAGTTTTCCCTGAGCCGGGGGGACCAACTAATAGTATCATGTTCTTAGACGGTATTTCTTGAAGCTCGATCAGAGACGCCATTAAGCTTCACCTACCTGAACTCCCACTCGCAGTATGGGTCTCCAATGGCTATACACTTCGTTTCCTTGACATGCTGGTTCTTGACGGCTGAGAAGAAGCCGTTTAAAAAGGCAGTGAGGAAGAAGCAGGATGGCTCTTTGGTCTCTAGTCCGAAACTCTCGCAGTTCTCCTTTATCCTTAATGTGTCGCCTAACGTGATCTTACCTATGTTGCAGTATTGCAATAAGTCTACAAGGCGCCTGATTGCCTGGTCTTCCTCCATCCCTGCGTTCATAAGATGGCTCCCCGCTTCTTTCCCGGCCTTCGCCCCACCCATCCGTAACGCTACACGGTACCTCTCGCTGAGCAGACCCGGGTAGGTGATTTCCCCTGTGATGAGGAAATACGAGAGATTGCTTCCTAATCGAGGCCTCTCCCCCAGCGGATCTCCATGAACCAGAAAACCGACAAGCTGATCCATGATGCGGCCATTTATCTTCTCAACAATCGAGCTGTCTATGCCCTCAAGAAAGCCCTTCATCTCGTCGATCTCCCCTGGCACGAATTTGAGTTCACAGTAGGGATGTCCTAACCCTATACACTTTGTTTCAACGACGTTCCAGTCCCTCTCAAATCCTTTCAGGCTTTCAAATGCTTTGAACATCCCTGCCATCATCCCACAAAATTGGAAGGATAGTCGAGCTCCCACATTATCCAGCCCCCAACAGTTATGACTTTCGTACATCCTGACGTAATGCTCATTCTTCTTTGATTGGTCTTCCAAATATTCTGAGATCTGCATCCCCCTGTCTTTTTCATCCCCGAAAGAACTTGAACTCATGAACTTCTTCCAGCTCCTAACTTCGCTGAAGTCCTTTGGCATGAGAAATCTGAAGAGGAGTCTAGATCGCCAAGGAAGAAGATTCTTCATTGCCCATGCATCCACCGTGAACTCAACCTCTTTCGCAAGCTCGTATGCCATTGTCGGGAACCGTTTCGGGTCCCAGAGCATGCCACTCCAAAAAGCGAGGTTTCTCCAGAACACGTTCACGTAGTCTCCGATCTCTGTTCTGAAGGGCCCTCCACGCCCTGTGAAAATTGCCTCATATATGCGCCTATACAAATTGAGATCAACCTTCTCGAAGGTGACCATCGTGCTCCAAGTCAAAGGGGTCTCAATCTTGGTTGGTGCTACCTTGGGATGCTTGATTACGGTTATGATCTTTGAATTCTCTGTTATGTCCATCTTGATGATACCGTCAGCTAGGCTCATCATGGCACCTAGGTCTTCCTCTTTTCCACAGCCCTCGTCCATGCACGCGATCACGGAGTTTCCTTCAGCCGCCAACCTTAGCAGGCTCATCCTGATGAACCTCAGAGTCTCCGGACCATTCATAAGGTATGGAGAGGTCAGGGAGTCGAAGACGACCAGCACATTCTCGCTCATGCTCTCCCGTAGCTTGGAGATCGCAATGCCTAGGCTTGTTAAATCCTCGGAGGAAGCTTTCACCGTGTTCGGTCGGTCTGCAGTGGAGAGACCCACTGTCTCGTGGAAGGCGTCGACGAAGCTAAGAGTGTGGGGCACGGCTCTCCCTAGTCCCTTCTCTCTCAACGAGTCTTCAACCTTCGAAGGAGCAGATTCAGTGGTCACATAGATGACTGGCATCACCTCAATATTGCGGAGAATTGTTTGTTGGCAGAAGGTTGATTTTCCCGAGCCAGGGAGGCCAACTAATAGTATCATGTTTTTGTATGGCACTTCCTGTAATTGGGCTAATGATACCATATTATCACCTACCTGAACTCCCACTCGCAGTATGGGTCACCCATCGCAATGCACTTGGTCTCCTTGACATGCTGGTTCTTGACGGCGGAGAAGAATCCGTTCAGGAACCCCGTCGTGAAGTAGCATGAGGGCTCCTCGCGTCTCATCGGCATGATCCTTGCAAGCGCATTTTCACAGTTTTCCTTCATTCTTATCGTCTCATTTATCGTCACGATTCCTACCTTGCAGTGTTCGAAGAAGTGGAGAAGGCGATTCACAGCCTCGTCCTCTGTTAATCCCGACTCCATTAGACTTTCGCCGACCTCCTTTCCTGTCTTTGCGCCTCCCATCCTGACCCCCATCCGGTACCTCTCTCTCCATACCCTTCCCATGGCAGGAATGTTCTCACCGCCCATGGTATGGTTGACGACATGAAGGTGAACATCGCTCCCCAACAAGGGCCTATTCTCTACGAGCGGCTTGCCTTCGAGCAGAAAGCCCATGAGACGGTCCATCAACTGGTCGTGTATCCTTTCAATGACAGAGACATCTTTCACCAGAGAATTCTCTAGCTCATCAATTTCTCCGGGCACCATTTTAAATTCGCAGTAAGGATCTCCTAAACCTATACACTTGGTCTCAATAACGTTCCAGTCCCTCTCAAGCCCTTGAAAGGATTCAAATCCTTTACATCCACCTGTCAAAATGGGAGGAATATACGAAGCTATCGTCGTGCCGATACTCTTTAGACCCCAACACTCAAAGTTATCATACACTCTGAAGTAGTGTTCATCGGTCCTAGAGGCGTCCTCAAGGTATTCCACGATTCCGCTCCGCTCCTGCTTGAATTGGTCTTCAACTGTTTTGAATCCTTTTTTAGCGTCTTTTACCCTGCTCATCGTTTTGGGCATCAATAATTTCATAAGTAGTCTCATGTGCCAGGGAAAGGTGGTGCGTACCCATGCTTCATCCTTGAATGCGGAGGGGCCGTCGTCCTTGTTCGCTTGGTATGTCATCATCGGGTATCTCTTGGGATCCCATAGCATGCCACTCCAGGGGACAAGGATTGGCCAGAAAAGGTTCACGTAATCCCCGAGCTCCTTTCTCCAAAACGCTTCGTCTCCACGCTTTAATGCTTGATAAAACGCCTTTAACATGCTTGGGTCGAATTTGCGTGTCTCTATTCCTACCCTTTCTGGTTCTATGGGTACTTCAATTCTTGTCGGAGTCGTTTTGGGGTGCTTCACGATATCCAAGAGCTGCTTATTTTTCTCTATCTCCAGTTTAATCACGCCGTCTGAGAGGCTCATCATCGCCACTAGGTCTTCTTCTTTACCACTGCCCTCGTCAAAGCAGGCCAGGACACTGTTTCCTTCGCCCGAAAACCTCGACAGCGTCAACCTCATGAAACGTACGACCTCTGGTCCGTTGAGGAGGTAGGGCGACGTTAAAGAGTCGAATACAAGCAACACCCCCTTCCTCCCTATCCTCTCCTGCAGTTTCGAGATAGCTATGCTTATGCTAGAAAGGCTCCCGCAGTCAGCCAGTATTGCGTTGGGACGATTCGTAGAGGGTAGACCTACCGTCTCGTGGTAAGCATCGATAAAATTCAGCAGTCCCGGCTCGATCTCACCTAATCCCCTCTCCTTCAGAGCTTCCTCAGCCTTGGACGGTCCGTGCTCGGTCGTCACGTAGATGATTGGCTTATCAACCACCAGGCTCTGGAGAACTGCCTGCCTACAAAAAGTTGATTTCCCCGAGCCCGGAGGGCCAACGAGAAAGACCACATTTTCAGTCGGCACTTCCTGTATCTGGGTTAGAGATACCAATAATGGTCCCAATTAGAAATATCTTAATTGTATCTTTAATTTTACCGTTAGGTTTCGAGTTTAGGTAGATATTTCATCTGTAAACGGTCGCCCTCGGGAATACTTCTATTCCATTATCGGTGATCTGATAGGGCCTAGGCTGGTTGTCTATCGCCAGCCCCCTCATCTTCTCCACCTGGAAAGCTCGGATGAGCCTGCTCTCCTTCAAGAATGTTCGCAGGAGGATGACTCCCTGGGCGAGGTACTCCTCGAACTGGTGCTCCCTCTCTATCCCAGTGCCCCTCAACTCGGATATCAACAGGTTGGTGCAGCCGGTCCCCTTCAATTCCCTCATCAGGTCCCTCATGGCGTATATCCGCTCGATCTCGTCAGGGAACTGGATCGTGAACATCGTCAGAGGATCCACGATGACCCTCTTCGCGTCAATCTCCTTCACGCCCTTCCTGATCGCTTCCAATAGCTTGACCAGTCTGAACTCCTTCATACCCAGCTGGATGAGACCAGTCTCCGACGGCGCAACACGTACGGGAGACACGTTGATGAAGCTGATCTTTTTCTCCTCCTCGAGACGTTCCATATCCCACCCGAACTTCGACATGTTACTCTTGATTTCTTTTGGGTCCTCGTCTAAGGTAACATAGATGCCGGGCTCGTTATGCTCCGTCGCCCCAGAGTATAGGAACTGGGTCGCGAAGGTCGTCTTCCCACTTCCCGGCCCCCCGCTGATCAGCACCGTGTGGCCCCTGGGTATACCCTTACCGGCGAGGATAGTATCCACACCGGGGATCCCCACCGGAACGTAATTCATCGCCAATTCATTCACCCCTCACCAAACCAACATTCGTATATTATGGGGATTACCATTTAAAATAACTATAACCTTACCTTATTGAGATGGCGTTATGAGCGCTTTGCCCGACGATAATAGGATTGGACTCCTTGAGGCTGCAAAGAAGATACATGCGAACAAGCAAGTTCAGGTCATGGGGTACAGGGCATTAGCTGAAAGGGCTGGAGACGAGAAGATCAGGTACTTGTTGAAACGGATAGGCGACGACGAGGAAAGGCTGACAGAGTTCTGGTCCGGGAGGATCAAGGAACTTGGAGGCTCGGTGGTAATCGGGGGTACGCTCCAGGACTGGAAAGTGAGGCTAATGATGAGCATCCTCGGCACGAAGGGTTTCTTCGAGTGGGCCGTAGTGGGCGAGGAGGAGGGCATTCTGTACTTAGCGATCCAGGCTGAGAAGATCAGGGACACAGCCACATCCGAGACCTGGAGCCGGTACGCCTCAGACGAGAGGATGCACCTTGACAGAATGAGGACCGAGGTGCTGGGGATGGAGGCTTGGGAGATACACGGGGGCAGCGGGGTAAGAGACATGATCTTCGGCGCCAACGACGGGCTGGTCTCGACACTGGCCTTCGTCGCCGGCGTGGTCGGGGCCATCACGGACCCTTACATTGTGATGGTATCCGGGATAGCGGAGCTCTTCGCGGGCACCATATCCATGGCCGCCGGGGCCTACCAGTCCTCAAAGTCCGAGCTGGAGGTCCTCGAGAGGGAGAGCCAGAGGGAAATGGTCGAGGGGAGGACGCCCGAAGAGGAGATGGGCAAGCTGTTAGAGTTCTACCTTTCGGAGGGCTACACAAGGGGGGAGGCCGAGGCCATAGTCGAGAGGATCGCCGAGGAGAGGGAGGCGCCCATCAGGGCCAGCACTCTGGAGGAGCTGGGGCTGGCCCCAGAGGAGCTGGGGAACCCAGTCAAGGCCGGGATCCTGTGCGGGGTATCCTTCGGCCTGGCTGCTGTAGTGCCACTATTCCCCTTCGCGTTCAAGGCCCTGAGGGCCATGGATTCGCTGATGGTCTCCATCGTGGCCACCCTCGCCAGCCTCTTCGGGGTCGGGGCCATGAAGACTATATTCTCGAGGAAGAACTGGGTGAGAAGCGGTCTGGAGATGATGGTCATCGGCGCCTCCGCCTCGGCAATAACCTACATGATCGGTAAGGTGTTTTCACTCATCCTCTGAATAAGTCACGTGCACTCAGCTCTATCATAACCTCGCTAATTTACGTCACCCTCAACGGGTTGGTAATAAGTATACTTCGCACACGCGTAAAAAACCATCAGATCATTCGGAGTAAGTGTTCACTCAAACCCAGCTATCCTATTTTCATCGATTCTTAGAAAGATGACTCCAACTAAAGAAAGCTGTAATTGCAGATAGAAATGCAATGAGTAATATCTGCATTGCTTGATCCCAAGGATACTCTATGGGTGGTCCACCCTGTGGTCTGTTTGGGATCCCATCTCCACTTATATTTTCCTTTAAACCAACCACAGACAACAGACTAACGATAGTAATGCCTACACTAATGACTAGCAATATTTTCCAAATCAACTGTGAGTTGAGATCAGCCATCCATCATCACTTCTATTGAAGTACGCACTTGCGAGCGTGTGATCAGAAGCGTAGAATATAAGTAATTTTGAAAATAAGTAAAGTGCATATTTCTACTAGTTGATCTTAGTTCCCTGATCCCAGCTTGAAGTGGTCTCTAATATTTTCGTTATCTAAACACCATGTGTGCACTCTTAGACTTCATGAGTTCATGGACTCTTTTAAGAATGCGTCATATCCGTATTTATGAAGAGGCTTAACTCTGTAAGGCAGAGAATGATTTCATTTTAAATAATACGAAGTTCTGTCCGGCAGAAATTGACCCCACTTTATATGGTCAGCATCTCGTCTCAATCGTGGTTGAAAACAGATGAAAGCAAGTAACAACGTTTCGAAGACGAGTTCGATGCTAAACTTAAGACTCAGCGAAGCGAGAGGCTTCGTCGAAGAATTTGGGATTCACATTCTGCTTGAGGTTACCCTGGTTGGGATCGTTGATAGCTTCCTGAACAACACTGTTCTCAGCATGCTCGTTGGCATCTGCATAGTCGAGGGATGCCAGTTCCTGTGGCGGAAATGGAAGGGAGACAGATGAAAACAAGTCTTCCGGATAAAGCGAACGGACGGATAAGAGAGTTGATTCTTAATTTCAGGTCTCTCACTTGGGTTCGGTGGGAGCCCGGTTGGGATACCCTCTTTGCCTTAGCTACAATGCTCTACATGATTCCTTCATACTACCTCATGGCCAACAATCTGCATCAGCTTGCGGTCTACAACTTCCTGTTCGCAAGTCTGTTTGTTCTCGTGCTGCTCCCAGCCTTCTATGTCCTTAAGGTTCGTGGAGAGTCCCTGGAACAGCTTGGCATTACCAAGCAACATTGGTTACCCAGTCTGTTGATCAGCCTTGCGTTTGTCTTGTGGTTTACTCCAAGGCTTTTAGGTCTTCTCTCCTCTATTCCCAAGGAGCTGATTCTGCCTACTGCCATCTTCAACGGCCTATGCCTTTGGGAGCCCTTCTTCGTCCACTGCTGGGTTCAACTACGCTTCGAGAAGGCGTTCGGAGTAGTACCAGGCGTCCTCGCGGCAGGGCTCTGCCTGGGATCCTACCATATTGGGACATACCCCTTTGGGATGGTGATCGTGCTTGGTATGGCTGGATTGATTTACGGAGTGGTGTTCAGGCTGACGAGAAATCTGCTCATTCTTTGGCCCTTGACCTGGACGGCGGCCTCTACCGTGGGCACGGTCTCAGGGGGATTCACCTTTGGATGGAAGACGGTGTGGATTTACGCTGCAATACTTCTCACTCAGGGAATAGGGATCTGGTGGATCGTGCGGACGCGGCAGAATATTAAAGCCCAGGGGCAAGATGACTTTAAAGTGTCGGAGAAGGATGTGCCCAAGATGGGCATGTCTTGGAAGGACTGGCTTCTACCCTGCATATATAGTGTCTTCATGATTGTTCAGATTGTGATCACCATTTTCAAATACAATCATCTGGGGCTTGATATTTTAGCGAATGCTGGATGGTTGGTCTTGACAGTCTCCGCTATCTTTGGCTGGATACCTATCTTTACCTTCCGCAAGAAGGGTGGGGTACCGGAGGGGAAAAGCTACACGCACACCACAGTTCTCGTCGACAGCGGAATCTATGCTGTCATCCGACACCCACAGTTCTTCGCTGGAATACTGATAAGTTTTGCATTAATTCTAATATCCCAACACTGGTTAAACGCAGTTCTCTTCGTTCCTGTTGTACTGGGGACCTACATAGACTCTTTGAGGGCGGATGAGAGACTCATCGAGAAGTTTGGCGACGACTATAAGAGCTACATGATGAGGGTGTCGGGGCTTAATCCCTTGGTTGGAATTATCGGGTTATTCCGATCACACGTGCGTAAAAAGGAGATTCTTTAATGTGTCTGATTTGAAGCCGACTCATTTGAATTATTCGTGGAAACGTGATCCTTTGCTGTGGGCATATAGTGTATTAATGTTAATACCAATCATAATGGTCTTCTTTTTCTATAATTATTACCACCTAAATTTCTGTGTGTATACTGGATGGGCATTACTTATATTCAGCATCGTCATCATATTGTTGGCGGGATATCAATTCAGAATGAAAGGTGGAGCTCCAAAGGGTGAAAGCATAGTTCACACCACGGTTTTGGTGGATAGTGGAGTGTATGCGGTTGTTCGACACCCCCAATACTTGGGGTTCATCCTTTTTGTCTTTGCATTAGTTTTAATGTCTCAACACTGGTTAAGCATATTCT
>Ga0209636_10001270_pt1 | contig 25202 bp, 18 predicted proteins | sample DeeMarSWOR152_54_FD_187464 | JGI IMG/M metagenome (GOLD analysis project Ga0209636, IMG submission 187464) | Marine sediment microbial communities from White Oak River estuary, North Carolina - WOR-1-52-54 (SPAdes) (version 2) | ecosystem: Environmental > Aquatic > Marine > Intertidal zone >...
CAACCAGTTGAAAAGGAGAGGCGTAGAAAAGAGGGAAGCCCTTCTTCAAGCCTGTACTGTTCGACTGCGTCCTGTTTTGATCACGGCTTTTACCACTATCTTAGGGATGATGCCTATGGCGTTGAGTATTTCAGAGGGGGCTGAGATGAGAGCCCCGATGGCGATCGCGGTTATCGGCGGGTTGACAGCTACGACGTTCCTGACTCTCTTTGTCATCCCCATAATTTATAGTTTATTCGAACGCGTCAAATTCAAGACAAAGCAAGCTTAATATAAGGGGACGGTTCTATTTTTTTAAATCTTACCTATATCTCATTCTGCCAGGCTTTTTATTTTAAAAAAATAGAACCGTCCCCATCTCTTTTAGAGAGACTGTAAGGTTGACGTCTATGTTTTATACCTCAAGAAAGCGCCGATATTTCCATACCTCCTCAGTTTTGAGGGAGGTATGACGTGTTTTACCTGGCAATTTTTGTCCATGGCAACTTCCACGGCCTCGTCGATGATGTCTACCACATTCTCTGTTTTTACTCGACAGGAAGGACACCGGGGTTCCTCCAAAAACATGAAGTTGCACCTGGGGCAGATTTTTCCCTGTTTTGAAAAATTGCGTGTCACAACCAGAGTTTGAACCTCGCCTCGGTTGAGCTTCTTCAGGGTATCTTTCACCCCAGAAATGGCAAGCCCGCCTTTTTCCAGCTCAGAAATGAGGCGATCCACGATTTCATCCTCTTCTTCTTTTTTCAGTTTCTTTTCTAGCTGGATAGCTTCTGAAAGCACTTTATCGAGTGAATCGCTAGGTTTAGTCCTGATCCTGCCTTTTAGCTTATTCTTGATGTATGGGTGAAGGAGAGATTCAAATTTTGTAAAGAGTTCATCTTTGCAGCCAAGAAAAAGCCAATCAAAATGATTTTTTTTGAAAAGGGAGAAGGTTATCTGGGCAGTATTTTTAAAGTGCTCATGAAGATGAGTGGCTACGTGTCTCTCGATTCTTTTTGATTCGTATCCTTCCCAGCCTCCCTCTTTTACTTTGGGTGGGACATCGGTGATGAGATTTTGGAGAAGAGATATCTCTGCCATGAAAATTTCATACCAGACTGCTTCTCTCCGGTCTAAAAGGAGGGTACAGATAGAGTGATATTCATCCAGTATGGCCGAGAGAGGTCTAATATAGGGATTGTGGTCAAATACGATTATATTCCGAGGTGGATCAGAGAGATTGAAAATATGCCAGAAGTCTTTCTTCGAACAGGAAAATATAGCGAGGCCTGAGGATTTGTGGGAGGTGCTGTTCCGGCTGAAGAAACGCCTTATCTTTTCCAAGTCTTTGAATAGAGATTCTTTTTTCTCCCTTCCTAGGTCGATCTTATTTATTCTTGCCTTATTTTTATTCAGGAGATTCTTGAAGGAAAGGTCTATTTCTTTTTTTGTCATCCTGCTTTTGTCGGTATCCATATAGAAAGACGTCGTAAGAAAATCCTCGCTTTTAAACTCAGCAAGGGCTTCAATTTGCTTCCGGCTCAATAATTTCATTGATACTCCTTTAATGGAGAAATAAAGATGGATATCAAGATTTTTGTTTGAGGATAGATTGTGATAAAGTGCACCCTTACCTAAAATAAGAGCTGAATCCTCTTTTGTCAAGCATTAACGGGGTCAGACATTCAAAAATTTTAATATTTATCTCAGCATGAAAGATTACAAATTAAAGACTCAGAAAATATTAAAATTTTTGAATGTCTGACCCCATCTCCACTTTACTCTTTCAGGGGCAAGAATTATAATACTGTAGAAGATAAGAAGATAAGGAGTATATTTACTCTCAATTTTGATAATAGTGCGCATACGAAGAAAATTTCGGTGCGGAAGTGGCGGAATTGGTAGACGCGTAAGCCTCAGGAGTTTATGGTCTTTTAGACCGTGTGGGTTCGAATCCCACCTTCCGCACCAGAAAGACGATTTGACCATAGTCATCCCAGACCACAGGCTGATTCATGTCATTCACGAAGAATATTCTCCTCATAAATCCCTGGATATATGACTTCACAGCTTATGATTTTTGGTTAAGACCTTTAGGACTCCTGTACATCGCTTCCATCCTTAGAAACCACACAAACTTCAGATTGAACTTCATTGACTGCTTGGACCGTTACCATCCCCTTTTACCTAAAGAAATGAAAACTAAACCCGATGGGAGAGGTGCTTTTCCTAAGGAAGAGGTGACAAAGCCTGTGATATTGAATGAAGTTCCAAGGAAATATTCTCGTTATGGAATCCCTGTCTCCCTTTTCCTCCAAGAGCTGGACAATATTTCATCTCCTGATCTGGTCCTTATTACCTGCACCATGACCTATTGGTATCCAGGAGTCCAGCTGGTGGTTGAGCTTGTGCGCCAGAAATTTGGCAGAATTCCCATTGTTTTAGGCGGTATATATGCCACGCTTATGTCCCAGCATGCTCGAGGCTCTGCTGAAGTTGATTTTGTTGTTCAGGGTGCTGGCGAGAAAAAAATCTTTTCCGTTCTGAAAGAGGCCTTGGGCGACGGTCATATTCCCGAAATTCATATCGATTCTTTTAGCGAAGTTCCCTGGCCAGCCCTTGATATGCTAAGGAATAAACAAGCCCTTCCTATCTTAACTTCGAGGGGCTGTCCTTTTCAATGCTCCTTCTGTGCTGCTCACTTGCTTTATGATAGCTTTGAACAGAGGAGGTCTGACTCTGTGGCTGATGAGATAGAATTTCATCACCGCCAATTCCGCACTCGTAATTTTGCTTTCTACGATGATGCGCTTCTCCTGAATAAAGAAGATCACATCATTCCTTTATTAAAGGATATCATCAAGAGGAAGCTTTCTCTTTCATTTCACACTCCTAACGGGCTTCATCTTAGGGAAATTGATTTAGAAGTGGCCTCCCTTTTTAAGGAAGCAAACTTTCAATCTCTCTACCTCAGTCAGGAATCCTTTGAGGAGCAGGTTTTGACCAAAGCCTCAGCGAAAGTAGCTGCTGAGGATTTAGAGAAAGCTATGGAGAATTTGGAGAGAGTTGGCTATCGCCGTTGCGACATAAACGTCTATTTAATGGTCGGTCTTCCAGAGCAAGATATTTTGGGAATAAAAGAGAGCATTCGCCAAGTTCAGTGCCTGGGAGCAAGACCCCGTTTAGCCTATTTTTCACCGGTTCCCGGCACGCCTGAGTGGGATACATTAGTTGAAAAGGGAATATTCTTAAAAGACGCTGATCCCCTTCTCCATAACAAACTGACATTTCCTTATCTCTGGGGCAATTTTTCTTCTGAAGATTTTGAATCCCTCCATGAGCTTTTAAATTCTTTTCCGAAATCGAAATAGATTCCCAGGAATGGCATCGCTCCCGCTCAGGTATTTAAGGCCATTCTCCTTTCGGTCTTCTCGGCTGTTTTAGGATGGGGGATGGTTCTATTTTTTCTAAATAAAGAAAAGAAGGTAAAGACAGTAAAAAAATGCTTACAAAAGACTTTTAGATCGTCTTTGTTATAATTTAACTAAGGCACTTGATGTTTCTAATCAGACTATTTATTATAATAAGTAACACACAGATCTTCTAAAGGCATGGAAAGATTCCGGTTTTCACTCGAGAAAACTCGAGGAAAACTGAATGACTTGTTAAAATCTTTAGAAGTGGATACCAATCAGTCTTAAATTTATATTGAGACTGGAAGAGAGAAAAAAATGAGTAAATCGATTTTTTCCTTTTTAATCATCCTCTCTATTCTCTTGCAGCCTTCTTGTCGTCTCTATAAATTGGAAGAGAAACTTGATCCTGAAAACGCTGAGTTTTTGTTTAAAGTGAGATATATCATTACCAAAGAGGAGCGGAAGATTTTTCTCGAACTTCCTGATGAGGAAAAGGCAAAGTTTAGGGAGGAATTTTGGAAGCGTCGCGATCCTACTCCGGACACCGAAGAGAATGAGTTTAAGATAGAGTATTATAAGCGTATCGAAAGGTCTAATGAGCTCTTTTCAGGAGAAGGGAAACCAGGTTGGCTGACTGACAGGGGAAGAATATATATTCTTTTTGGTCCTCCTACAGATCGAATGACCTATCCCATGCAGACAGGTCCTTACGGCCGCTGTCAGGAGACATGGCTTTATGGTAATTTCCCAATTATATTCATTGATAGATTCTGTAACGGAACTTATAGATTGGTAACTTACAATCTGGCTCATCTTCAGGCAATAAACCGTGCTCTTGCCGAATCTCAGAAGACATACCAAAAGGAAAAAGAGCTTTTTGACTTCAGCTTCAAAATCGAAACGAATCGAGTCCATCCTGACGGAGTAGAAGGTCTCATCATCATAGAAGTTCCTTATGCGGTGATCTGGTTCAAATCTGAGGACGATAAACTCGAGACAACACTGGATTTAAGCCTGGAGTTGAAAGATCAAGCCAATCAGCTTCTTTGGGAATATCAAGACTCGTTAATTGTTCAATTAGACGAAATCGAACTCCAGAAGAAAAGTCAGAAGAAACACTCCATTGAAATTCCCTTTTCACTGAAGGAAGATTTAGAAAAGCTTCGAGAGGGCAGAAATATGTTACATATTCACCTTAAAAACAGGACTGGAGGAGAAGAGGCAAAAAAAGTGAAGGAATTAAAGTTAGAAGCCCTGAACGAATGAAGGTTCTTGCTCCAAGCAAGGAAAAAATTCAACATCGAAAGGAAAAGAAGATGCCTCAAGTATTAAGAAACAGTCTTTTCATTATCGGTTTTGGTGTCTTATTTGTTTTTTTTGGAATGGCGCCTCTTTATTCTTCTCAGGAGCACTTTGGAAAGGGAAGAATTACGGGAACGGTTGTTGATGAAAACGGTAAGCCCCTCGAAGGTGTTTTAATCTTGGTAGAAGGCCTAAAGACCAGTGCAAAATATCAGAGTTATACTGATGAAAAAGGACATTTTGCTGTAGCAGGAATGGGGACTGGTCAGTGGCGAGTAACCGCTTCCAAGCAAGGTTACATCAGTTCCTACCTGGATATGCCCATCCGCCAGTTAAGCAAAAATCCTTCCCTCTCCTTTACTTTGAATAAAATGAAGGGACCCACTGGTCTTAAAACAGATGAGGAGTCTTCTCAGTTGCTCGAGGAAGGAAATCTCCTCATGAAGGAAGAGAAGTATGAGGAGGCCGTAGAAGTTTTCGAGGAATTGGTGATGAAATACCCAGAAATTTACCAGATTCATCTCAACATCGGAACCTGTTACCTCAGAAAAAGAGAACTGGATAAAGCTGAGGAGCAGTTTCAACTTGTCCTGGACAACACCTTGAAGACTCATAGCGATTTAAAAAAAGACAAAGGCGCCTCCCTGCGAGCCCTTACTGGTCTGGGAGAGGTTTATCTTCAGAAAGAAAAATTTGAAACGGCTCAGAAATATTTTGCTCAAGCTTTGGACATTTCCCCTGAAGATGCAGTTTCCGCCTACAATGTAGGAGAAGTCTATTTTTCGAATCAGAAGATTGATGAGGCTATCGAATATTTTGAATTAGCCACAAAGATTAAAAAAGAATGGTCTAAGCCTTATTTGAAGCTGGGCTATGTTTATCTCAACAAAGGCGACTTTGATAAATCACTTGAGTATTTCCATAAGTTCATCGAGATAGATCCAGAAAATCCTCAAGTGCCCAATGTGAAAAACATCATATCCACTGTAGAGAAAATGAAAGAGTGAAGGTGATTCGAGATGAGAGGATTATTGATTTCAGAATTTGAAATGCAGACTTAATCTAAAAGCCCTCACACCTGTCACAGAGACAATCCTTTTGTAGTTTGAGTTTAAGATTCGTATACCTTCAGCTGTGTTTTCACCTGATGGAAACCAGAAGCCTCCGTCGTTTTGTATGATAGAGCGATACTTGTTTCCCAGGGCGTTGAACATATCTATATAAAGACTTATTCTTCCTACACCTTTTAATTTAAATTCTTTCTCGATTCTCAAATTAAGATTGTCATAGGAATTATTCCTCCTTGTCCCAGGTTCCTCAAGAAGTACATTCACAAAACTGCTGTAGGCATTTTCTTCTTCTGACCAGGTTGAGGGAGGATAAATGGTCACCCTTCTTGCCCAGGGAATGCCGCTCATATGAGTGTAGAAGAAACTCAAGTAAAATTCGTAGGGGAATCGGTAGGTTCCCATGAGTTTGATAACCAGAGGTCTGTCATAGTCCAGGACTGAATTTTCGGTGAGGTTGACGAAATAATTGGGGCTTTCTCCTGCGCTGGAAAATCCGGAACTCGCGTTGTACCCTTGACCGATATTGCCAGAGGATTTACTTAAAATGATTGACCCTTGCAATTGCCAGTTGTTTGACATTCGTTTTTTCAAGACAAACTCTAAAGCCTGGTACTTTCTCTCTAATTCAGGAACATTTTTAATTCTATCAAAGGCCAAAGGAGCATCCTTTGACCAGAAATATACTTCTACCCGAGTATCTGGATAATCGTCAACTCCCGGAACTACAGTGTTGAAGGGAATCCACCATCCTTCTGTGTCTTCTTCAATGGTGTACCAGTCTTTATCCAAGGCAGGGGAATAACGCACGTTTTCTATGATATTTCTTTTAACTTTATAAATGCTGTTTATACGAATGGAAAAATCTTTAAAAAGTTCTTGCTGGAGACCTATGGTGAATTCATCGAGATAAGGAGATTTGATATCAGGGTCTATTCTTTTTTCATATGACTCCTCTAAGTACAGACTGTAGTCTTCGGGAAAAAGGGCATAGGAATCTTCGATACCGACATTTCCATCCATATTTTCGTCATACCAGAAGAATTGATGAAGGCGGCCAGGATAGAAAGGATTTAAAGGGTAGATGTACTGGAGCATTAGATATTCTGGGTAACGAGCATAGGAGGCCTTAAAGACCGTTTTTCCATTGCCATAAATGTCAAAGCTCAGTCCAAGTCGAGGAGAAAGAGAATTCCAAATCATTAAATCCGTCCATTCTTTAACATCATTTATATCAAATGGATTAATCCCGTATAGAGGTTTGATCAATTCTTCACCAATTTTATTGATGGAGACAGGATTCCCGCTTGCTTCTTTTGTGTGCGGCAAAAGCCTAGAAGTGCTTCTATCAAACCTGAGACCAAAGCTCAGAGTTAACCTTGAGGCGAAAGTGGCTGTGTTTTGAAGAAAAAATCCTAATCTTCTTAATTCGATTTTAGGGTTTAACATTCCTTCTGCTTTGCCTACAGGGTAAAAATAAATCCTGCCTTTTCCAATAGGGTTGCCTGTGGTTGGAGATTCAACATCACCATAATAATAGGGATCTCCATAGAAGTAATCCAATAACAGATTGTCTTCTTTCCAGGTGGACCATTCTCCAAAGGAGTATTCATATTCACCCCCAAGCTTTAATTCGTGGTTCCCTCCCAAGAGATTGTCCTGAAAACGAGTGAGATAAGCTCCACCCTGGAATCTCCTGTTCTTTTGGATTTCGTTGAACTGAGCACTCCCCCAAGCATGGCCCGTGCCCTCGTTAAAATATTGAGGATTTCCTACTCCTTGATCTTTTAAAAGTAAGGGGAGGTGGTGATTGACATAACCTCCTCTCACATCGATAAAAGTGTTTTGATCGAGAACATAGTTTAAGGTACCACTCAACGTGAAATTTTTTTCATGGTCCATAATACGGGTAGCTTCTTCTGTTAAATTCCAACTCAAAGGGGATTCATGAGCTGGACGATAGCGGTTCACATAACTAAACATTGCGGAAATTCTGAGCTGAGGACTAAATTGGCCAGTTAACTTGAAAAGCCCCAATAATTCGTTATTTTCCCAGGAGTATGCCTCATGATTTTTTCCTAGCGGATCTGTCCATGGAAGGAATGGAGTTGTTCGCTTCTGTGTCAAATAGCGCGCATTCCCGAAGAACCACAATCTATCTTCTAAGAAGGCTCCGCCTACAGAAAAAGATAAGTCCCACAAACTTTTATCCAGAAGTGGAGAAGACACACCAGCTGCACTTAATTCTTCTTCAGGCCACAGATTGCTGGCTGTTTTTTCACTCCCATGGTAAAGAATGACTTCTCCATTTGTTTTATTCTGGCCTGATTTGGTAAAGACATTGATGAATCCACCATCAATATTGCCGATTTCCGCAGGATGAGCAGCCGTTTCCAATTCTATCTCCTTGATAACGTCGAAGTTTATATCGGTGAGGAGATGCATTCCTACAGTGTCACTTAAGTTCGCTCCCTCGAAAGAGTAGATGTTACTTCTGGCAGAAGAGCCGTGAACCAGGTGGGTTTGCTGGTTGTATGTACTTTCCGATAAGACTCCAGATACAGAATTTATAAGGGCGGACAAATCTCTCGTCAATGGAATTTTATTCAGGAGTTCCATCTCTATGACATGGGCAATTTTTGCTGATTCCACATCTGCAGTAGGAGTAGGCACTCTCATTGTGATTTCCTCTTCTATGTTCGTTATCTCTAGGGTGATGTTAATCGTGGTAGTCTTTCCAACCCGGACAATTATATTTTCGATGTTGACTGTCTTGAATCCGGGCATTTCAACCATGATTTTATATTGTCCAGGAGGAAGGGAAGGGAATCTGATAGTTCCTGTATCTGAGGTTATATAAGTCCGAATTCCCAACAAGTCAGGAGAGGATACATAGATGAAGGCCCCAGGGAGGGGAAATCCTTCGGTATCGGTGATTTTTCCCTTGAGAGAACCATATAATCTGTGAGCGGTGGCGAATGAAGCGAGACATAAGGATAAATATATAATAAAGAGAACCTTTATAAATCTCTTTCTCACAGTGAGCCTCCTTGTATCTTAGGCCTTTTTATTGAAGATAGAAATGAGCGCGATTTCTAGGATTTTGGATTTTCACCTTTTTTGTACAATTAGCTGGTAATCATAACAATTATATCGCTTTTTTACAATAGTCAGGGTCAGGTCTTCATAACTCCGAATACTTCTTTTTGGTTGCTTTATGGACAAACAAGAAGAATATTTGGGCAGGTCTTCGCTCCCAAAAGATTTTTAACGCTTTTCAAATTCCGATTCCCGTAAATGGAGTTACTCTCTAGAGCGAAAAGAATCTTTGTCTGTGTTGTGGATATTTTTATTAATGCGGTGAATTTTAGCTATTCATTTGCTCACAAGCCCAGAGGGCGGCTCCGGTAAGGCCTGCGTCGTTCCCGAGACCCGCCTTTTCTATGCTGCAACATTCAAAGGATGCTTTGTAGGCTCTTCTTTTTGCTTCTTCGAGGGCAGGAGGAAGAAGGAATTCTTGGGCTGACATCACCCCTCCCCCTAGGAGAATTTTTTCTGGGTTTAAAAGATTTATTGTTGTAGCAAGTCCTATTCCCAAGTAATAGCTTGCTTGAGCAAAAGCTTGCCGGGCCTCCTCATCCCCCTCTTTGGCCCGGTGGAAAATCTCCTCTGGGGAGATACTCATTCTTTTCTTCTTCAGGTCAAGGTAATTCTTAACGATTTTCGGGGCTGAGACTTCTGTCTCCAGACATCCCTGCCCGCCGCATTTGCACCTTTCTCCTCTCGGGTTGACAATTATATGTCCTAGCTCACCGGCGTAGCCACATTTGCCCTGCCAGAGTTTCCCATCGAGAACAATTCCTGAGCCAACACCCGTGCCGATGGTGAGCAAAACCATGCTCTGGACTCCTTTGCCCGATCCTACCTTGAACTCTCCAAATGCAGCCATATTGGCATCGTTATCTACCCAAAAGGGGACGTCAATGAAAAGAGAAAGGGCGGGAATGAGATCGAAATTATCGAGTGAGGAGTAGTTCGGAGATTGTTGTGTTTTTTTCTCCTTGAGGTCGAAAATTCCAGGGAATCCGAATCCGACAGCTTTAATGTCCCCTTGCCGTTTTTTCAGATTATTCTTCCATATATTCTCGATAAGATTGAGTAAGTCCTCAATATCGGGAGGGGAGCTGACTTTCTCTTTGAAAAGGATTCTTCCCTTTGCTTCGACTATGCCGTATTTAAGATGTGTTCCTCCTAAATCGAACCCGGCATATAAGGACATTATCAAATTTTTTTGCCTATAGCAGCGTAATTGGAAGGAGAATAGAGAAGCTTATTCAGCTTATCGATATTTTGATTCAAGACCGTGGAAACCTCATCGGCTTCTGGCAAATCCTGGAGCCTTTCTTCTTCGATCGGGGAAGAATATTCTATCTTCACCTCCTCGAAGCCTGAACTTTCCATCAAGAATTTAATGGCCTGGGGATGGATAGGTTTTTGATGGGAGAGGTCAAGAAAATAGATCTGAACAAGGCTAAAAACAGACACTGGATTTATGGTTTCAAGGACCAAGTAGCTTGATGGAGCAAGCTTGAAATAGGCCAGTTCCAGCAATCTTTTCAGGTAAGAAGGAGGTAAATGCTCGATAACTTGGGACGAAAAGATTCCTGAAAGAGACTCGTTCTCATATTCGGCCAGCTTTTCCAGAATATCGCCTTTCTGGCAGACAAGCCCCTTTTCTAGGCAGATATCGATCATCTGGTCGTTTATATCTATCCCCGCACCGTTTATTCCATTTTTTTCCAGAAGTTCCAGGAATTCACCCCGACCACAGCCTAAATCCAAGACTTTTCCCTTCTTTTTAAAATAAGGAAGGTAGTTGGCCTGTTGTTTTTTGATCTCGTCTTCATAGCCTCTGAAACGATTTTCGAATCCAGCATAGCGCCAATCCTCCAGAGGCTCAAGAATTTCTTTGACTTGAGGAGGAGAAGGAATTTTTTTCTCTTCTAGGACGGAGAGAAGTTTATTCAATTTTTCTTTGAGAAATAAAAATTTCTTCATCAAAATTTTCACATCTTCGTATTCAGCTGCCAGTTTGTCCACCCGCCATTCCATGCTTTTAAAAATCATTCCCACATGGTTCGACCCCAGGGCATCCCATTCTCTATCTCTTGCATCTGCTAGGGAAGAATTGAGTCTGACCAACTCAGTGACCTGAGAGATGAGCTCTTTTATTTGGGCAAAATTTTGATCCAGGATGTCTTGAAATTCGGTGAGAATGAGAAAAGTCTCTTGGCCTAGGCTTTCCTTGGATGAGAGTTTCTTCGAGAATTTAGCTAAGGAGGGAGTCAAGCCTCTTTTCTTCTTACCTGAAGGTTCTTCTTTGGTCTTCGAGATATCTTCCAGGCGATTGAGGAGATCTTGGAAGCGGCTGGATTTTTTGAGAGAAATATCTTGCTTGCTCTTATCCTCTAATGCTTTGAGTTTCTGGGCAAATTCTTCCTCTTTTTTCCTGCGCTTTTGGGCTAATTTTTCAATAATCCGTCTCATTCTTCCTTAGCAGGAGGCTTTGGCTCATCTGGTTTATCAGGAGGACGTTCCTTCTCTTTGGAACTTATGGATTTTCGAAAATTCTTTATGCCTTCTCCTAAGGATTTACCCAGTTCTGGAAGTTTTCGGGCGCCGAAAATGATGACAATTATCAGGATGATAAGAATAAGTTCCGTAGGGCCGATTGGACCAAGTAAGAACATTTAAACCTCCTCTGAGGGCTAGTCTTCAACTCTTCAAGAGAAAGTTACTTCACTCCTCCCGAAAAGTCAAGTAGAGACCAATGGGGTCAGGCCTTCAAAACATTCAAAAATTTTTATATTTGACTAAGTTTTTAATTTCTGCGATTATTGCTGAATTAAATCGTCATATCTTAGTGAAGATGGCTCGAAAAAAAAGGGTTGAGTTTCCAGGTGCTTTTTACCACGTTTTAACCAGAGGAAACAATAAACAAAATGTTTTTAAAGATGAGCAGGATTATAAAGTTTACCTAATCAGTCTGAAAAGATATCACAACCGGTATAAATTCACGCTATATGCATATACACTGATGCCCAACCACATCCATCTCCTTATTGAAACCAGCGTCACTCCTCTTTCTAAAATCATGCAAGGTCTCCAGCAGAGCTACACATGCTATTTTCATAAAAGATATAAATCTATAGGTCATCTCTTTCAGGGGCGATACAAAGCTATTTTATGCCAGCGAGACGAATACCTTTTAGAGTTGATTAGATACATCCATCTTAATCCTGTAAGAGCAGGCTTAGTGCATAACCCAGATGATTATCCCTGGAGTAGCCATCCTGTCTATCTCGGACATCTAGAGCAGTCTTTCGTGGAAAAAGAGTTTATCTTTAAAATATTTTCGGGGAATGAGGCCCTAGCAGAAAAGAAATATCGGCAGTTCATTGGAGATGGCGTTGATAAAGGGCATCGAGATGACTCTTACAACGTGATTGACCAGCTTTATTTGGGTAACCCAGAATTTGTGGAAAGTAATAATCAAAGAATAAAAAACCAAATGCAAAACAAGACACACAAAATAGAAAAAAGTCTAGAAGTTTTACAAATTAAAGACCTTTTGACCACAAAAAAGAAGTCCTTGCCTGAAATACTGAAGACAGTTTCAGAAATAACAAAAGTTTCGCCAAGGAGTATTTTAGGTAGTAATCAGGAACAATATGTATCCGATGCTCGCAGTCTGTTCATTTTCATTGCTGTTAGGGAAGGAGGGATTACTAATAAGTCTCTTGCCAATTTCTTAGGGAGAAGCTCCTCTGATATATCCTACCTGATTCACAAAATTGATGATAGAATAAATAGTGATCAAGTAGTTTCTAATCAATTGGATAAAATATTAAAAATTTTGAAGGCCTGACCCCAATGGAGAGGATAAGGAATTTTTCAATAATTGCCCATATTGACCATGGCAAGTCTACTCTAGCTGACCGCTTCTTGGAATTAACAGAGGCCTTACCTCTGCGAGAAATAAAGGATCAAGTCCTGGATACAATGGACCTGGAGAGAGAAAGGGGAATAACCATAAAGGCCCAGACAGCTCGTCTCCGATACCAGCGGGAATCCGGTGCCCCTTACTTCCTGAACCTGATTGATACTCCTGGCCATGTCGATTTTGCCTACGAGGTGTCCCGAAGCTTGGCAGCTTGTGAAGGAGCTCTCCTCGTCATTGATGCCTCACAGGGTGTAGAAGCCCAGACGATAGCCAATACCTATCTTGCCCTCCAGAATGACCTTGTCCTTATCCCGGTCATAAACAAGATTGACCTTCCTCAATCGAATACTCAGCTAGCCTTAGAACAATTGGAGAGCATAATAGGCATCAAAGGTAAAGAGGCTGTTCTGGCCAGTGCAAAGAAAGGCATCGGGATCGATAAAGTGTTGCACAGTATTGTCGAGCGCATTCCTCCTCCGGAGGGCAGCCCTGAAGCCCCTCTAAAAGCTTTGCTGTTTGATTCTTGGTTTGATTCCTATCGCGGAGTTGTGGTTCTAGTGAGGATTTTTGATGGAATAATCCGTCTTGGCTCTCAGATTGAGCTCATGGCAACAGGCGCCAGCTATGAAGTTGAAGAGCTCGGCTACTTAACTCCCAAGCCGTTAAAAACCAAAGAATTGGCGGCTGGAGAGGTCGGATACGTGATAGCCGGCATAAAAAAACTAGCGCATGCTCGTATTGGAGATACCATTACCGAAAAAAACAGGCGCGCCTCCCAAGCTTTGCCCGGATTCAGAGAAACAAAACCTATGGTCTTTTGCGGCCTTTTTCCGGCTGGAGAAAGCAGCATCAATGATTTAAGAAGCGCCCTGGAGAAGCTGAGACTCAACGATTCTTCCTTTCATTATGAACCAGAAAACTCTCCTGCCTTAGGCATAGGATTCAGATGCGGCTTTTTGGGGCTTCTCCACAGAGAAATCATTCAAGAACGGTTGGAAAGAGAATTTGATTTGAACCTTATTACCACTGCCCCGAGCGTGAGTTACCAGGTCACAACTCAAGACAATCAGTCCAGAGAAGTCCGCAATCCTACTCATATGCCGCCTCCTCAGGAAATAAAGAAGATAGAAGAACCTTTGATAAAGGCTCTGATATTGACTCCTGCTAAATATCTCGGGACTGTTTTCGAGCTTCTGGAGAGCAAGCGCGGAGAGCAAATAAAGCTGGAATACATAAGCCCTCAGCGCATTTTTTTAACCTACCTTCTTCCCCTTAATGAAGTCGTTTTTAACTTTTACAGTCAGCTCAAATCTGTTTCCCAAGGATATGCTTCTATGGATTACGAGTTTTCTGGCTACAAGGAAGCACCTTTGGTGAAGCTGGATATTCTGATCAACAGGGAACAGGTGGATGCTCTTTCGCTTATCGTCCATGAGGATAGAGCCTATCAAACAGGAAGGATTCTTGTGCATAAGATGAGAAAGATTATTCCTCGCCAGCAATTTGAAGTGGCTCTTCAAGCAACCTTGGGAAAGAGAGTGATTGCTCGGGAGACCATAAAACCATTTCGTAAGGATGTTCTGGCAAAGCTTTACGGCGGAGATTATACCCGAAAAATGAAGCTCCTGGAGAAGCAGAAATCAGGAAAAAAAAGAATGAAGAAGATTGGGAGGGTAGAGATTCCTCAAGAAGCCTTCTTATCTCTCTTAGAAGTCAAGTAGATGAAGAGAGAAGGAATAAAGAGGCCTTTTGCCTTTAAGGTGAAGGCCCTAAATGTAAAGAGAGACTTGTTTAGTATTCTTGCCATTCTTAATGACTTGAGATCAGAGAAACTAAACAAGCTAAACTAACTACATTGAGGTGAATCATGTTGCCAACCATTAAATGGGATAAGGATAAGGTCGTCATGATTGACCAGAGGAAATTACCTGAAGAGGAGATTTATGTAGAAGTTAGAGATCATAACCAGGTGTCTGAAGCTATCGAAAAGATGATCATTAGGGGAGCTCCGGTTATAGGCGTTGCTGCGGCTTATGGCATCGCCTTGGGCATGCTGAAGGTCAAAGAGAAAGAAGACATCGCTGAAAAATTTTTGCAGGTTTGCGAGCGCTTAGAGAAAACAAGACCCACGGCCCGGAATCTTTTCTGGGCTGTGGAGAGGATGAAGAGCATTTTTGAGCGCAGCAGGAATCTCTCTTTGCCCCAACTTAAACAGAAGTTGATCGATGAGGCTACAGCCATCGAAAAGGAAGATATAGAAACCAACAAGAAAATCGGTGATTGGGGAAAGGAATTGATCGAGGACGGCCAATCCATCCTTACGCATTGCAATGCTGGGGAACTGGCCACTGCCGGCTACGGAACCGCTCTAGGCGTCGTTCGGGCAGCTTTCAGAGAGGGGAAGAAGATCCAGGTCTATGCCGGAGAAACACGACCCCTCCTCCAAGGCGCAAGGCTGACCTGCTGGGAGCTGGCCAAGGATAATATCCCAGTCATTCTCATCACGGATAACATGGCGGGCTTCCTGATGCAAAAAGGTAAGGTTTCCTTGGTCATCACCGGAGCCGACAGGATTGCTCGAAACGGAGATGCGGCCAATAAAATAGGCACCTACACCCTTGCTGTTCTAGCCAGGGAACATGGTCTACCTTTTTACTTGGCTGCTCCTCTAAACACCATTGATTTCAGTTTGTCTGAAGGCCGACAAATTCCGATTGAGGAGAGAAAACCCGAGGAAGTCAGAGAAATCGGAGGTCGCTATATCACCTTATCCCAGGTTAATGTCTTTAATCCAGCCTTTGACGTCACTCCTGCTTCCTATATTTCTGCTATAATAACCGAAAAGGGAATTGCGCGTCCTCCTTTTGAGAAAAGTCTGGAAGAGTTAATGAGAAGATAAGTATCGCGAGAGATCGAACGAATGAAAAGAGCAAGCCATAAAGGGAAAAAGGTGAGGTACATCTTAGGAATAGAGACGTCTTGCGATGAGACAGCAGCTGCAGTCTTAACCGATGATTCTGAGATTCTTTCCAGCGTCGTTCTCACCCAAGATGAGATTCATGCTCCCTTTGGAGGTGTGGTGCCTGAGCTGGCTTCGCGTCAGCACATGACCTCTATCGACTATGTTGTCCAGGAGTGTTTGAATCGTTCTCGATTAAAGATTGAGCAGGTTGATGCCTACGCGGTAACCCAGGGACCAGGGTTGATTGGTTCCCTGCTGGTGGGACTTTCCTTTGCCAAGGGTTTGGCCTACTATTTTGAAAAGCCTCTTATCGGCATAGACCATCTGGAGGCCCACATAGAATCGGCCTTCCTTGAAGCGCATGAAATTTCTTTTCCTATCCTGGCTATTGTGGTTTCAGGGGGCCACACGTCCACCATATTCGTGAAAAAAAGACTGAATTATCGACTCATCGGGAAGACAAGAGATGATGCAGCCGGTGAGGCTTTGGATAAGATAGCCAAATTCCTAGACTTAGGCTATCCCGGAGGTCCGATAATTGATGAACTGGCAGAGAAAGGAAACCCAGAAGCCTTTCCCTTTGCTTTGCCTCGAATGACAGATAAGAGTCTCGATTTTAGTTTTAGCGGTCTCAAGACTGCAGCTCTTAAACAGATTAAAGAGTATCAAATATCGAAGAATCATCCTCGCTTTTTTGATTTCCTGGCCAGCTTCGAGAAAGCCATCATCCGTGCTCTCCTGGACAACCTGGCGCAGGGGATTAAAACCTTCAAACCAAAGTCCCTTATCCTCTGTGGAGGCGTAGCCAGGAATAAAAAGTTGAGAAAAGAATTCAAAGAATTCGCCCAAAGCCTTCACCTCAATTTCTTTATTCCTTCCCCTGAATTTTGTACGGACAATGCCGCTATGGTCGCCGCCCTTGCTCTGGAGAAACTCAAGAGTCAAAGGAAGGTTTCTTTCCCTTTGGCTCTCAATGCCTATCCCCGCCTCTACTCCCAAAAAGAAAAGAATTGGAAGAAGTAAAGATCGATGAGCTTGGATTCATATATGCTCACCGCCAATATTTCCAGACGCTTGCCAGCAAAAATAATTTAAAGTCTGTTTTAGATGACTTTTATTGTCAGATCAGTTGCTGGATTACCTTTTTCAGAGAACCAAAAAACGAGTTCTTTTTTTAAATCGAATCTTAATATCCAATCTCCTTTTTCTTGGGGGGGAGTTATCGTAGAGGTGAAATGAAGAGTTTCTCCCGGATAGACTTCTCTGGGAAAAACTATCGTCCCGAAGTCCCTGTCGATTAATTTGTTTTGAAGATTATACAGCTTCACTCCTAAGGCGATTCTATGGGAATGGCCTGTATTGATCCATTTAAAGTTACTCTTATTTTTTAAAATTATTTCGAGGCTCATTCCTTCTTTTCTCTTAAAAATATTTTTTTTTGAATTGATTTTGATATCACCTTGATAGACAAAACGAGGTATAGATGGATAAACTTCTTCGCCTCTAAAGGCTTTGTTTCCCTCTTTTTGGAGGACGAGATGGATCGAGGTGAAAATTGTGTTAAAAAACCTGAGAATAACGTGAGGCCTCTTATTAATTTCTTCTGGAAGTTTAACCCAATTATCGAAATATTCTTTTTCGATTCTTGAGTCAAATTCCTTAGATGTATTGAATCCTGCCTTATGGATAAGGTCCATGAGTTCCTTGAAGAAGAATGGTTTTACATTCGGGAGGGTTGTTCCTAAGGAATTCAATTTAAGCTCGGTGGTTATAGCTGTGACTCCGCCAGGCTTAAGGACCCGGTACATTTCTTTGATGGATTTTAGGATATCTTTTTTTGTTCCGAAATGCTCAATCGAGGAAGCAGAAAAAATAAAATCAAAATAATTATCAGGGAATTCTAATTTGAGGGCATTCATACGGAAAAGACTCAATTTTTCCTTGAAATAAGGAAAAGGAGCATATCTTTCGGTAGATATGGGAATATCTTTTTCATCTTCTCCCCCGTAATATTTGCCTTCGTACAAATCGATGCCAAAAACTTTTTTTATTTTATATGTCAAATAGTACAAAAGATGCTCTCTTCCTGCCCCTACTGCCAGACAGAGAGATTCGGGATTGAGAAACTCTAACTGCTTTAAGCTGAATAAGATCTGGGTATATTCCCAGATTTTTCGGTGGAAATTGTTTTCGTCTATATCCCATTTTAATTCATTTGATGTCTTTATCCACGCAGGATGATAAATGTCAGCAACCTGGCAAATTTTATTTATAGGAAGTGATTTTTTTCTTTCCTCCGTCAGTTTTCTGGCCCATACAATTTCAAATAAAGTCTTATCAAATGGTTTCAAGATTGTGTTATAGAATTTGTTTGAAAAGACTATATGATTGAATCTATGCTTGACATTTTTGAAAATGACAGTATTCATGTAACTCTGTATTTTATATGCATACGTAAGGAAATCTATTTTTCATTTTTTAAAGAAACATAAAATGGGAGGCAATTGTCGAGTGTATATGAGTTCTGGAGAAGTATTGTCCATGGAGTTTATATGCTGAAAATATTAAGTAAATTTGAGCTTCATAAAAAGCAATTAAGAAATTTGAGAAGTTCATTTGAGAGGAAAAATAGAGAAGAAGAAAGGAATTTCTGTTGTAGAAACGTCTGATACTTTTTTCAGATCTAAATGTAAACTGTAGAGATTTGTATTCTTGAGGCGGTAAAGAGGCGGGGAAGGATAGACAAGTGAATTGATTTCTCTTGATGTTTTTCCCTTAAAGAGAACAATGTCAAAAAGTCTTATTTCAATTTGATTTTCTCCCTCCAAAGAGCCAAACTCGATTTTAATCTTTTCAATCTTCCTCCTGGAGGTAAAGTGAAAGCTATAGAAGCGATTCTCCTGGGAAAGATAAAATTCCCCTGGCTCTCTCATCTGCGCCCTCCGGCTTAAAGAGTAAAAACCTATTTTTGCTCCGTTCGGGTAGACTGCCCTGGTTGGAAAAAGAAGAACAAGGCGTGGATAGAGAGCAAACCAGGCGAAAAGTACAAACAGACCTATAAGAGTAAATAGAATATGTACGAAAAATTTTGTGGCTCGAGGATTTTCTTTTTTTAAAAGATAGCCCAACATGAAGAGCAGAATTAAGCCTAACCAAACATAATTGGGAAGGTATCCAACATTATTCACTTTAATAAAGGAAGGAAGAAGGCTAGGGAGATAAAAGTGAAGATTACTGAAGAAAATAAAAAACTCCCCTCCCCGAAAAGTGTACTCATGAGTGGTTGGCTGGTAAAGGAAATGAGGATGCTGGATGAGGATGATTACAGCGACAAGGCTTATAAGACTCAAGAACCAGAAGAGAAATGAGTAAAACTTTTTGCTGTTGTAAGCGATAAAATAGCCAATGAATACAGCTCCAATCCAGGAAATAGGAGTGAGCACTCGCCCCTGAGGGCAGCCGCCTTGCCTGTGAGTGAAGAAAGCGTAGTTCAGGAGAAAAGGAAGAAAGATAAAAAACAGCACAAGCAAATCCTTTTTTGCCCTGCGGAAGATTTCAACAAGCCCTAGAAAAGCGAAGAAATAAATTGGGGAATAGAGAAGGAGTCCGTCTCTCTGGTCAAGGAAATAATCCAGAAAAGTGTCAATCCGCAGCAATACCGGAGTTTTGAATGCTGCTTCCTTAAAGGCACTTATTATTTCAGGGGTTATGACTCCTTCGTAGATAGCAATGGGATAAAAGCTTCCGTAGAGCTCGTAGAGATAATAGTAGAAAAGAACAAGAGAGAGAATAGGAAGAGAGAGAAAACAGAGTATCCTCCACCGGGCCTTGTGCTCTTTTAAGAGAAAATAAACAGAAACAATGAGAAGAGGCCAGAAAATCATATTGTACTTAAGGCCGAACCAGATAAATAAAGAGAGAATAAAGCCGAGAAAAAAATAGTGGAAAAGGGAAAGGGCTTTTTTCGAACGGACTTTCCTGAATATGTAGATGGAAAAAAGAGCGATGGGGATTTCAGGATAGAGATGAACGGCATAAAAAATAATAGGAGAAGTAAAGGAGTAAAAAAACCAGAGGACAAGAGAAAGCATCTCATTCTTCCAGAGCTCTTTCGAAAGGAGATAAAGCTGAAGACCTAGGAAAACAGCCCAGATGGAAAGGCTTACTTTTAAGATGAAGACGAGGATTTTCCCCTTGAAAAACTGGCTCAGCCAGTAATAGGGCAAAATCAGGACCGAAATTCCAGGTTGATTGATTGGATAAACATAATCAGTGCCTTTTCGACCGAATCTGGCATAAGCAACTAATCTGACATGTGGATAGAGTTCTTTAGGATAGAAATGGGAATAGTCTTTATTCTTATAGTTGTTGGCAACGTTGATGTCTTGGTCTTTGTAAAGGCTGTGGGTGGTAAGAAGATAATAAGGTTCATCTCCTGTAAAAGATAATCCCTTTGAGACGAGGATAAAACCGCACAAATTGTAGAGAACGAAGGCGACAACGAATAGAATAAACAGCTTTTTCTTAAGAGAAAGGCTGCTGAACTTTTTGAGCCCCTTTTCGAAAAGGACTTTCCATTCCAAATATCGATTCAAATGAACCAGCTTTAGATAGAGAAAAGAAAGAAGGATGAAGACAGCCAGGAGATTCATTCGAATCTTCAGGTCTTCCAAGGTCAAGTAATGTTTAAGGAGGAACGGAGTGAGAAGGAAAAGACAGAAAGGAAGATAGGAAAAGAAATTTTGCCAAAGGGAAGAGAAGAGCTTGACCCTGAAGTATTTGACTTCCAGACGGGCAGAAAAGATCCAGGTTGTGGTAAATAGAAAAAAGATAAAGATTAAAGACAGAAAGTAAGGAATTGGGGTGAAGCGGTAATTGTGATCGAGAATAGTGAAGGAAGGGACCTGAAGATAGAGAGTAAAATAGTAAGCGAGACCTGCGGAGAAGATAAATAAAGAAAATACAACGAGATAGATTCGTATTTTATTCACTTTTTAGAGAAATATTAAAATTAGATAGAGATGTCAAGTGAGAGGCATTTTTAATTTCATTCTCGAGGCAAAATGTGGTATAAGTCTGAACCTTAAGATGAACTCATACGTATATTTAGGTGTATGAAAAAAAGACAGTAAGAGGAGATATCACATTTTAATCAGGAGGAATGATATGAGAAAGAGAATAATTTCAATTCCAATCTTCATTTTATCCGTTTTTTTGTTGATCGGTCTTCCCTCTTTTGGTGAAGAGGAAGAAGTCGTATCTCTTTCTTTGGAAGAGTGTGTTCTCAAGGCATTAAAGAACAATCTCAATGTGGCTGTAGAATCTTATAATCCTGAAATCGCTGCTATTTCCGTGACTCAAGCGAAGGAGTTTTTCATGCCTCGTTTTGACCTTGACTTTTCGAGACAGGAAACTAAGAATCCTCCCTATTGGTGGATTCAAGGCGCCGAGACCATCACTTCAGAACGAAATGACTATGGCGTCTCTCTTAGCCAGCAGATTCCCACCGGAGGGAGTTTTTCTCTATCTCTCAATAGCTACAAAACAGATACCAATGAGGCCTTCCGGCTGATCAATCCTCTTTACTCGAGTACACTCACCTTTGGTTTTATTCAACCCCTATTAAAGAATTTCGGCTTCAAGGTCAGCCGAAAGGACATCATAATCGCCAGCAACAATCGAGATATCTCCCATAATCAACTCAGGTCAACTCTCTTTGAAACCATCTACTCCGTCCAAGAGGCTTATTGGAATTTGGTCTATTCTATCGAAAATTTTAAAGTTAAACAGCAGTCCCTCCAGCTTGCTCGGGATCTTCTGGCCAAGAATAAGAAAGAAGTCGAAGTTGGGAAACTGGCTCCGATCGAAGTCTTGAATGCCCAGGCCGTGGTGGCTTCTAGAGAAGCGGATATTCTTCAAGCGAAGTCTTTGATCGAGAGCAATGAAGATTCACTCAAGACGATAATCAACCTGAGCGGGGAAAAAGATCTAAAGCCAGTAAAGATCGTACCTGTTGACGAGCCAAAATTCATAAAAAAAGAAATTTCTCTGGGGGAGGCCTTGAGAGAGGCCTTGGTCAAGAGGCCTGACTTAGAGATGACAAAGATCGATATTGATACCAAACAGCTAAGTCTCTCCGTAGCTCGGAATCAGATGCTTCCCGAATTAAACCTGGAGATTTCTTATTGGAGTCCCGGACTTTCAGGAGATCGACTTGTTTATAAGGGCGATGATTTCATTGCAGGAGAAATCATAGGAACAGAAAAAGGGAGCCCGACAGATTCTGTGAAAGATGCCCTCGGCCTTCTTTATAATAACTGGACTGTGGGGTTGACTCTCTCCCTGCCTCTCAGTAATTTTACGACCAGAGCTGATTATGCGCGTTCTAAAGTCGAGCTGGACCAGAGCCTGACGAAACTCAAGAACCTTGAACAACAGATAGCCTTAGAAGTGAGGAATGCTGTAAGAGACATTGAAACGAATGCAAAGACGGTTCAAGCTTACCGGATGGCGCGAGAATTCGCCAAGGAGAGATTAGAGGCAGAAGAGAAGAAACTGAGTGTCGGCCTGACCACAAATTATTTTGTCCTCCAGTATCAAGAAGAATTGGCCCAACAACGCTCCCTAGAACTTAAGGCTTTGGTGGATTATAATCTTGCCTGGGCAAGGTTGGAGAAAGCCATGGGGACAAGCTTGGAGAAGCGAAATATAAAGCTATCAGAATTCTAAAATAGGGGTCAGGTCTCAACATTCAACATTTTCAAGAAAATATATGATCTTGATAGCAAGACGTTGAATGTTGAGACCTGACCCCTTAGTCTCTTTAATCTCACCTATAAATTATGTTAATATTGTGCCAATGAACATTTCCGTTACAATCATCACCTATAACGAAGAAGAGAGGCTGGAAGGTGCCCTGAAAAGTGTAACTGACCTGGCCGACGAGATTATTGTTGTCGATAGATTCAGTACAGATGGAACTGTTGATATAGCCAAGAAATACACGAAACGAGTCTACCAGCGAGAATGGAAAAACTTTGCTGATCAAAAAAATTTTGCTAATGATAAAGCTTCCTTCGGCTGGATTCTATCGTTGGATACAGATGAGAGAATTTCTCCTGAACTCCGTGAGGAAATTCTTCGTATCCGAGAAGATGAACCTGAGTGCGCGGGTTTTTCCATGCCTCGCCGAGTCTTTTATCTCGGGAAATGGATTCGCCATTCTGGCTGGTATCCTGATAGAAAAATTCGTCTTTTCCGTAGGGAAGAGGCGCACTGGGAAGGAGAGTATATTCACGAAAAATTGGTCATCGAGGGAAAGGTCGAAAAGTTAAAAGGGTCTATCCACCACTTCACCTACCGGAACATTGCTGAGCATCTGGACCGGATCAATAATTTTTCCAAGCTAGGGGCTCAAAAACTATACACTCAAAAGAAAAAAGCCCGCTGGTATAACTTGCTCTTTCTCCCCTTTTTCAGGTTTATCAAGACCTTCTTTTTTAGGCTGGGTTTCTTAGATGGTTTTGCCGGACTCGTTATTTCTGTTCTTAACGGCTATGCAGTATTTATCCGATATGCCAAGTTGAGAGAGATATGGAAAAAAGGAGAGAGAATTGAGCCTTTTCCATATTGATGCTGGGACAGAATGGCGGGGGGGACAGAGACAGGCACTGTTTCTGGCGAAGGAACTTAAGCGGCAAAGCTATCCATTTTTCTTTGTTGTTCAGCCAAAAAGCCCCCTTTATCTTAAAGCTCGAGAGGCAAATCTCCCTATCTTTCCCTTAAGGATAAGGAGTGAGTTCGATTTCCTGGCTATGTTTCGATTGGCTTTAGCCATGAAGCGAAATCGCTGTCTCCTCGCCCATTTCCACGATGCCCATTCCCTAGCCATAGGCTCGGTTGCTTCTTCTCTGGCAAAGGTTCCTATCAGAATAATATCCAGACGAGTCGATTTTCCTCTGAAGAAAAATTTGTTTTCGAAGCGGAAATACGGCAAGAATGTTGATGCTATCATCGCCATCTCTGAGGGTGTTAAAGAGGTTCTCATGAAAGGGGGAATCCCAGAGGAAATCATAGAGGTTATTCCTTCAGGGATTGATTTTTCTCCTTATGATGAAGCTTCTTCCAGTGATTATCTCCGTCAGGAATTTTCCTTTGCTCCTGATGACTATTTGGTAGGAATCGTCGCTCATCTTGCGGAGCACAAAGGCCATAAATATTTAATTTCGGCAACAAAAATACTGAAGGAGCATACAGATAAGATAAAGGTCATTATTGTTGGTGGAGGGCCTTTGAAGTTTGAGTTGGATAAGCAAGCTGAAGAGATGAAGGTAAAGGATATTGTATATTTCTTGGGTTTCCGAGAGGATATTCCTCAAATTCTCTCTTCTCTTGATCTCTTTGTTCTCTCCTCCTATCTTGAAGGCATGGGGAGTTCGCTCTTGGATGCCATGGCCTGTCGCCTTCCTGTAGTGGCAACAAAGGCTGGAGGAATCCCAGAAGTGGTGGTTCATAGAAAGACGGGTCTGCTGGTTCCTGCGCGAAGTCCTTCCTATCTGGCCAGGGCTATTTTGAAACTTTATGAAGACAGAGATTTAGCTTCTCGTTTGGGACAAAAAGGGTACGAAGTTGTAAAGCAGAAGTTTTCAGCAGAAGCAATGGCGGCGAAAATAATCGATCTGTACGAGAAGATTGCCAAGAAAAAGGGTTTAAAGCTTAACCAGTAGGAATGAAAGAATCATTTATTCATCATAGTATATAAATAAATTTTTTTTGAGGGAGCTCATGGATAAAGAGGCGATACTCAAAGAACTAATCAAAGTTTATCGAGAAAAGCACCCCAAATCTGAAATTCATTTCAATAATGCCTGCCAGTATCAAGTCCGGGGTGGGAGCCACAATCTCCGTCTTTTCGAACCATTCCCTTTTTATGATTCCCGCTGCGAAGGGTCTAAGGTCATTGATGTGGACGGGAATGTCTATGTAGATTTTTGGCAGGGACATTTTGCCAATATTTTAGGACACAATCCAAAAATAGTGCTCGATGCTCTGATCGATTATTTTAAGAAGGGATTGGGCTTAACCACTGGCTTTCCAGGATTAGTGCAGAAGGAATTGGCTGAGATAATCCTCAAGCGGATTGAGGCTGATAAGATTCGCTTCACCACTTCGGGCGCCCTGGCCACTATGTATTCCATTATGCTTTCCAAAGCCCATACCAAGAGAGATTTTGTGTTGAAGGTGGGTGGAGGTTGGCATGGGGCAAATCCCTATGTGCTGAAGGGAATTACAATTTATGACCAGAGTCTAGATCAAATAGAATCTGCTGGGCTTCCCTCTGGGATGGATTCTCAAATCCTGGTGACAAAATTGAACGATATCGAGGGTCTCAGAGAAATATTCAGAGAATTCGGGGAACGAATTGCCTGTTTCATCGTAGAGCCTTTTGTCGGATCTGGTGGTTTCATTTTTAC
>Ga0209636_10001272_pt1 | contig 25187 bp, 16 predicted proteins | sample DeeMarSWOR152_54_FD_187464 | JGI IMG/M metagenome (GOLD analysis project Ga0209636, IMG submission 187464) | Marine sediment microbial communities from White Oak River estuary, North Carolina - WOR-1-52-54 (SPAdes) (version 2) | ecosystem: Environmental > Aquatic > Marine > Intertidal zone >...
TTCATGTGGCGGTCCCACTTTTGCCTCCCACAACCGCTTTTGTGTCGTCAGGTCGTAGGCAAGAACGCATTGCACTTTTTCAGATTCGAGGCTTATATCACCCATTGTATAGAGCCTGCCATCAACGATTGATAGGCTGGAATATCCTATTCCAAGACCTGTGGTCTCCCACAAAAGTCTCGGTCCTCCCTCGGGCCACTTCTTAAGAAGACCAGTCTCTGATGACTTGGCATCACGATTCGGGCCGCGCCATTGGGGCCAATCCGCCGCCTCAGCATTGCTGTAACAGCTCAGTCCAATTAAATATAATCCGAGCCAAATACCTGTCACGAATAGCGATTCTCTAATTGTTCTTAACATTCTCATAAATCCTCATAAAAGCAACTTCGAATCTTCCGTTGTGTAGATATTACCTGTGGATTGACTGCGCTAACCCATCCTCACCCTTCACTACTGACATCAACACATACCAACTGCCCACCGGCATTGCGGGCATAGATTCTGCCGTTTGCCAAGACCGGAACGGTCCAGCACTTGCCCGTCAGAATCTGCGCCGACGAAAGCTCCTTGAACCCATGCGGCGTAGCCTCAGCAATTACCAGTTTGCCCTTTTCACCAAGAATAATCAGCCTGCCGTCGGCGACCATAAGCGAACCTGTACTCATTCCTCTCTGCGACCACTTCACGTCTCCGGTTTCGTAATCAAGACAAGTCAGTTTGCCTCCACCACCAAATTGTCCATCAAAGCCATATATGTATCCCTCCCAGAGCACGCAACTGCTGGCGTGATTGCGCATGTTCCTATTTCGCCAAACTTCGGTAAGACTATCCGGCCCGATTCTGAAAAGGGCGCAGCCTTTGTTATATCCGGAAGAAACAAATATCGTATTACCTGAAATGATAGGGTCCGCAGCATTAATATCCCAACTGGTTTTCCATGGAGATTGCCACATCTGTCTTCCCGTCGCCGCAACTAATCCCGCAACCTCTCTGAATCCAAACAACGCCACACATTTTTGGTTGCCCATAGTGAAAGAAACCGCAGTAGCGTATCCAGAGGGGCCTTTTCCATTTTCCCATATCAGACTGCCATCAGCTTTGTTAAGAGCGACACCACAGGTACCTGCATTAAGAATGACCATGTTGTCGATTACGCGCGGTGAGCTGGCAAAGTACCAAGTGGGATGCTTAATGCCCAATTCCTTGTTCAGATTCCTATGCCAGACCAACTCGCCGGTAGCCGCCTTGAAACGGATAACATCACCATTTTTGCTGAAGGTGTAAACTGCGTCACCATCTACCGTTGGCGTCGCGCCGGGGCCGCCTTCGTGGTCCTTCTTAAATAAAGGACACGCGTAGGATTTCTTCCATATTTCCTTGCCCGTATCGGCTTTGAAGCAATAGAGTATGTCTTTATCATTAATGTTACCCATCGCATAGACCCAGCCATTGCTTACAGCCATCGAAGCAAAGCCGGTTCCTATCGACTTCTTCCACAGCACTTTCGGCCCACCTTCGGACCAGGTTGCAATCCAGCCCGTTTCATTTGATATGCCGTTGTGATTTGGCCCTCTCCAATTAGGCCAATCAGCTGCTTCAACAGTACTGTAAAAGCCTGCTGCAATCGCATATACCACCAATCCAAAGACCAGTGCCAACACATAATTTTTCATTACTCTTCGCAAATCCACAGTATTTCTCCAAAAAAAAAGCAAATTGAGCGGGCAGACTTGTACAAAATCTTACTTGGAATGTCAATTATATTTTTATGGGGGCTGCAATTACTCTGTATACTCCCTCGAAAATCACTGGTGCTATCATCAGCGCAACACCAATAGTCACCCAGATTTAACTACTTCAGAACAACTTTCCAAATTGCAATGCACATCACCTATCTGACTATCATACGCCGAGATTGTATAAAAAGTTCGGTACCTGCCGCATCGCTGAAGTCGATGTGCGCCTGAACGGTATGGTAAGATAAAGAATTTACTCATCCAGACTCCCCGTCGGCTGCCTTCTTAAATGCCAGTGCCCCTGTTGGGCAAGCCGATACACATTGGGCTGCGCAGCGCTCAAGACCTTCGCCTATCGAACGGTCAAACGGCACCGCAACCCGAACATCAAAACCGCGGCCTATAAACGTTAATCCAAGCTTCTCACCCGCTCGAGCAGCAATCTGTACGCAAAGACCACAGTCTATACACTTGCCGGGCTCATAAATTATATCCGGGTGTTGAACCTGCTGAACAAACAACCGACGCTCGCCCTTATACCGGCCTGGTCTAGCCCCATATTCCTGGGCATATTGTCTTAGCTTACAGTTTTCGGCCTTCCGGCAGTCACAATGCAGACAACGAGCCGCCTCTTCGCGAGCCTGTTCACTGGTAAAGCCTTGACCATCTCCTCTCGGTGTCACCCGACCTGCTCTACTGGCGCAAGCAACAAATCTTTCTATCTCGCCATCCTTGATTTTGCCAATCCGAGTATTAAACGCCTGGGGCACTCCTGTTACTATCTGGCCTGACAGATGCTGACCGATAGACACAGCCGCTTCCTTCCCATCCGCCACTGCTCGAACGGCAAGCCTCCGCTTGTGTACTGCATCTCCACCTGCAAATACACCGGCCAAATTCGTCTGATATGTTTTACCGTCTATTGCGATGCCGTTCGGTCCTGTCTCAAGGCCCATACAATCGGCATCGCCGGCTTTTAGCTCTCCAACAGCCACGAACACAGCATCAAAATCTTTGCGCAAATCTTTAATTGACAATGTCGTACCAATCTTTGTTCCGCCCTGAAATTTCACCCCTAACTTTTCAATTAAAGAAATTTCCTTGTCGAGCACGTCTCTCGGAAGGTTCTGCTGTGAAACCCCATATCGCAGCATGCCACCTGGCTTCTTGCGGTCATCAAAGACCGTGCAATTGAAACCATCCTGTCGCAGATAATAAGCAGCAGCCAATCCCGCCGGTCCAGCCCCAACAATAGCCACGCGTTTATCCTGCATCGGTTTGCAGGCCGGCATATAGGGGTTTGCAGATTGAAGGTCAACATCAGCCGCGTATCGTTTCAAAAGGCAGATTGAAACCGCCTCATCGAACGCATTCCGCCTGCACGCTCGCTCGCATGGTTTTGGACAAATCCGTCCCAGTACCGCAGGCAATGCAATATCCTTCTTTACAGTGGCAATTGCGTCACGAAGGTTACCGGCAGCAATCTGACGAATCATCAATGGAATATCCATATGGGCGGGACAGGTGATTTGACAAGGCCCGGCGCAGTCACCCACATGGTCGCTTAAAAGCAGCTCCAGAGCCGCTCTTCTTGCCTGACGGACTTCTTCGGAACTGCTCTGAACCTGCATACCATCTTCCGCAATAGTCCCGCAGGCCGGCACAAGATTACGCCAGCCATCGATTTCGACGACGCACACCATGCAACTGGTTGAAGCCTCACAACCTTCCAGAAAGCACATCGTGGGAATTTGGATTCCCAGCTTGCCGGCGGCATCAAGAACTGTAGCCCCATCATCAACTTCAACCTCACGATTATCGATAATCAGCTTGGGCATTAATCACTGGACCTTAACAGCATCTGACGGACACACACTCTTGCACGTCCCGCAGCGGATACACTTTTCAGAGTCAATTTCGTGCTTTTCATAAGGCATCATCGCAATGGCCTCAGCCGGGCAATGCTGAGCGCACAAAGTGCAGCCTATGCAATCATCCGTCACCGAATACGTAATAAGGGCCTTGCACTTGCCGACAGGACAACGCTTCTCAAGATGAGCCTCGTACTCGTCACGGAAGTATTTGATAGTGGAGAGTACCGGATTCGGTGATGTCTTACCCAGTCCGCATAGACTTGTCTTTTTGACCATTTCAGCCAAATGCTCCAGCTCTTCCACATCGCCTTTTCTGCCCTGCCCGGCGCACAATCGTTCAAGAATATCCAGCATCCGCCGGGTGCCTATTCTGCAGAAAGTGCACTTACCGCAAGACTGATTCTGTGTAAACTCCAGGAAATACCGTGCGATATCAACCATACAGTCCGACTCATCCAGTGCCACCATGCCGCCTGAGCCCATCATCGCCCCAATATCATTGAGCGTTTCATAGTCAACAGGAATACGCGTTAGCTCCGCCGGCACACACCCACCGGACGGTCCGCCTATCTGGACTGCTTTTAACCGAAATCCTCCTGCAATTCCTCCACCGATATCTTCTATAATATCTTGTATCGAAATACCCATTGGTACTTCAATTAGACCTCCCCGAGCTATCTTTCCCGCGAGCGCAAAAACCTTTGTCCCCTTGCTACTGTTAGTGCCAAGGTTGGCGAATGCTTCAGAGCCGTTGCGCATAATCCACGGCACCACGGCGTAGGTTTCCACATTATTAATAAGCGTTGGTTTACCCCAAAGCCCACTTTCTGCTGGATATGGCGGCCGCAATCGAGGCATACCCCGACGACCTTCTATACTGGCTATAAGCGCCGTCTCTTCACCGCATACAAATGCTCCAGCTCCAGCCACAATTTTCAGATGCAGCGAAAACACACCGTCAAAGATATTTTCACCAAGGAAGCCTCGTTCTTGGCAGCTTTTTATCGCCTGATTCATTCGCCTGATTGCAAGCGGATACTCCGCACGAATGTAAAAATAACCTTCATCCGCCCCCACCGAATATGCAGCTATTGCCATACCTTCAATTATGCGATACGGATAAGATTCCATCAGCATCCGATCCATAAAAGCGCCGGGGTCGCCCTCATCGCCGTTACAAACCACGTATTTCTTCTTCGACTTTCTGCCATGCACGGCAGACCATTTAAGATATGCCGGAAAACCCGCACCTCCTCTTCCCCGAAGCCCACTGCGTTCAATCTCTCTAATGACTTCTTGAGGGCTTAACTCGTTTATACACCTTTGCAACGCCTTGAATCCACCATTGCGTACATATTCATCAAGATCAATAGGATCAATTTGCCCATAGTGTTCAGTAGCAATATGTAATTGTTTGTCCAGAAAGCTCGCAATCGGCTGATCCCGCACATCTATCGAATAGCGTGTCACAGGCTCCCAAGCCTTGTCGGTAAGTACCTTATCCAGCGTTGTGGAAACGGCAATCTTAATTTTTCGCCCGATTTGTTTTGGCTTAAAATGCCTTAGCACAATAGCTTTGGCATCACCAGGCTGTATTCCTGCATAGCGAAATGAGGTCCCATCACTTAAAACCACTTCCACAAGCGGTGCCAGGTAGGACATCCCCGAACAGCCCACACTCTTGACCACAGCCTGAGCGCCCGCTCCTTTTACAGCCTTTCTTAACGCCTCATATACCTTCGCGCTGCCACTGGCAACACAACTTGAATCCAGACATATCCGGATTTCACCAAGGTCCTTCGCGCCTTTTGCAAAGTCTGGCTTGTCCGCCCGCCGAGCCTGAGCCTTCTGTTGCTCCAGAAAATCCCTCAGCACTGCCGGCACCCGTTCACTGGCCAGATGTCCGTATGTGATGTCGTCAACCTGTATTGCCGGCGCGAGCATGCAGCATCCCAAACAGGCAACCTTCTCAACCGTGAACATCTTCTGCGAGTCTGTATCCTCTTCTTCCGGGATGCCAAGGTATCTCTTAAAACTATCGTAGACCTGTTCGCCACCCTTGACGTGGCACGCTGTCCCAATGCAAACTCGAATTGTATGACGCCCGGCCGGGTGATGTCTAAACTGGCCATAGAAAGTAGAAACGCCAGTAATTGACGCAGGAGTAATTTCTGTCAACTCACAGGCCCGCTCAAGAGCCTCCTGGGGCAAATAGCCAAAATGACCTTGGACTGCCTGTAAAATCTCAAGCACCTTCTCACGTCCTGTGCCGATTTCCTCGACAGCCTTGTCAACAAATTTCAAATCCAACTCGTCCATCAATCCTTACCAGGATGCCCAAACACAATCAAGGATGTTTAGGGGGTCTCCTTCCCTATGCAGTACAGGTTCTCCAGCCCTCTAATATAAATGCGACCGTCTGCAAAAGCCGGCGACGCGCAACAACCCTCACCCATCTCGCATCTGGCCAGTTCCTTATATTCAATCCCGGCTTCTATGATAAACATAGTGCCTTTTTCACTGAGCAGGTACACGCTATCACCAACCAGGCTCGGTGACGCTCGAAAATACGTTTCCAGATCTTTCTCCCAAAACTTCGTCCCGTCCGCGACCTTATAACAGATAAGCAGTCCCTCAGTTGTTAGCAGAAATATCAGCTCACTATTACCGACCGGAGAGCAAATATCAGGGGTGCCGTCTTCGACGCTCCAGGCAATATGTGTTTTAGTAACATCGCCCCGGCCGTCCGGCCGGATGGCCACCAGTTTAGTATATGGTTCTATCGCAAATACCAAGCCATTGGCATAGATTGGTGAGGGTGCAAGGTCACCGCCGACAAATTTTCCCCGCCAAATCTCTGCACCGTCAGCCGGCGCGTACGATATAACCCAGGGGTCACCCACGGTTATCACCTGATATTCATTGCCGACCTTAGCTACTATAGGCGAAGTCCAGGAATTTCCAACCGGCCGTTTCCTCTCCCACACAGTCTGACCTGAAAATCCATCAAGAGCTATCAACTTAGACTTTTCGTCCTCCACAGCTCCCTGGTCATATTGAATCAAAAGCAGGTTTCTATACATCGCAAGCGAAGACGCATACCCGTAAGCGCTATCAGGCGTCTCCAAACCTCGATTCCACAGATTTTTCCCGTCAAAGTCAAAACAGCCGACGTCCCCGGTGGCAAAAATGGCATAAACTCGTCGGCCGTCTGTCACAACTGTAGGCGCAGCAAAACCGGTATCCTCCCTTGCTTCAAACGGTTCTTCGTCCGGCTTTGGCGCGCGCTTGACGTCACCTGTCCACAAGAGCCCACCTGATAATGCATCGAAGCAGTAAACCTCAAGTGCGTTCGGATCGCCACCGGAGAGGAAAACCTTCTCGCCCCAGATAACCGGCGAATTAAGCCCCGGCAGCGGCACCTTAGTTTTCCAGACAATCCCTTCACCTGTTCTACCATTCCAATTAGTAGGCACATTTGTATGGGCACTTATCCCCAGTCCACCAGGTCCCCGAAAGCGAGGCCAATTCCTGTTAATCTCCTCCGCCAAAGGATAAGAAGTAATCCTTGCACCAGCTCCGCTGAAATCAATATCGGCAGGCAATGCAAGAAATAGCGCCCCCGCTCCCAGCGCTGCCAACCCGGCAGTCACAGCCCATCGAGCCCGTACTGCCTGGCGAACCTGTTCGTCTTGCTTATCTTGCTCTAACCGCGGCGCCGGCATCTTCTTTTTGAAAGTGTCTGCCCACTTTACGCCAATCAGCAAGACCACCAAACTGCCAAGAAGCAAATAGCTACCTTTGCGGGAACGATCCAGCCTTCGAATCCTCATCTTTCTTATCTGCAAATCCAATTGCCGAATCCGCGACAAAAGCTGCTCATTATCAGGCTGGCTGCGAATCTCTTCTTTCAGTACCTCCAACTCTTTTTCCAGCTTAGGCAGAATTACCCTTACCTGAAAATGATTCAGTACAATAAGTACTAAGACGATAAGAGAAAGTACCCCTCCAACAATGGCCGTAGAAACTGCGCTTCCATACCACGGGCTTGTAGCCCGAACATTTTTAGGGGCCTCCCAAACGCGTTTTATTGCGTTTGGGGACACCTTAGAAGTGCTATCATCTGAAGATTTCATTGACTTTCACCAATTGCTTCCTTTGCTTTCTTTAGCCTGACCTGTTCCTTGGGGCAATATTCAAAACATCGACCACACGCCAGGCAGCTTGCCCTGTCAGCCTCATAATCCGTCCTTTGTCTCCAGACCGATAGGCCGACAAGCTTAAGGCCGATCACCAGCCCTACAAATCCTCCAAAAAACCAACCGCCCAGCCCAAACTCAGCCCGGATGTTTGAAGCCTCCGCGTAAAGCTCTTTAACCTCTTTGCCCGTCGCTCTAAAAGCTGAACTGGCGTCTGTAGTTCCTTCTACTTTGCCGTTTTCTTCCAAATAGACCCGCTCAGCGAGTCTGACTGTTGCGTGCATACGGGATGTCACCGTCCTAAGCCCAGATCCTATCCATCCACCTATGAAGATTAAAACAGGCAAAAGAAAAATTACAAACGCCAGCCTCTTTTTACTTTTGTTATACTCACTTGCTGGCCAATCAGCCGTAGGTTCTCTGATAGCACCAAAAGGGCACGAGTCTTCACACAACCTGCACTGAACGCACTCGTCGGGAGCAATAGTCACCCGCCATTTCGAGACCCGTGAAAGCTGTCTCAGAATCACACCATACGGACACACAAACCGGCAATAGGGGCGCCCTATGAACACACCTACCACTAAGAAGCACGCCCCAAGTATCACAATGTTCAAGTTTCCACTTAAATGGAAAAAAGAAACAAACGGGTCATACCTGCATATCAGAAAAGCGCTGCCGGTAGCCGCAAACAGAACTGTTGCCCCTAAGTAAACATACGCAAACAGCCGCAGTCCGCTTTCCAGCCAATTCGGCACCGATACCGGCCGCAATAGCACCAGATCCTGAATCGCCCCTAAGGGACACACTGCTGCACAGAAAATCCTTCCGAAAAACAATGTAAATACAAGTGGTAACAGAAAAAACGCGGCAACCACAATGGGCACAGCATAATCACGGTCAAAAACCGACAAAACAACATTCTGAATCGCCCCTATCGGACAGACACAGCCCTTTCGCCAAAAGCCGAAATAAAGCAACGAAAACACCATCAGAATAAATATTGCCCGTCGGCTGCGATTTCTCAAAACCAGATATGAAGACAAGCAAAGCGCCGTCAAAAGCACCACTACATCAATATACTCGTAAATATCTTGACGCGGATGGGGGGTAGTAGGGCTTGGCCGCTCATAACCACTTTCAAATTCAGGCGGGGGAAAACGTTCAACGGCTGGTACAACCGCGCATAAGCTTAACAACACAGCTACGCCGACTATAATATGACCAAAACGTATCATTAAGTGTGGTCCACCCCGTTAGAAAATCTTCGAGAACGCAAGGGCGCACGACCTGCCGTGTTATTTCTAACGGGGTCCACCCTCTTAAGCAAGTAAGGCCTGTCTGCAGGAACCCGCTTATATGCACCCGAAGGACAAGCTGCGGCAATGGAACATTCGTTACAATTCAGACAACGATCGTGGCGCACCTGAAGAAATAGTGACCCATTGCCAAAAGTATTGCAGCCCTTGACGCATTTACCGCAACCGATACACAGTGATTCGTCGATGGTGTACTCGTAATAGGGGTCCTCCACAAAAGTGCGTTTTATTGCTCCTGTGGGACAAAGTTGATTTTCCGCCCCCTCGGTGATATCAAAAGGCTCCGGCCCAAAAAAGCCGAAGCAGATTCTGCAGTATCCGCATACAGCGTACGCGTGTACGCACTTGACCGCCGATTCCTCCAATACGCAATAGGTGGCACAGTTGCCGCACGCAACACACACGTATGGATCGATTTGCCAGACTGTGTTCTGGCGGTGGCTTTTGCTAAGCAGAAAACCAGCTATCCCGCCAAGACCAGCCAAGCATGTCCCCCAAAGACCATCTCTCAAAAAATGGCGTCGGCTAACATTATCTCTACTCTCTGCCATTGCTCCTCCTCGCAACAACCATTTTAGTCGACAGCGCTCTGGGTAGTCCGCAGTCGTCGAGAATTTCGCAGCCTCGGCATATTCCCTGGTTAATGCACTTGCCTTCACGCAATAACTTGCGCCTTTTCACAAAGTTCGCACCGCCAACCGACGCTATTAACCCGAGGCTCGCATGGCGCAAAGTCCGGGCAAAAAACTGTCGGCGGCTTTGTTGTAGCTTACCAAAACATTTGCCCATTACTCCGACCCCTTCCTAATGAAAACCCTGATAGCATTCTTGATCGAATCCAGCACATAAACTCGCCCCTCAGCATCAACTGCCACATCAAAACCGCCAGCCTGACCCCCGGAGACCCACTCATCGATTCCTGCCGTGCCACCTTCAACCAATTGTTCCGGCCCAGCTACAACACAAACAAAACCACCATCAGGATCGTAAATCTTGACTCGTATCAGGCCCTTTTCGCAGGTGACAAAACTTTCATCCTCAAGTATGGCGAAATTCACCGGATTGCAACAGCCGCAGAAACCTTCCACTCCTGCCGAAAACTCCCCCCACCAAAACTCAAGATCACCATCAAACGTATACGCCTCAATGTGATGCCGTCCAGGATTGGTCACTCGTAACAGTCCATCACGGCCGACTGCAAGATCGAAATAAGGACTCGGTACCACAAAACCCGGAATATTCCTATCCTCATCTTTCTTGCCGATACGGTTGATTAACTTGCCGGTAGTATCATAGCGCAGAACGATCCGATTGCCCGCATCCGCAACAAAAACATCGTTTTTCCAAACAGCTATACTCGTCAAGACAGCATCATCACCTAACCTCTGCCAGCTTGCCAGCCGCTTACCCTGGCCGTCGTAAACTTCCACATGGTCCTTCATTCCGACATAAATCTTACCGTCATCTGCGACAACCAAACATCTGGGCGTCTCACCAAGGTTGATTTCACTAAGTAAATTGCCATTTTCATCAAATAGGCGAATGGCTTTATCACCGGTTACATAGATGCAACCTTGAGAATCCAGGGCAATACCGCGTGAATTGGCAAAGCCGGTACTGATTGGCTGGCTTGGTTCTTCATAGAGAATCAGATTTGGGTCAATCGTTGCCAGGTCCTCAATATCGTACACAAACTCCTTCCCAAGCCCGCTGCCTTTTTCGCCTGTCACATCAAGCCGTACCACAGCAAAACCGGCAATGATAATAGCAAGCCCAACAAGAAAACCCACAAATACCTTGATATTTGTTGTCCCTAATCGCCTCTTCATTTTGGTACCTTAAAAGCTTCAATAACCAAAAATTTATTATAACAGATGAAAACCTCTCGTTCAACATAAGCACGCTACTGCTCAGCGACATCGAGACATATCATTTGGTTCAAATCGCGTAAAATCAACCTACCGGACGCAATTGCCATAGGTCCCCACGAATCCGGTCCTTCGAGTACTTTCGCTTCTGCAAGCTGCACATAGCCGCTCGGCGTCGCCTCTGCCAGAGTCAGGACCCCGATGTCATTCATAACATACATCAATCCATTGGCGATAGTATACGGCCCACGTCCAAACTGGTGAACACTTGTGCTGGTCCACACGACCTGGCCATTTAAGTCAAGACAGGTCAACTGCCCGTCCGGCCTAACTCCATAGATGTACCCATCATAAAAAATCGGCGTATGTTGAGGCGAGCCAAATACCTCCGGTTCAAGCCGAAAAACCCCTCGTGCGGTTATACTGTCACCCTCCTGAGTTAATCCCAGCATCATACTTCCCGCGTTATATCCACCGGACAGGAAAATAAGCCCCTCACCCATTACCACAGGTGATGGAACATTCGCGACACGAATTTTCCACTCGTTGAATTCCCACAAAATGCTGCCATTCTCCGCCGAAACACCCACCACGCCTCCACTGGCACAGTAAACGTACATGCGGGAGCCCATAAATTCGGTAGGTATTATGGACGAATGTGTCATCACCCAGCCATGCGGATTGGGACTTTGCCATACAATCTCGCCTGTTTCGCAGTCCACCGCTATCATCAGCGCATCGTCACCAGGAGCAACTATCGCCTTGCCGTCCTCAATGAGCGGACACTGTCCAGCGTACCAATCGGGCACCGTGGTGCTAAACTCTTTCACCAGATCCAGCATCCAGTGAAATTCACCGCTCGTTGAATCCACGCACGTCACGTGACATTTCGGCCCCAATGTCACAATGTACTTCTCTGTCACCGCTGGCACCGTTCGGCTCATCCCGTGGTTGCGCTTGACCTTGACAGGATACCAATACCGCCAGATCTCTCTGCCATCCTCAAGTGACAAACACCGAATCGCTTCAGCTTCGTTTTCGCGGTCGTAATCCAGAATATACACCCGCCCTGCCAGAATGGCCGCCCCGGCGAAACCCTCTCCGACCTCAATAGACCACAGGAGCCTGGGCCCTTCAGTCGGCCATGTCCTTGCAAGGGCAATATCTTCACTACTTATTGCGTCGAAGTTCGCCCCCCTGAACCGTGGCCACGCACCAGGCAAATCTGCCGCGACACCATCGAACTTAACCAAGCTGCCGGTTATTTTTAGGGGCTCGTATCCACCAACTGTCTCTTTGGGCCTTTTGTCGCCGCCCGGCAGCCGCACCTTAAGGTCCCCTCCCGCACCGGCACTAAGCCATACGTACAGCAGAACCACGCCCATAACAGACAATCCGATTGGGATTATCTTCGCAATAAAAGAATCCCTCATAAATTCCTCACCCGAAATTCGAAATCTATAATTTAAAATCTTAAATCTTAAATCGGAAATCTGAAACTAATCTACTCGTTCCTTAAAGCATCCAGCATCTTTCCACTCAGTGCAAAGACCGTTGCAGCCCGTATCCAAACCACGCCACTGATTCCTATAGCAGCAATCGTCAGCATCAGCGAAAAATACGGCACTTCCGCTCCGGGTGATTTTAGAGCGGGCCCGACTGCCACCAGCGCAGCCGCAACGCCGCACACCAGACCACAAAGTAGTAAACCGACGTGCTCGTAAAAAATCATCCGTTTAAGCGCCGCTTTATTAAACCCAACAGCCTGCAGCATTGCAAGCTCACCTCGCCTCTCAAGCACGTTGCGAAGCACAACCAGTCCAAGCCCCACGCTGCCGAGAATAAGCCCCAAACCTCCTAACAACTGAAATATTGATAGATAAGTATTTTCAACAGCACTAAACGTTGCCAGTCGCTGCTTCGCCGGCGTCAATGCCATTCCAAAGTCTCTTAATCTGGTAGAAAGTTTTTCAGCGACCGCCTCGGCTTTGTCCTCGCAAGCATCCACAAGAAAAATCCTGTATCCATCCTCCGATGGGAAACGTCTGACAAACTTATCTTCAGCGATAAGCAAACTCCCCTGCAGAATTGAATTCTTCAGCATCCCAACCAAACGCAGCCGAAAGCTTCGTCCCTTCTCATCGGTATACTCCAGTTCATCCCCAACAGATTTTCCAAGTGCCCAGACAACAGTCGGATAATCACCAACCGCCGGCACTACATCCTTCCCCAGGTTCTGATTAAGCAGGCCCCAGGCACTTTCCTGCCCGGCATCCCCAATTGTTTTAGTGAACCTGAAAGAACCTCGCTCTTGCAATCGTTCCGGCTGCACACCTAACAATCGCGGCTGCTGTGCCCGATTCAAATTAAGACAGCTTGCATCGTCCCCATCATGCACACGCAACTGAACAACCTCGATACCTTCAAACACCTTATCATCCAGACCCATTGATTGCCGTCCGGATTCACTGTCCAAGTTATGCAAAATACCTACAGCCGATTCTCCATACAGCGAGAATCCTCCCGTCCCGGAATCCCGCTTGTGCGCCTCCGCCACCGGATTATGTCTGTTCGCCCCGACCGCAATAACCAGAAAAATCCCGCATGCAAGCAATCCCACAACCGCCAGGCTTCGCCCGCTGCGTCTCGTAGAATTCCGCAATCCCAGACCAGCTAATGAGGTCATAGTCCTGCTCCAGCTACCTCCCACAATTTTTAATAAGGCCTGACTTAATCCAAGCCCGGCTATCAAAAGCAAGGCCCCAGCCCCAAAAAACGCACCGGATACAGCACCACTGTCACCGGCTCCCAGCACACCAAGCAACAACGCTGCCCCAATTGCCGCCGCTCCTGCGACCGACAATCCGATCCGGCCCTTCGACACCCGCTTGCCCACGAAGAATTGGCCTTCCAAATTCCCGGCAAGAAGCTCACGGGCCGGCCGGGACACCTGTTTACGCAAAGTCAGCCATATTGCAATCAGAGAAACCACCACCGCCCCAAGTGCTCCCACAAACAATGTGAATGGCTTTGCATAAAAATGAATCACCGTACCACTAACTGCTTCTCGCCAGACAGTCGCGAGCCCATAGATCATAGCCCTGGTATAAAGCAGACCCGCTCCAGTCCCTGCAATTGCTCCAAGAATAGCCAACATTCCACCTTCAATAAATAGCAGCCGCCTCACCAACCTGGAAGGCAAACCTACCGCTAACAACATTCCTACCTGCTCACTGCGGCTCTCAACCCCGAATACAAAAAGAAGACCCATTAGAATCAGAGCCGCTATGATAAGAAAGATACTAAAGCCTAAGAAAAGCTGACCAAAATCAGTCGCCTCATCCCCGGCTTTTATGCCGCGCGCACGCACCGATTGAAAAAACAGTCCCACCGAAGCAGGCTCAACTCCACTCAACAGTCTCCGAGCAATAGCCTGCTTAGATTCATTGCTCCCTCGATACCGTACTGCTGTAAGGTTTCCGTATCTGTTGGCCCATATAGCCTGGCCGGCCCCAAGCGTAACAAATGCCTTCGGCGTGCCGCGATACCGCTGCCAGTAATCCTCGTCGCGCTTGCGTATCTTATCAAGGTCAATCGGTATCCCCGGCTCCCAATCCCTGCAATTCTCCGCATCCGCCAAGCCCGGAAAATCCGGCATCAATTCACGATCCACCCCAGGACTGTCCATCGACAGTATTTCTCGAACCCGAAAACTGCTTTTCTGCTCTTGAAGTTTTCTCATCAGCCCGAGGATAAAGTATGTAAGCTCAATTACGTCCCCCACTTTGGCCCCAAGGTCTTCAGCAAGCCACTGGTTGATCAAAATTTCATCATCCTGCATACCCACCGGGATAAGGCTATTAGCATTTGCCAATCGACCCATAGCGGTCACCACCGAATACGGTGTTGTCTTATCACCCAGGCGCAATTCGTTGACGAAATAGGTCAAGACTCCAACAGCTTCATCGCCCGCTCCCATCGCAGCCTCACCTAACGACTCATCGATGAATACCCGCCTGCTGCGTATCTCAAACATATTCAGCCGCTCCAATCGGCGAAGTTCGAGACCCGCATCGGCAAGCTGCCAACATTTCCCGATAGCATCATTAGCCTTTTCAACGGTTACGCTGTCTTTGGTACCTCCTGCGACTAAAAGCATGTTTGCCTGGGCGCTGCGGCCAAGTTTCTCTTGCAGCCATTGCAACGGCACAAAAACATTCAACGGTGCAACCTGGTTCGCCTGCAAACTGAAGCGACCGAACTCTGATTCTTCGGCAACCGCCCTTACTACCAGCCGAAATGCCAACGACAAATCCGAATCCGGCGTCAGTGGTACATCACGCGGCATCAGACCTGGCTTTTCAATTCGCAGCACAACTTCATCCCCTGCCCCAACCCCAAGTCTTTCCACCAGCGGCTCATTTAAAACAATCCCCTCACTCCAATCATCGCCAAAGGGAGTTTGCCCTGCTCCAACTCTAAAAAAACGCTCGTCAACACCAAGCACCTCAATTCTGTTTGCCCGTCTTGTGCTGTTGCTGCTCGCAATCAGTCCTCGCAACTGCAGCACAGCCGCCACCGTTGTATTAAGCTCTGCCGCTAACTCGTCGGCTAACTTCGCTCTAAAGAACCTGCTCTGTGCAGCAAGAGCAAACTGCGTTGTGCCTAATCGAGCTGTTACCATCATCTTAAGGCTGTGACGCACCGAATCACCTACAACCAGTGCACCTGCCAAAACAGCGGTGCTCGCCATAGTAGCTAACAAAACCCCCAGATTCGTCCTCCAATAAAAGCCGAGACTTCTTTTAGCAAGTCTGAATAAACTCATCCCCGGCTCCCATCTCTCAAAAGACCGTTGCTCAATTCCATCACGTGCCCTATGCGTTGTGCGAGCTTCAGTGAGTGTGTCACGACAATCAATGTAACTTGCTCGCTGTGGTTTAATTCAACCAGCAGATCTGCTATGTTCTCCGAAGCATCTCTATCCAGTGACCCGGTCGGCTCATCGGCAAGCAGCAGCTTAGGCTTGTTAATCAAAGCTCTGACAACTGCTACGCGCTGCCGCTGCCCGCCGGAAAGTTCACCCGGCCGATACAGCAACCAGTCTTGAAGCCCTACACGCTGCAACAGATTAACCGCCCTTTCCTGAACCTCCTTCTTCGAGACACGATTTTTGTCGGCAAGCGTCGGCACTAAGACATTTTCGAGCACAGTGCACTGCGGCAAAAGATGATGCAATTGAAAAACAAAACCGATTTCCTTGTTGCGGATTCTGGCAAGTTCAATCTCGTCCAGCTTTGCAAGGTCCTTGCCGTCAAACAGCACCCGCCCCTCGGTCGGACGGTCAAGGGCGCCAATAATATTCAGTAGTGTGCTTTTGCCGCTGCCCGACGGTCCCGCTATCACCACCGACTGGCCTTTAGCGACCTTCAGCGTTATATCCTTCAAAACACAAACGTCCCGTTTGTCCCCCGGCGATTCATAACTTTTCGTCACGCCAATAAGTTCAAGCATCATTGTCCTCACCGAAACTGGTGTATAATTCCTTCGTATATACGCACCATTTCTTTAGCAGTTTGCTCTATATTAAATTTTTCAAAGACCGCGTCTCTGCCCTGTTCCCCTAACTGCCGTGCGTAATTTGGATCAAGCAATAATGGCTCCATTACAGCGGCCAGAGCCTCCGCATTATTCGGCTCACACAACACACCCCCGCCGGTCATTTCCATCAGTTCCGGAAACGCACCACTTGCCGGCACTACTACCGGCACACCTGCCGCAAGAGCTTCAATCACATACAAACCGTAAGCAACCGGTTGCTTTTCCGGCACCGATAACGCTGATAAGCTTTGCAAAAAACCAATTTTAGTATCGCGGTCAAAATCCTGCAAAAACTCGGTATCTTCAATCAAACCACATGCACTTAACCGCTGCCTAACCTGATTTAAAAACGCTTCGTCATCGTCCCTCTTACCCCCTGCTATTCGCAATCTCGCATTTTTCAATTTCTCATTTTTCTTCAAGTTGATAAAAGCGTCGACCAGCGTATCCAAGCCCCTATCGAAACACATCCGGGAAAGATAACCGATTGTGGGTACTTCCGTCCCAGCCTCCCGCATCTCATATCCATCCAGAGATATACCTGTGTAAACAACATCAACTTGGCCTGCATCAAGTCCCAGCCTTTGCTGCATAACATCCGCATAGTACTTGCTCACCGCGATAAATCCGTCCACATCCCTTGAGCGTTCTGCAAGTATTTGCCAGGCCTGTTCAGAATACGGTGATACCAATCCATCTAAAAATCCATCTTCATCCTGAAGCAGACACACCACCGGCACACCAACTCTTTCCTTAATACGTCTGGCCAGTCCTGCCAATAGAATATTGGAGAGGCACACAACATCAGGCTTGTTATCTTTCGTATCCAGCCATTCGACAAGTCTGTCCAGCTCTTTTACCTGTCGCCCCTGCTCCCCATGCAGCATTGATATTGTTGCCTCTCCTAAATCTCTTGCACTTGTCATTCCTGTCCTGCGTGCAATCCACCTTAAAAGCTTTGGTGAGTCAAACAAACGGTCGAGCCAGGCAGGGGTCTTTCGGAAAAACGCTGATTTTTGCTGAAGGTAAACATTGATCCCACCAAAAAAAATTGGCGTATTACTGACCGCTTCATTTTTGTCGACCTGAAATGGCAAATACATCGGAACTATCAGGACATCATGTCCTAACTTACGCATCGCCGTAACCAACGCAGCATCCCGCAAACAGTTCTCGCAATAAAAGCTGTCCCCAACACCTGGTATAATTAGAACAACTCTCATAAATCTTTACTCCGATTCTATCACTTGGCACCGAACGCATATACATAACCATCGTCGCTGCCAACCACAACCATCCCTCCAGCCACAGCCGGCGAAGAAGTAACGGCTTGCCCGATCTCATACGACCATACCTCGCTGCCGTCAGAGAGCCTTATCATATAAACTCGCCCATCCTCGGAGCCGACAACAACCTTGTCACCGCAAATAACCGGTGAGCTGTCAACTTCTCCCAGTGTTGGAAATGTCCAGACTGCCTTGCCGTCATCACACCCGACACAATGCACACGCTTGTCCCGCCCTCCAAACACGACGACGTTCTCACCGATCGCAGGCGAAGAAAAAAATGGAGCCTCCCCGCTTTTATACTCCCACACGATTTTACCGGCTGCAATGTCAGCTTTGATAAATACGTTATCGTAATTGCCGACATACACTTGCCCTTCGAAAAGTGCCGCAGAAGCCGCAATATATGAGCCAGCATCGATCTCCGCCACTTTACCGCCATCAGCGAGGGACACAACATGAATCATCGCATCACAGCCGCCAAAAACAGCTTTTCCCTCACTGACCGCAGGCGACCCGTTCACGTAGCTGTCCGTTTCGTATGTCCACACAACTTTACCGTTTGTCGAATCCACGCAGTGCAATTTATTATCATAGCTGCCCACAATTATCCATATCCTCTGTCCATCCGGTGAACGCGTCCAGTTAGCCGCCCCAAGAATCTGTCCATCCGTCTCATATTTCCACTTAAGCGAGCCGCCTTTTGCGTCAAGCGCGTACAGGAAATTATCCGATGACCCCACGAAAACCGAACCTTCAACCACACAAGGCGCCGCCTCAACGGCGTCGCCGGTCTTGTATGCCCACACCTGCTGCCCCTTCTCCAAATCAATTGCGTAAACATTTACATCAGATGAGCCTATGAAAACAAGATGGCCATCGATTGCCGGCGATGATTTGATCTCCCCGTTAGTCTTGAATTTCCAAACAAGTGTCATAGAATCGGGCAAAGCCCCCGCCGCTCTTCCTAAAAGCCTCTGCCCGCCCCGAAACATAGGCCAATTGCTGCCATCCTCAACAACTACTTCCGGTCGCACAAACTCCGTTACTGTTTCCTTCTGGTCGGATTCAGGTCGGACAATTATCATCACCGCAAGAATCAAGCACACTCCGGCGATAATAATAACTACCAAAGCTGTCTTAATTGCAACTCTCATGGCAATTACCGTAGGATCCCATTGCGCATAAAGACAGCAAAATGGGAAATCCCATTATTGGTCATTATATCATCATACCTGATGGAAGTCCGCCGTTGCGATAACCGCATACGCAAACCAGACCCAATAATAGCGTATTAACTCACCACAGGCAACAGAACCTTCGAGATGTGATTACTTGTTTTCAATTGTTTTGAGTGATATTATTTAAATTTTGGTGGGATATTCGGCTGGAATTTAACTGCAGCTCGTACGCTCTTTTCCAAATAACTCAAACCGACCGGTCTTAAGTTGTCATGCTGAGCAAAGCAACTGGCCTTAGCAAAAAATAATCGCATCATAGCGGCAGTGAGATTCTTCACTCAACTTCGTTGCGCTCAGAATGACCCCCGCACCAATTGACCCCGGTGCGCCCCGGCGACCTGCTGCCGATTTCAAGCGCCCATTCCAGTCCAATTGGTGCGGGGCTTCTTGCCAAAGTAGCACTTAAGAAATATTTTGATGAACATCGGTCAGTTTGAGTACATAAGACGAAAATAAAAGGGCTACCAAACTCAAAAATAAGTATGTTCGGGGTTTTTTAATTCGAGGAGTCCCCCTCTACGAATTGACTTCTTGCATCTGCAATAAGCTTGAGCATCTGGTCAGCCTGTGTTTGAATTTCAGGATTGGAATTTGTCACTCTCGAATTCCATTTGATATACTCTTTGTTCAGTTGCTCCCGCGTCTTTTCTTCGCTCATATCCGAAGTAACGCCGAGGATAACTTCTGCATCCTTGACCTCACACATACCGACCGGAAGGATTTTTCCCATCATTTCGCGAAACCTGTTCTTGTCAACTTCCAGCCAGTTTGCCAGGTCTTTTAAGATAGCCAGTTCCTCGGCGGTAACGAAGCCGTTAGCCTGTGCTACATACAGGCAAAGTTCCAAAATGTCATAGCGATCTGCAAGAGGCGCAATTTCAACAGCTTCTTTACAAATTGTATAAGTGTCGAGTTGATTGCCGTCACGGAAAAAAGAAACGGTCTCGTTCAATGCCTTTTCGAGTTTACGCCGGTCTTTATCAGATGCTTGAGCCCAGCCAATGTTAGCTCGTGCCCAGTTTTTTATAAGTTCAACTTCGCAGTCATATAGTTTTTTATCTGCGGCACTGACAGCAAATGCCAGCGCAACTGCAAGGGTTTTTGTACGCTCGATATTTTCCTCTAAATCCATATAGCCAAAGTCGGGATTTTCATAAGAAAACGTGCATTTGGCACAAGCAAGCTCTTCGCCGCTCTGACGAGACAATATCGACGTGTCGAATTGCAAGTGCCTTTGTCCTTTGCGAGGAAACCTCAACCAGTCAAGGCGGAGCAGAGCAACACTCATCCAATCTGATAGAGGAGTAACTTGGCGGGGAAGCTTGCCAAGATCAGCATTGTAGCAAAATATGGACGACTCCTGTATTTGCCACTGTTTCACTCGGGCTTGTACCGGTTTGGCTTCGGAAACTCCATCTGTTATGTCCATGATCGAGAGTTGCAAAGTCGCATCCGCCTCTGCCGGATCACTGGCAGCAGGAATTAAGCCACAAATTTCCACGTTAAAAGCATCAAAAACGCAATCATCGTTTTTTTGTTTTGTTAGTTGAACACGACAATTAAGGCCCCCCCCATTTGCAGGAACCACGCCCGGGTCGGACCATACAGAATCCTTCGCTCTTTGGTTAGAGTTCGCTCTGCGCAAAACTGAAAACTTGAGGCGGCTGATTAACGGCGTTCGGAACCCGCTTTGCCATCCTTCGCGAGTATCAATTTCGCGATCTTTTTGCACCGCACCAATTAGACGTGAGCCTATACTTAATGTGTGCGGCGTAAGCTTTGAACGACTAATCAAACACCTATACTTGAAGCAACCAATCAATTCCGACAGCTTGGAGCCCCTAATCAAACCCGCAAACTTGAAGTAGCTAATCATACCAAGGCAAATCACTAATGCAGATGCCAGCATCAAAATCAAAATTGTAATCAGAAGTTCGCCCATTTACATACCTGCAGAGGAACCCCGCCTTGCGGGAGGACCCCCATTTTTCAATTCACAGCAAAATGGGAATTCCAACCAATAGCATTATTTGACTTTGAACGTTTCTAATTGTTCCTTCTTCTTTCCTGCACCGCTTTCCGACATATTGCCATCCTGATCTAAGGAAAGATCAACCTCAAGAACCCTATCCGATTCGACGTCTTTGAACTTGCAGTGCATCCTTTGATTTACGTCATAGCTATAAGTAACTTCAATGGGTCTATCTGCCGGCCTACCCGGAGGAAGCTTAAATTTATGCGTTCCAATCTTATTTACGTACTCGACAGCGGTATCTTCTCCCTGTGTTATGGTCACCTCAACCTCTTCTTGTCCCTCAGAGACGGTATAGAACGTTTGTGTGCTTTCGCAAGGCAATGGTGTATTCTTCTTCAAAATAATACGATTCTCAATTACGCGTCGGCCGGTTTCCTTGTCAATAGGTGCACAAATAGTGCCATAACTGTGATTACAAACATCCGTGAGGTTAATATCTTGCAGGCCCTTGGCAACGCCGGCAGGCAGCGCATCCGGCGTTTCTCGCAGCGTTGTCAAGCCGGCGTGTAAAGCAGCGCCAAGCGCAACACATTCATCCACATTAACCGCTGTCTCCGGTGCAGTTCCGAACATTTTCTCCAGGCGTTCTTTCACTGACGGTATTCGAGTGCTGCCGCCTACCAAAAGCACCTTATCGATTCCCGAAGGTTCGATACCTGCTTCCTTAAGGACCACTTCCACTAAGATATCCGTACGAGCCATCAACGATGAAATGCTTTGTTCAAACATCTCACGGGTTATTTCCGCTCTCATATTGCCGGCCGGGCCGTACAGTATCTTTTTCGCAACACTACGACGAGACAATGTCTTTTTGATATCTTCGGCCTCATCTTCATACTTTGCCCTGTCCTCATCGGAGCCAATGAGCTCGGCGCTGAATTTGTCTCTGTAGTTCTGTTCCAACATCTCCAATATTTTCTGGTCAAAGTCCACGCCGCCAAGCGCATGGTCACCCTGCGAGCAAACAATATCCATTTGATGTCCGTTGACATCCATTATGGTTACATCGAAGGTTCCTCCGCCCAGGTCATATACCAGGACTTTTCCCGAAATCTTGCGTGTGGTTGCATAATACAAGGCCGCGGCCACGGGTTCATTGACAATTCCAATCACGTTCAATCCGGCCATAGTCCCTGCGTCCATCGTCGCTTTTCTACGAATTTCGTCAAAGTGGGCAGGAACAGAAATAACAGCATCACGGATCTCGCCATGCTCGACTGAGCACTCCTGCTTGAGCTTTTTCAGAATCAGACTGGACAATTCAACAGGTGTCCAGTCCTTGCCGTCAACATCCCTGTGATAATTCGCATCTCCCATGTGCCGCTTTATCCAACGAACAGATCTCTGAGCATTGAGACGCCGTGAATTAATCGCTTCAACACCCACCCGGATTATATCAGGATTCTCTTCATCAAAGAAAATCGCAGACGCCGTAAGCCTTTCACCATCAGCATTTGGAACTATCTCCGGCTTGCCGATAGCATTCAGAATCGCTAACGCTGAGAAAGTTGTGCCGAGATCTATGCCAACTATATTAGCCATTTTACACCTCTCATTTTGATCTGGGTCCACATCTTGCAATAACTCGCAAAAAGAGACCCGAATCCCACGATGGGATTCATTTAGCAAATCTAACCAAATAGTTTAACCTGAGCTGTACGCACTACCTTGACATTTTCCTCATCTATAAAATATTGATAACCTGGTCTAATGACCTTTGCAATTTTGCCTTTCCGCTTCGGATCCTTGCAGGATTCCTTCCCTTTAACAGCCTCTGCGAACTTTTCCTGCCCGCGATAGCTACTGTTTATTTCGGGCTCAAATTGTTCGATACCACTGGACTCCAGAGCAAAGATCAGCTCATCCTTTATTTCCTTAAGGTGCGAGGCCCTAACATCTTCTTCACTAAGCTGACTAATACGGTTCTCAAGATTGTCAATGCAGCGGATAACACGCAGGCAAAACGTTTTGATTATGTTCCAATCATACCCATCCTGAAGTTTTTCCAGTCTGCCTTGCTGGCCTGTAGCGTATTCACGAATGGCTTCCATCTGTTGTGTCAACTGCATCAGAGCATTATTGATTGGATCTGACTGCTCAACAGTTGCTTGCTGAACACTTTGAGCCATTTGCTTGAATTCCGCCATCTGCTTTTGCAAATCTTCAGTTTGAGCTTTGAGCGAATCTTTAAGCTTGAGACTTATGTTCACACTTTCAGTAGCGGCTTTTAACGACTCCTCAAGTTCCATGGTTTTTTCATCTGAAAGTAACCTGGCTATTTCCTCGGCATGTTTAGCCGAGTCTTTAAAGCCGGGTCCGCTGTTCATAGAACCAAGTCTTTGTCGTACAGCCTGCTCACCTTCGTTGACAGAATCCCCTTCAAAACTTTGCCAGCCCGAATTACTAAGTACTTTTGAATGTTTCTTAACTTGGCCTCGCTGCCCTTCAACTCTGATTTTTTCTTCAGCTTCGGCTTTGGTTTTGGCTTCAGCTTCGGCTTTGGCTTCGGCTTTGGCTTCAGCTTCGGCTTTGGCTCTTGCTTCCTCTTCAGCTCTGGCTCTTGCCTTCTCTTCGGCTTTGGCCAGTTTTTCAGCCTCAGCCTTGGCTTTCCTTTCAGCTTTGGCCTTTGCTTTGGCTTCGGCCTCAGCCTTGGCCTTTTCTTTAGCTTCGGCTTTTGCTCTTGCCCTCTCTTCGGCTTTGGCCAGTTTTTCAGCCTCAGCCTTGGCTTTCATTTCAGCTTTGGCTTCGGCCTCAGCCTTGACCCTTTCCTCAGCTTCCGCTTTTGCCCTTGCCTTCTCTTCGGCTTTGGCCAATTTTTCAGCCTCGGCCTTAGCTTTTCTTTCAGCTTTGGCTCTTGCTTTCTCTTCGGCTTTGGCCAGTTTTTCAGCTTCAGCCTTAGCTTTCATTTCAGCCTTAGCCTTTGCCATGGCCTCGGCTTCAGCTCTGATTTTTTCTTTAGCTTCAGCTTTTGCTTTCATTTCGGCTTTGGCCAGTTTCTCAGCCTCGGCCTTTGCCCCTGCTCCAGACTTAGTCTTGACCTTTTCTTTCACTTTGGGCTTAGCTTTTATTTCCCCCTTCGCATTCTTCATTTTCTCCCATTCCGCTTTGGCTGGTGCACCTGCTGCTAACCAGTCGGCGCGTTCCTGGGCCGACCATCTAACAGAGCCGCCAGCAAAACGGGCAACGAATTTCGCCAGACCGGATGAGCCTCTAACAAGCAGCCGCGATGTCAATAGTAATAGCGACAAGCTTAAAATCGACCCCCCTGTCAACGTACAGAGAATGGAGGCTGAAAAAGCAAGTTCACTTAGCTCTTTTCGTTTTTTGTACCTGGTTAATTCATTTTGCCAGTTCTCGCCGTAAAGAACATCTGCAAAGGGATGAACATCCATTTCGCCCACTGCCAATTTGGGCAGGTCGGCTTCGAGTCTTTCCTGCTGCTCTTGCCGGATTTGATCTTTGGTTTTGCCATATCTGTTCAATCCAAAGGGAAGCTGGGCCCGCTCCTCCGGTGGCAACTGCAACCATTCATTATATTGCTTGAGATAATCGTCGGTCTCTGAACCATACTTCAGCTTATAGTTGGCAGTTCTCTGCTTTTCCTTCCTTTTCTCGGTGAAGACCCATCCAAGCGTAGCAGCACCAGCAATTAATAGCACTGAGCCAAGAATAATAAATTTTTTAAGCATAATCTCAAATCTCAATCATCAACTGTTGATTCAGGCAAAAGTCCGTATATATTTACTCCCATTGTCCTGCACCAAATGGGCTGTTGCCGTAATTTTGGTGCGGAGTCATCAAATGGGACAAACGCAAATACTGCCCTGGCAGCAAATTTGCGCATATCGCCCTACAACGGCACTTTTCTACCTCCTGCTGGCCCCGTTAGAAATCCGCGCTGAAAGCCTCCAATTATCGGAAGTAATTTCTAACGGGGCTGGCACAAAAACACCCCTAAAGACTCTCAAATAAAATATAAGTAATAACTCCGAGCCAATCAAATCAACTCCCAGAGTAAAAAAAAATAG
>Ga0209636_10001273_pt1 | contig 25175 bp, 20 predicted proteins | sample DeeMarSWOR152_54_FD_187464 | JGI IMG/M metagenome (GOLD analysis project Ga0209636, IMG submission 187464) | Marine sediment microbial communities from White Oak River estuary, North Carolina - WOR-1-52-54 (SPAdes) (version 2) | ecosystem: Environmental > Aquatic > Marine > Intertidal zone >...
TCTATCTCCAAACACTACTTCAACAAAAATCCAAGAAATCTGTTCAAGAATATAAGAATCTTAATTTTCGAGTGATTCTCGATGAAGACCATGCCCTCAATGAGCTCATGCGTTTACAGCGGCGCACTCCGTCAAAGCGTAAACCTCCCGTGCTTTTTGTTGTGGATCCTTCGGGGTTGTTCGGGCGAATGCGAGGTGGCGTGAAACAGTCGGCACAGGCTCTAAAATTTCAATATGAGGCAGCTGTGCTATTTGCTCAAATGGGTTATGCCGTGGTTGTTTCCGATTTTGGGGGTCGTGAATTTCATCGAGTCGAAGCCGTTGTCCCTGCTATACTAGCAGAACCTGCAACGTTGATTTTGCAGTTTCTTCCCCGTCGAATTATCCTCTCTTAAGATGATTTGCCCGTATCTTCGATTTTGGTTCCGCAACGGGTACAAAATCGCGTGTCAAGCCGTATTGGGGTTCCACACTCGGGACAATTCATAGCACTCTCAGAACGCTGTTCGTCAATAGAGATCAATCTAGCTTTAGCCCATTGTTGTCTCTGGATGCGACGCATGTACTGCTTATGCTGCGTCTCTCGGCGTGCCCCCATCGCTCCAGCATAGAATGCAATCGTAAAGAGGGGGGGAATAGGGGCTACCATGGCAATGGTGAACTGTGTTAACAAAATAAGCAGAACGGGTCCAAGTACGCCTAACGGAATTCCATACAGTGTAGCTATAGCTTCAATGTTTAGGTAAAATGTTTGACCCAAGGTTCCAGCGAACAAAACCAGTAAGTAGCCTAGCACTATTGCTCCAAGGATTCGCTGCCAGTGACGGCGACGTAATCCAGCGCTTAATGAAAACGCACCACCAATAGAAGTACTTTCAAGAACCAGCAATATTGGAACGAAGAAAAGAAGTCCGTAAACAACCAACCCGACAAAGGGGATAATACCTGCCAGTGTCAAAATCGTTGCAAACACGAGACCCACAGCAATCGTTTTGAAGATGGGAAAACGAAGAGCTTCTTGTTGGTTCTTCAAGACACGTAAGCTTGGTTCGGTGTTTAATACACGATGCACAGCACTCACACTAAGGACAAAGACGCCAAATAACATGATGAAATTCTGGAACAGTCCCAAAACTAGACTTTGCATTAGCAAACTAAACAGTAAGAAAATATCTGGTTGTATTGCAAATATTTCATTCAAAATGAGTGTATTAAGATTGGTGATAATCGCGGCTATGGGAAACGCTGCAACAGCTATGAGGATTCCACCCATAAAGAACACTAGGACAAACCAGCGGAACTGGTGTTTGAGCAAAGAGATGCTTCTCTGTAATCCTTGACCGAAGGATGCTTCCCCCAACCAATCACTCGGTGACTGAAGGTGATTCATAGCGCCAGTAAGAGATGGTTCTGAGAGGCTAGATTGTAAAGATTGATCGACATTTGACATGAAAGCCCCTCATGACGAATACAATCGCTTTCTGTGAAGAGCCACGTCTTAAACTTGATGGTTTCAACACTCAGTCGAACTTCTCCAGAAATAGTTACAAATATCTGAAACTTCATTCACCGAATCTGATATTAGGAAAGAAGGTAATGGTCAATACACAAAAGATGAAGCAAGTGGACGGAAATGACTAAGCGGCTGTTAATAAACGATTCTTGGGTGCTTGAACGTGCTGGATATGCGAGTTCAAGTTTTTCTAATTTTCTTACTGGAGTAACTGGTGGCATGGATCTTTCGATGAAGATTCAAACAGGATTAGATATCGCCAGATCATTAACCACCAAAAAAGGGCAAGCAGAACTGGGTATTCCAAGTTTTGTCCAACCAATGGTGTCCGACATTCTCGATGCTCTTGGGGATAAATTGGAACCATTGGTTAAAGGAAAGATAGAATCGGAACTGGCGAAGACAGAAAAGAGTGTTAAAGCAAAACTGGAAGCTGCTCAGAAAAAACAAGAAAAAGCACAGAAGAAGCGAGAAGAAAAGCTATCAAAACTTGAAGAGCGACTCGCGCAACTCGACAAAGAATTAGATCAAATGGGCGATACCGTTGGACAAAACATTGCATTCAAACTATTTGGCCCAAACACAGACTCGTTAGCTAAGGCATTAATTGAGGCTGCTAAAGAACAAGGAGTCACTAATGAAGGGGTACTCAACCTAATTCAAATGTTGCCTGAATTTGAAGCGTTAATGTACTTCATGAATGTGCGAAAATTTTACCGTGACCATACAGCCCATTCTCTTCGAGTAGCTGTTCTAAGTGATTATATCTTTAGTAAGACAGGAGCCTCCGGAGGATTACGAGGAATAATGGAAGAGAACTTGGACTTTAACCCAGAAGAGGCTGAGATGACCTGGTGGTTAGCAGGATTACTTCATGATATTGGCACACCGCTTGCCAAGCTAGTAACCTCTGTCAACTGGTCGCTGGTAAACGAGATGCTCCGCTGTTATCCTTCTGTGGATATGGAAATCTCGCCCTTACGAATTGACCTGAGTAACCCCCATTTGGGAAATGAAGCTTATCTGAAAATACTCTCGAAAGGACTACCCAAATCATGGCAAACACTCATCCACAATGGGCTCGGAAGTGCTGAGTTATCCAAAGATGTTTTTGTGTACACATCGGGAGATCAACCACCTCCCCTCTATGAGGTTAAAGGTCCAAAAATGGATCACGGAGTTGTGGCTGCAGTTACCCTTCTGCGAACGTTGGGATCACCTGATCACGTAGAAAAGGAACTAGCTGAGGATCGTCCATTAATCGAAGCTGCTCGTGCAATTGCCCTACATAACTTCATTCCTGAATTAGGAAAAATCCCCTTTGAGAAATATCCTTTACTGTTTGTCTTGGCTGTTGCCGATGAATTGCAGGAATGGGGGCGTCCAGTTCCAGTCACAACTGAAGCGGGCTTTTTCACAACCACCCTCGAAAAGATAACACTGATGGATGCCATCTTCCATGACTCGGACTCTGAGCTCTGGGATATTCCCTACACGCGTGAACAAGCAAAGAAGCTTGCTAGATTTGATTTCAAACGCCTCTACAAAGATAAAGAGAATGCTCTGAGTAATTTAGACTGTGCTGAACAATTTCCAGAATCCAATCTCTGGCTCATCAACTATCATGGGGAAAAATCCTCAGTTGAAAACAAGTTCAACATCAAAATAAAAACTCGATAGTCGAGGCTGTTCAACATTTCCTCTTGTTTAGGATGCGAATGATGAATAGATGAAAGGCGTTAAACGTTCACGAAGTTCCGCCAACCGATTATAAATCAACAACCGTGTAACCTGGTCAAACAGCTCTCCCACATTTTCCCCCGAACGAGCCGACGACTCAAAGTAGTTGTCAAATTCCAAATTGATGTGCCGTTGATACGCCTCCGCCCTGGATATCACCCGTCTTGAATCCAAATCTACTTTGTTTCCCACAAGAACACTTGGTGCTTCATCCGGAACTGCAGTTCGAAAGGCTTGTAACCATCCCTCAATGTTATCAAAAGTCTCTGCCCGGGTTAAATCAAACACGACTAATACCGCGTCACTCCCCAGAAAATAGAGCTTCCGCACACTCTCAAATCGCGGTTGTCCCGCCAGGTCCCAGATGATTAATCGAATCAGCACATCACCTACAACTACCTCATGGCAATTGAGTTGGGTGCCGAGAGTCTGCAAATATTCGTGATTAAATGTCTTTGTGATAAATCGATTAATTATGCTTGTTTTACCGACCATGGGGTCCCCAATGACAACGAGTTTGAACGTGTGTTCGTTTAGTGACATGGGGGGTCGCTCTCTGCAGTAACCTTCTCCTACCTATGGGGTTAAGAGAGGAAATTTAAATCATATTCTGTGGTGTTACACAAAATCTCATATCCCCTAAATCACTTTTCCTCGGTTAAAGTCGGCATTTTGGAAGATTCTAACGTGGTTTTAATCTTCAAAATTACTGGCTCATTGTGACTTATTGGCGCTAAACACTCTTGATGAGCATGGAAGATTATGTTTGCGATATATTTAAGCTGAAAAGACAGTAGGTCCCTGCAGGTGAATTCTTGACGTGACCATCCAGGTCGATGATGCCGGATGGGGTGACCCCGTCGGAGGCGTGTTCTTAGGTGTCTTCCGAGTGGATACCAATGAATACGTCGTGAAAGAGATTGAGGTCGTACATTTTCAAGAACCAAATTTTGATAACAAAACCTTTCTTGCCCGAGGATTGGAGCTGGTTCTGGAAGCTTTCAACTGTTTAGGAGTAACCTTGGATGAACCGATTCAAGTATGTCGGGGAGTGGTGCTTGATGGAGTTCGTGAGGGATTGAATGCTAAAGGGTATGAGGTTATTCCGACAAAAATCGAAGGCCAGTTACAGGAGCTTGTTGAAGCCAATTTTGTGGAATCATTACGACAGATGGGGATTCGGGACATACCTCGTGTAAGCGGGAAGGAACGGTTCTTTCGGCAGCTTGAGTGGATACAAGATGATCTTGAACATCGGGAACGATATGCCAAGACTGGGTGGAAAAATTGGCCAACTAAGCTGCGAAATTGGCGTCCAAAATGGCGACGGAAACACCGCGCATCCCTAAAACCCCCAATTATCATTAAACTTGGTGGAAGCGTCATCTCGGATAAGACACAACGTTCGACACCACGCATAGAAACGATTCAACAATTAATCTCAGAAATTGTGGCAATTGAATCCCATCCTGTCGTTGTTATTCATGGCGGGGGTTCATTCGGTCATTTTCTAGCAAAAGACTATCAGCTCCGAAAGGGTGGTCGGAGTCAGGAAAAGAAGATTGGGGTTACAAAAACTGCCTCTGAGATGACTAGGCTTGGTCACTTGATTCATGGCGCCTTCTTGAAAACGGGGCGACCAGCAGTGCCTATTCGGTCATCGTCGATTATTGTAGCTATTGATGGACGTATCTCCCATATGGATCTCCAAGCTCTCCGTGAGTTTCTTCGGCAACGTTTCATCCCCATCCTCTCTGGGGACGTAGTTGCGGATACGGTGAGAGGATTTACTATCGTCAGTGGTGACCAAATTGCAATGTATCTCGCACGATTACTACATTCCAAACAAGTAGTCTTTGCCACTGATGTTGATGGCCTATATTCTGCTGACCCAAAGGAACACCCTGACGCAAAACGTATTGATTTGATTACACCCGACACGCTAGATGTGATCTTTAACGAAATCGCGGTTGGTGCTTCCAGTGAAGCAGCAGATGTCACCGAAGGAATGCGGGGAAAACTTGATGAAATTTTCAAGGGCCTACCCGATGATTGTGAGGTTCTCATCACGGATATTCGTCAACCCGGAACCTTAGAGAAAATTATCCACGGGAGACCTGTTCCAGCAACACATCTAAGGCAGCATTCCTGAGGTCTGCGAAGAGGAAAGTATAAACTCAAATGAGGCTCATTTAGAGGATGTCTCACGAGGTGCCGGTCCGGTGTTTACATTGACTTACTTCGGATACGCAGCAGTGCTAGTTTCTTTTGAAAAACACCTACTCTTCAATCCCGGTATCGTCGAAGCACAGGTACTGGTTGAGCTTAATCAAGTTCAACCATCATATGTGCTCGTGAGTAGCCAATCCGATGAGCATCTTGGGAATGCTTTGCTGTTTTCCAGAAAGAAAGGAAGTGTCATTGTCAGCAACAGTCAGGTCATTAATATTCTCCGAAAAGATGGGACTCCTAGCTACTATCTAGAAACCTTGACAAATGGCAAAGAACTGGACGTAGGAAAGAACATCAAAATTCGAGGCTTCAAATTACGACGTGGTGGATTTCTCGCGCCACACAATTTGGCTTTACTCGTTGAAAGCGACCAAGGTTCAGTTCTTCATTTGGGTCATACAAACGAAATTGGATCTTTAGCGGATTCCAAGCCAGACCTTCTTTGCATTCCCATAGCGGGAAAGAAAAAGGGATCATTCGATTCCGAAGGAGCAGTCATTGCTACCTTAGCCATCAAACCCCGGTTTGTCCTTCCCCTTAGTGGAACCGCGGATCAAACCAAGAGTTATCTATCACTAATGAAAACCAAAGAGTCTACAATCATTCCAATATCCATTTCTGTAGGCGAGACTTTCACGCTGGTCTAACGCTGGTCTCCGTTACAGAGTCGCTGGTAGAGTTCCACTCGTCTATCATTAATTATGTGATTCTGACCAGTGAGAAATTTATCCTGGGCCTTTTGAGGTTGAATCTCAGCAATAACGAGTCCAGATCGAGTCCTTGAACCTCGAGCAAGGATTTCACCTAACGGATTCGTGATTTGGCTACTACCAGTGAAAGTGATGGGTTTACAACCAGTGGAGGGTTCTGTGCCAATACGATTAGCTAACACCGTAAATATGCGGTTTTCAATACTCCGTGCAACCATCACCCGTTGAGCGTAGGGAAGCACTAGATTGGAGGGTAAACATAAGATTTCACATCCCTCAAGCATTAGAATCCGTGACGCCTCAGGAAACGCCCAGTCAAAACACACCAGTACACCAATAGCTGCCGAAGGGAGCTTCCAGACATGGGGTGGTTGTGAACCTGGGAGGAACCAGTCTTTTTCATTCGCGAAGAGATGGATTTTTTGATAGCAGCCTAAAAACTGATCTGGGCCCACAATGGCGGCACTATTATAGATACCCTCGCTCCTCCCTTGTTCGGCTAATCCCCCAACAATAATCATGTTATGCTCTTTAGCTAGCTCAATCCATAGTTGCGTTGTCGGACCCTCTGGAACCGGTTCTGCAAAAGAGTCCACCTGCTCTTTAGACGAGAAATTGTATCCGCTGATACACAGTTCAGGGAACACAATGAGGTCAACATCTTGTTGAGCTGCCCGTTTACAATACCGTCGAATTATGTTTCGGTTCTTATCTGGCTGGGCAAATTGGGGGTGAATTTGTGCGGCTGCTATTTTCAATGCCAGGTCCCTCGCATCTTTTAGGCATTCCTTGTGTATTTCAGCCTTCCTCCATTTCCCTATGACCATTAAGTGAAAATAAAAATTCGAATACCAATGGGCATTCTTTTACGCAGGTATCTGACATATGAGGGAATGGTGCAGCAATAATGAAACCTAAAGTACTGACAGAAAATGAAATTGCTGAAATGCTCACCAAAGTCACTGAGGACGAAATCAGCGAGTACAAATCATACTCACTTACTCATCTGAAGGACACCATCCTAGCCACCGGAACCCCTGGGGGTGCCACGGTAAAAGATACTGAAGGAAACGAATACTTGGATTGTACCAGCCAAGCTTGGACGTTAAATGTCGGCTTCGTCAACCCCGATGTTGTTTATGCAACCCAATTCCAAGCAGAACGACTCACTCATGTTCGCTACAGCTATCCTACCATTCCGCGTATCAAACTCATCAATAAACTCGCCCAGATCGCCCCAGGCAATTTAAAGAAAGTAACCATCCAAAATCAAGGCGGGTCCACAGCCATTGAAGCCGCCATGAAACTCGCTTTTCTCAACAAACCGGACGCATCCATATTCATCACCACTTGGATGGCCTATCACGGCGCCACCCTCGCCACCATTACCGCATCAAATTGGATGCCCAGCCCACTCATCCGATTCCGGGGATTCGGACAAGAACACTTCGTTAAAGCCCCCTACCCCTATTGCTACCGGTGTCGAAAAGGCCAAGATCCCAAAGACTGTGACATGGAATGTCTGGAACTGCTTCGAAACACGATAATCTATGGAACCAATGCCCCAGTGGCAGGTGTCATAATTGAACCCATGCAGGGTCCAGGAGGACAAGTTCCTGCACCACAACGGTATATTGAGGGACTACGGAAACTCTGTGATGAAGAAAACGTATTCATGATCTGGGATGAAGCTCAAACCGCATTTGGACGCGTTGGAAAAATGTTTGCTGCCGAAATCTACAACGTTGTCCCCGACATGATGTGCCTCACCAAAGCTCTCGGAGGAGGACTCCCTGCCGGAGCCACACTAGCCCGTGATGACCTCAAAGAACACTTCCGGTACACAGAGGAACACTCCACCTTCGGGGCAAGCCCCCTGATCATGGCTGCAACCCTAATCAATATCGAAGTCATCCAACGACTCAACCTCCCACGTCGCGCTGAAAAACTGGGCACCCTCATTACCAAACGATTACAAGAAATCCAAGAAAAGAACGAACACATCGGAGATGTAAGAGGACCGGGGCTGTTCATTGGTGTAGAAATGGTTCGTGACAAAAAGGACAAAGTGCCAGCCAATTCTTTAGCTGATGCCATTGTTCACGAAGGACTGAAACGAAACGTCATTTTCGATTTGAGCATGGCACACCACCGTGATATGCGGTTCGTCCGAAATGTAGTCAAAGTCAAACCTCCCCTAACCATTACTGAAGAGCAAGCCAATCACGCCGTTGATGTGTTCGAAGAATCCCTCAATGCTGCACTGAAGAATCTCTCAGTTTTATAACACAACAAACCACTTTCTTCTAACGAGAGTCCGAAAAGCAGAGAGCACTATGAGTTCAAACACAAGTTTCCGCAGATTCACAAATTTCAGGTTGAAGTGAGAGAAAGATATTAAATGAAATTTCAACATAAGCGAAAAATAACCATCACGCGGGGAACTAAAACTTGGGATAATATTCAATGATTGGGATACTCAAAATTTTATTTATCGGCGAAGGCGGTGTGGGCAAAACAAGCCTCCTTAGACGATACACCTGGAACACTTTTGACGAAAATATGAAACTCACAGTGGGTGTGGACTTCGCCGCAAAAAACATTGAATATGGCAAATGGAAAGCAACACTCCAGATTTGGGACCTTGCAGGACAAATTCGCTTCCGAGATCTTGCCATGTCCTATTTTAGAGGGGCTCGGCTCGCTATTGCCGTTTTTGACATTTCGAGTCGATACACTATGGAACGACTCGACGACTGGATCAGGCATTTGAAACAATCAGTGACGGATTGTCCCATCGTTATTGTGGGAAATAAGGCAGATCTCCGTACAGCCTATGGGCGAAGTCAACCACTAGTAACACTCCAAGAGGGAATCGAATATGCTGCCAGATATAGTGCCCCCTTTGTAGAGGCTTCAGCCAAAGATGGAGATGGGGTGCAAGAAATATTCGAAATCGTTACAGAAATCCTCGCTGAACGATATCCCACTCCCGAGTCAGCCGCCAGGACTTTTTGAATCTGTTGAAATCGCTTCTCAACTAGTCACTGCTAATCGAAACTCGAGCCAACCATTTTTCGAGTCCCTTGATTTTTAGCATGGGCTCTACCGAAATGTCAACATTCCTATACCTTTTTGAAAAACTTCCTATGCTGTTTCGCAACTTGATTGTGAAAGTTGCAAAGATATTTAGCGACTGTGGAGTGAATTTGAGGAGAACTGGTGGTGGCCGCCATCGCAAAAGCTAAGAAACCTATAGAAGAGAAACCCCGAATTGGCGTTTTTGTCTGTGAATGCGGACGCAACATCGCGGGTGTCGTTGACTGCAACGCGCTAGCAGAAGGTGCAGCAAAACTCGACGGTGTCGTAGCAACGAAAGTGAACAAATTCACCTGTGCAGACCCCGGTCAAGAAGAAATCAAGCGTATAGTGAAAGAAGAAAAGCTTGACCGCGTGGTTGTTGCTGCTTGTACACCTCGAATGCATGAACCCACCTTCCGAAGAACTACCGAAGACGCAGGACTTAACCAATTCTTCTTTGAAATGGCGAATATTCGCGATCAAGGAACCTGGTGTCATGCCAGCGATCCTGAAGGTTGCCAAGTCAAAGCTGCTGACCTAATTGCCAGTGCTGTCGCCAAGGCCCACCACCTAGAACCTCTTGAAGTGCTCAAAGTTCCGGTTACCCATACAGCGCTTGTTATCGGTGGTGGAGTCTCAGGTATTCACGCTGCACTTGATATTGCTGATGCTGGTTACAAAGTCTACTTAGTAGAGCGGTCACCCACAATCGGTGGCATCATGGCTTTGCTTGATAAGACTTTTCCCACCCTCGACTGCTCAATCTGTATTCTCGGTCCAAAAATGGCAGAAGCAGCTCGGCATCCCAATATTGAACTCATTACTAATGCAGAAGTTACTCGAGTTGAGGGTTTTGTTGGTAATTTCAAGGTGCAAGTTAATCAACGACCCCGATATGTGGACATTGATAAATGCAACAGCTGTGGTGACTGCCAAACAGTCTGCCCGGTATTAGTTCCCAACAATTTTGATGCCAACCTCGGATGGCGACACGCCATCTACATCCCCTACCCACAGGCTGTGCCTGCAGCTTACATGATTGATCCCGACCACTGCCTCGGCTTAAGCCCCAAAGAGTGCATGATGTGCTACGATGCCTGTAACAAAGCAGGACAAGAAGCCATTCTCCCCGATGACACCGAGAAAATCCATGAGTTTGACATCGGTGCAATCATTGTAGCCACTGGCTACGAACCCTACGACCCTACTCCCATCACAGAATATGGTTATGGTGTCTATCCCAATGTGATTACGGCAATGGAGCTGGAACGGCTCATCAATGCCGCAGGACCAACTGAGGGCAAAGTCATTCGACCCTCAGATGAAGCTAAACCTCACAGCTTTGCCTTTATCCAATGTGTTGGAAGCCGCGACGAACGATCCAACATTTACTGTTCTGGCTTCTGCTGCATGTACACCATCAAAAACGCCCTCCTCCTCCACGAAAAATACCCCGACGCAGAAATCACAATCTATTACATGGATATCCGCACCAACTTCAAAGACTATGAAGAATTTTATCAACGAGCCCGACGCGCCGGTATCCGCTTCCAACAAGGACGTCCTGCAGAAATCACAGAAGATCCCAAGACCCACAACCTATGGGTCCGCGCTGAAGACATGGCAACTGGGAAGCCCACTAAGCGCGAATTTGAAATGGTCATCCTCAGCACAGCCGCAGTACCCAGTCGAGGGACAGAGGATCTTGCACGAGTTCTCAATGTTCCCGTTGGCCCCTCTGGTTTCTACATGGAAGCTCATCCCAAACTCAAACCTGTCGACGCAGCCACCGAAGGTGTCTTTTTCTGCGGTTCTGCTCAAGGACCCAAAGATATTCCCGCAAGCGTCGCCCAAGGAAGCGCCGCTGCTGCTCGTGCCCTTCGAATTATTACTCAAGATGAATGGGAAATTGAACCCATTGTAGCAGTCGTCAATCCGGAGTTATGCCGAAGCGCCACTGGAAAGTGTGGTATCTGCGTATCACGCTGCGCCTATGGTGCTATCACCGCTGATCCCGGAACCGCTGCCTACGTCACCCCCGCAAAATGCCATGGCTGTGGAACGTGCGTAGCTGAATGCCCTGCGAATGCAATTACACAGATGCATTTCACCGATGCTCAGATTATGGACCAAATTCGAGCGCTATTGAAAGACAATCCTGAAGACAAAATCTTCGCCATGCTGTGCAACTGGTGTAGTTATGCAGGGGCGGATCTAGCCGGAATTAGTCGTTATAATTATCCAACAAACGTGCGTGGCATTCGCGTTATGTGTTCAGGGCGTATGTCGGATCAATTCATTTTGGAAGCTTTCCGGCTTGGAGCTGGAATGGTGTTAATGTCTGGGTGTCGTCTCACCGAAACTGGTAGCGATTGCCACTACATTACGGGGAATGTATGGGCTGAGAAGCGCGCAAACCGGATGTCAGCGTATCTGGAGCGGATTGGCATGGATCCACGACGGTTCCGATTGGAGTGGGTTTCCGCTGCAGAAGGGGACAAATGGGCAACAGTCACAACGGAGATGGCTGAACAACTCAAAGAAATGGGACGCGATTTTATCGTTGAAGAGAATGAACGACTTCGCCCGGAGATTGAGAAGCGTATTACCCGGCTCACAAAAAGAGAAAAGCCCAAGCCAAAGCCGAAAGCGAAGGCAAAAACCAAATCAGCGAAGGTGAAGGCGTAATGGATGTGGAAGAACGCCTTGAGGAGATAGCCCAGAAACTGGCCAAACGGGTTGACACGAAAAGCTGTTTCCAGTGTGGTTCATGTGTCAGTGCCTGTCCCGTATCCCGAATTACCGACGGTGAACTCTATCATCCTCGCCGAATTGTTCGAGCGACGTTGGAAGGTGAGGCTTCCAAGTTACTCGAGCAGCCTAGCCTCTGGTTATGCACGAGCTGTCATGCTTGTCTGGAACACTGTCCTCAGAAGGTCCCCGTTTCTGAACTCGTCCAAGACCTGCAGAATCTAGCCAGTGAATTGGGGGTGACGCCCGACGATATCGTCTCTGAAGTTGAGAACATTATTGCCACCGGGTGGGCCCTTGCACCAAGCGAATCAGCGAATAAACGCCGTGTTGAATTGGGACTTCCCCCGATCCCGCTGGAAGAGAAGGGTAAGAAGGATTTACATACAATCGCAAAGGCAACCGAATTGTTATCACGATTGAAAAAAATCAAAGAACACAAGGCTGCCCTGAAGGCAGCTGATGAAGCCATTCAAGAAGGAGGGGAAGCTTAATGGCAGATACACCGTGGGCACTTTACATGGGTTGTGTTATCCCCAACCGATTACCCTACATGGAAGTAGCCATGCGTGAAACGCTTAGTTATTTTGAGATTTCCACCCAAGATATCTCTGGTTTCACCTGTTGCCCAAATCCCTTAACCCTTTCTCATATTGACCATGAAGCAGCTCTAGCAATCTCCGCCCGAAACCTTGCCATTGCTGAAGAAAAGGGACTTAACATTCTCACACCATGTAACGGCTGTTTTGAAGCGCTCAAAGGAACAGCAGCATGCCTCCAGGAAGACGCAGAACTCCGCGCAAAAGTCAACACTATTCTTTCCAAAACTGGACATGAATACAAGGGAACCATTCAGGTCAAGCACTTCATCCAATTTCTCTTCGAAGACATTGGCTTGGGAACCATCGCCGAGTCAGTGGCCCTTCCCTTAAATGACCTCGTGGTCGCCACTCATATTGGCTGTCATATTCTTCGACCCAGTAACCTCCTCAACGTTGATGATGCCCAACGACCAACCATTCTTCACCAACTTGTTCGCGCCCTAGGAGCCAAAACTGTCCAATATCCAGATGAAATGGATTGTTGCGGATATGGTACCCGTCCAGCAGACAAAGACATGGCTCTCAAAATGACAGGTAACAAGCTAGAAAACATGAAATTTGCAGGTGCTGAGGCCTTAGTAGTAATTTGCCCAGCCTGTACACTGCAGTTTGATCTCATGCAACGTCTTGCCCTCCGCGATACAGAAGATAAAACACCACTCCCAGTTTTTTACTACCCCGAGCTACTGAATCTAGCCCTAGGAATTTCACCAGACAAGATGGGCTTCAATCTACATCGAGTTAAAGTCAATCCAGTATTAAACAAGCTACTTCCTGACCTCGCTCTTCCTACCACCTAAACCTAGCATTGGGACTAGGGAACAGGTAATAGTAACGGAAACAACGGTGCCAGCCAAGCATAAAGAAAGAATAATCCCAGTGACATTGCTGCAGAAATCGGCACGGTCAAAATCGATGCCCAAGCAATCTTCTTTACTGCTGGACCTCCAATCGGTGTTTGATTTGCCAACCCCACACCAATCACTGCAGTGACCAGAACATGTGTTCCTGACAACGGAAGTCCTACCAGTGTTCCAATTAACATAACAAGAGCCACACCTGACTCGGCAGCGAAACTTGAACTCGGACGCAACTCGGTGACTTCCCGACCCACGGTAGCCACTACTCGCCTCCCAATCAGGAACAAACCAATTGCCATCCCTCCACCACCTAGCAGAAGAAACCAACGAATCAATGGAATCCCAAATAGTGGCGCTGTTGGATCAGGAAATGCTAACACCAAGATCCCCACTGCTTTTGCCACATCATTCCCTCCGCGACTCAGTCCAGTGATGATAACCATCACTAAGAGCAATATTCCAAAAATCCACTCCATGCGCTTCAGACGATCCAAACCCGTCGCCCGAGGATACACAAATTTCCTAATCACGTACTGAAGACAAAACGCAATTACTAGTCCAAAAACCGGGCTTAGAACCCATCCGATGACAATTTCCAGCATCGTAAGCCAATTAATAACTGGCAGCACTAAACGAAACTCTAACCACAACCCAATCCCCAATACACACCCAACGATACTATGGGTCGTAGAAATTGGATACCCTCTCACTGAAACTAAAAACAGCCAAATTGTCATGGCAATGGCGATAATGAGGACAACTTCCAGAGGTAAATCGATATTCACCATGTCCGAGCCGATGGTTTTTGACACATCAACTCCAAGAAGCTGAGCTCCAATGATTTGGAGAAAAGCACCCAAAAGAATTGCCGCGTTCAAAGTTACAATCTTGGCACCAACAACACTTGCCATCGTTTCATCATTTGCACCAATGGCCATGGCAACAATAAACACTAAGACGATGAGGAGAATGACTGCGATGATAAGCTCTAATGACACGATTTCTGCGTCTCCTATGAATCCTAGTGCGGTTTTGGGTCATTTTTATGATTAAGACTATAGTCTCTATAGATTCTATATTTAAGATTGAAACGTTCCTGTTTACCCAAAAGAATCTTACGCAATAACTCAGGGTACAACCATAATCAATCTGAAAAGCGAGGAATATGTATGCAGGCATCCTTAGGACAAGAAATCCGCCAAATGTCCATGAAATGGGGCGCAGACTTGGTAGGATTTGCCTCCATAGAACAGTTTGATCGGTTTCCCGCAGAAAATCGTCCAACCTATACTCTCCCCTCTGCCCAAACGGTCATCGTAATAGGACTGCAAATGGTAGACCCACTCCTTGATTTGTGGCTTCATGCCCCGCCCACAACTGGTGCAGGTCGATTTTCAACGGGTCGAGCATTTGAGGATGAAATTCTCCGAGTGGTTTGTTACCGACTAGCCCTTGCCCTGTTTAAACGGCGGATTGAAGCAAAAGTCCTCCCCTATGGACCGACACCGGAAAAAGAACACAACGGGTTCATCTATCTAAAAGATGCAGGAGTCCTTGCAGGACTCGGAGTTATTGGAAAAAACAACCTCCTCATCACACCGGATTTCGGACCACGTATTCGTCTTCGAGCCATTGCCATATCAGAAACACTCCCCACCAGCCGAATGATGACCGATAATCCGTGGTGCGCTACCTGTGAACGATGCATTCAAGCTTGTCCCGTAAACGCACTGCAAGGCGGAAAATACAACAAAGAACGGTGCTTGACAAGTCCCGATCACAAACGACCCCTATCACCGGGTGCTGAGCTCTGGTGTACACGCTGCTCCTGTGTCTGTCCTGTTGGTTCCCGAGTACCTTGTGATGATAGCCTAAAAATCCAACCACTCCATAGAACAGACTAAATTTTAAGTAACACTTCAAGGAAGACACATAATCTCAGAGAGGAATCCAAATGACCGAACATGACCTTATTGTTGTGGGTGCAGGTCCCGCAGGAGCTCACCTCGCTAGTCAGGCAGCAAAACTTGGACTCAATGTCTTACTTCTGGAACGGATGTCTCGGGATCGCGTCGGGGATAAAGTCTGTGGCGAAGGCATCGCCTTACATCATCTCAAGAATGCCGGAATCCCCTATCCCAAAGGGAAAGAACTTGGGACGCCCATCAATGGCATCGATATCTACCCTCCTAGTATGCAAAATTATGTTACCGTGAGCCAACTTGTCGAAGGCGAGCCCTGCCAAGGATGGACCGTGGACCGTCTCTACTTCGGTCAACGCCTCCTTGGATACGCAGAAAAATCCGGTGCTGAAATCCGCGACCATGCCCACGTCCTTGAACCCCTTTTAGACAATGGAAGGGTTATTGGAGTGAAATACAAAGACACGTCATCCAATACCATGAAAGAAGCGCGAGCCAAGGTTACTGTTGATGCGAGTGGGATGTCCGCTAGCCTCCGTCGCCGCATTAAACATCGTCTCATCGAAAGGACCATTGCGCTCCATGATCAAGCCGTTTGTTACCGTGAGGTTTTGGAATTACAAGCTCCCTTTGAACCCACCGATCGCTGCTGGATAATCATGGACGATCGATATAGCCCTGGGGGTTATGTCTGGATTTTTCCCAGAGGAGGGAAAATCGCGAATGTCGGGTTGGGCACCCAAGGTGGTCATGGGTACAAACCTAAGGAACTCTATCAACAATTCCTCGCAAATAATCCCATTTTCAAAGATGCCAAGGTTATCCATGGTGGTGGCGGAGCTGCTCCCATCCGACGACCATTGTGGAGCTACGTTGCTGATGGTATCATCTTTGTTGGAGACAGTGGGTGCCATGTTAATCCCATTCATGGAGGCGGGATAGGCTCGGCCATTGAAGCAGGTCACGTTGCCACCCCATTTATCAAAGATGCGATCGAAGCCGGTGACATCTCTGCTGAAGGTCTGTGGGGATTCAACGTGGAGTATAATCGTCATCATTATGGTCAAAAAATCGCGTCATTGGATCTTATGCGACGATTACTCCAAGAAGTAGGCAACGAAGAATTCGAATTTGTCATCAACAATCGAATCATCACCACAGAAGATTTACTTCGTGCAAACGCAGGAGAGGGCATTCAACTCTCAGCCTCTGATAAGGCGGGGCGATTTCTCCGTGGTTTAAGACGACTTGGCTTACTCCGACGGATCCAGAAAGTCTCAAGGGCAATGGCAGAAATGCTGAACCTTTACCGTAGCTTTCCCGAATCGATGGCTGCATTTCCTGATTGGAAAAAAGAGGTTGAACAGTTATACCACAATCTCGGATATGAGCCTTAAATTCAAGGTTCTCTTTGTTTGCAACTAGCTAGGCTTTTTACCTGTCTAACACTACAATATAGACATCTTCGTTCTCTCCAAGCCAAAAAGAGAATTCAGAAGGTGTCGTTCGAAATGGATCCGCCCATCGTTATCGATGCTCATACTCGCCATGTGTCTGATATCCTCTTCTCTCTAGATAATAGTGTACTAATCACATGTGGAATGGATAATCTCACCCAAATTTGGTCTGTAAACGATTGGAACCAACTCAACACACTTTTTGGACATACGAACAGTGTGAATTCAGTGGCAATAGCCGCTAAGGGTGACTTCTTGGCAACGGGATCCACAGATGCCACTGTAAAGATTTGGCAGTATCCCTCTGGAACGCTTGAACACACGCTCAGTGGACATAGGAAGACTGTCGCAACTGTGGCATTTTCGCCGACTGGTGAATACGTTGCTTCTGGTTCATATGATGGGCATGTCAAGATTTGGGATGTGACATCTGGAACAGAGCAGCTGACACTTACGAATTTGAGACGGAATATTGCTTCCATTTCATTCTCACCTGATGGAAAATTCTTAGTGGCTGGGGGATTAGGCGATGATATTTTTCTCTGGGAGTTTCCCTCCGGTGAGTTCATCAGACAAATAACAGGACACGAAACTGCAGTTTCCGCCGTGACTTTTTCCCCAGATGGTGAGTGGCTAGGCTCAATAGGCTATGAACAAACCCTGAAAATTCGGTCGACAAAAGATTGGGAAGAACATCTTTCAATATCTTTGGAATCTCGGGCCAGTGACCTCGATTTTACTTCAGACAACAAGAAGGTCGCTGCGGCCATCGATTATGGTGTTCGTATGTGGGACATTCGATCTGGTGAGATTCACAAGCAGTATGAACTACCTGTTAAAGGGGTGTATACTGTGTCGGTATCACCAACTAGGCGTTGGCTGGCAGTGGGATCAGCTGATGGTTTGGTCCGTATATGGCAAATCCGGAAACCACCGATGAAAAAATGAATCCCCCCTCCCACTCTGCTCCCCAAATATGGGGGTCCTGTTTCTTCTCGCCATCCGTCTAGATGGGTCATCAATACTCCCCGGATGCTTCCCAAGCATCTGCTGCGGTTACCGGACAGTTCGGAGGGCAGGTGCCGAATAAACAACACCGCCCTCCACCAAGAGGCATTAACTCAAGGGTGGTCTAATATTCTGATTGCCGGTAACTAACCTTGTATGGGGCGTATGTTGCTTTTTATACTGCTTGTGTAATTGAGGGCACATCTCAGCATTTCTTTGAGTAACCGATTACGAAGAAAAAATGGGAGTAGATGATACAAGTCCTGCCAAGGTCCTTTTTATCGCAGGTTTTAGATTAGTCCAGCTTAATGCAACGAGTAACTGGAATCCCACATAGGAGGCGGCAAACCATCGCCAAATGGCATACTCCATCCAGAACAATGGAAAATCCCAGACCGTAGTAGTCGCTGTAAATACAAGGGGTACAATCCACATTATTAGAGCCATTACCAGAAGGGGTTTGGGAGGTGTTTGTCGGGTCCGAATATATCTCACGGTCCACCATAGGAAGGTTCCCCACACCAAGATAATCTGAAGACACAACACGCAATAGAAGACGGGTAAGGGAATAAATACAGGAACTGGGTTGGAGGGGTAATAGCCCTCAAATGTCGCCGGAGCCAAGACATTGTAGTATAGGGCTCCAAAACCAAACCAGAGAAATCCTGCTAGGTTTGAAATGAAAACTGGAAGACTTGCACCAAATAATAATTCGAGCCCTGAAACTGGTTGTGCAATTATTGTATGCAGAAAATAGATACTCAATGCTCCCATGAAAATCCCAAGGATGATCAGGGCGTGTCGTCCTTGTCGTTTCATCAGGAAGAAGATAACAATCGCAGGGAGAGCAAAGGCAAAGGTTTCTTTGATGAGAAATGCCATGGCCAGGAACCCTCCTGCCAACCATGGTCGGTCAGTCCACGCCCAATAGATGGTTAGAATGAGGAAGGGCATTGCAAAGAGGGAGATTTGGAATAAGGGAATGACGTTGAAAAAGAAGGTATATTGAACACCCGTTGCCGCCAAGCCTGCCCAACCCGATCCCGTAATGGTCCGAGTAGTCCAAAATGTAAGGATGAGATTCAATGCAGCGACACAAACACAAAGTACACTTAACGGAAAAATAAAGCCTGCACCTGCCCAACCAGTAAGAAATACGACTGGATAGAAGATGAGGGGCGTCCGATAGATACGTAAATCACCTAAATCTCCAGTAGCCTGTGCTGCATGTCGCCAAGCTGTATAGAAATCTTCACCATTCAACATGTAATAGATAACCGTCTTGTGCATCGTATCATCGTCTAACGCGATACGCGGTGCGAAATGTGCACCCCACGAAATGGACAAAAACATAGCCCAAATTATGCTACAGACGAAAAGAAGAACAACGAAGCTAAAGACGCCTTCTTTACGAAGGACATTGGGGATGGATGCCACGGTGAAGTATTCACCCTAACCGGTGTGTTCTATTCTCCACTACTTGTAAGTAGCTATTCAAAAGATTTCGGCTTCTGAGCCAAGTTACGTGTGAGTGCAATGATTACAATCTTGGGTTGTCTCTGCTCCACACACTGCGCAGGTGTTTCGGGCTTTTAGACAGATTTGACACAACTTTTGGGATGTTTGTTTTTCTGTTAAACTACCTTCCTTGATTTTGTGTGCCACTTGATCGATATCATCTACGATATGTTGACCCAAAACAACAGCGGTTCCCCGTTCCCCTTTCATATAATGCGAAATCGTCGCCTCTGTAGTTCCAAGAAGTTTGGAAATCTCAACCTGCGTCATTCCCTCTTTTACTAGAGCCCTCGCTAACGCTGCTTTAATAGCAGGCAACGCTTCTCTAGCAACGGTCTGACAAGGAAATGCCATAGCTCAGAATCCTCGTTAATGGGGGTTAGTGGGAATTAACAACGTTAAGTCATAGTCAATGTCATTAATATAAGTATTAGCCACGTCCTAATGGCAATTCCACAGAGATGAAATTCGTGACAATTTTGCGAGGTTACTTCTGATTATTGTGAAGAGATACTCGGAAAATTTGTTATTAGCATGAAGGTTTTGAAGGGTAATATCTTTAGGTTCTTTAGTCAATGCCCTTACGGTCTAAAACTTTCTGGTGATTAATCATGATGCCTGAAGACATGCGACGAGATCTTTCCATCACCCAACAATATGTTTACTTGGATAATGCTGCAACCACCCCAGTCCCTAGCCCGATTATCGATGAAATGATTGAATATTTCGAAGAATATTGTGCCAACATCGAAAGGGGAGCGTATTCTATAGCAGCGAAAGCATCTCAAGTTTGTGATGACGCACGCAAACAAATCGCAGGACAGTTGCTCCATTGTGATCTGGACGAATTCATTTTCACACGGAATCAGACTCAAGCTGTAAACTTCGTTGCATATTCATTAGAACATCCATTTCTGAATCGCTGGAGCACCGGTTTCAAATTCGCTCAACCGCTCGTGAAGTGGACCCCTGAGAGTAAAATTGTATCCACGCTTATCGAACATCATTCAAATTATCTGCCCTGGTTGCGTCTAGCCAAACATGTCGATGCCCAATTTCACAGCATTACACCCACCGAGGAAGGACGGTTATTACCAGAAATGTTCACTGAGGTCGTCGATGAACACACCAAGTTAGTCGCTTTCCAACATGCATCCAATGCCATGGGTACAAAACACGATGTGGCAGCTATTATCCGAGCGATTAAAGCCGCTAACCCTCAATGTCTGGTCTTTATTGATGGTGCCCAAGGCGCTGGTCACATGCCTGTTAATGTCAAAACCCTGGGCTGTGACTTCTACTCCTTTTCTGGTCACAAAGGACCCCTCGGACCACCTGGAACAGGAGGACTGTATGTTCGTGATGAACTCCTCCGACGAATGGAACCTGCAGAAGTTGGAGGCGGGGCTATCGCAGATGTCACAGCCAACGACTATATGCTTCGCAGCGATCACCGTGCACGACGGTGGGATCCCGGAACACCCAATATCATCGGACTTATTGGATTAGGCGCTGCGGTCAAATATCTTAACCGAATAGGAACCCAGCGAATAGTGGAACATGAACACAAATTAACCAAACACCTACTCGATGGTTTACGGGAAATTCCAAACCTTGTCATCTATGGACCCAAAGAAGATATGACTTGGAAGGTGGGTGCCGTCTGTTTCAACATTGAAGGCTGGGCATCTCATGACTTGAGTCTGGCGTTAGATTCCCAATGGAAGATACTAACCCGGGCTGGACATCATTGTTGTCAGCCTCTCATGCGCCTGCTTAACATTTGGGATACCTACGCTGGAAATGTGCGAGCTAGTTTCCATTACTTTAACTTAATCGAAGAAGTTGACACCCTTATTGAAGCCCTCAAGACCCTGGCCGGCTAGCAGTCACCTAGACTACTTACAATTTTTGCATGCCACACAATCCTCATGGCGAGCAATTGGAAACTGATCAAACCGCAAACTGTTCAGATCGACAAATAAGAGATGGCCTGCAAGTCGGGGCGAATGACCCAAAACTATCCGGAGCGCTTCATGCACCTGAATATTCGCCACCACACCTAAGAGTGTTGGATAAACACCAATCGAGTGACAAGTAGGTTGTTGCGCGTCGTCAACTCCACCATAGATACATTCTAGGCATGCGGTTCTTCCGGGAAGAATCGTTGTTAAATTCCCTGTGGCTCCAAGTGCACCGGCAAAAATGTAAGGGACGTTGTATCGGCAACAGGCATCATTCAGAATATAACGTGGGGCAAAACGATCCAGTCCATCAATTATTACATCCATGTCTTTGACGAGGTCATCGACTGTATCTTTGGTCAATTGGACCTCAATAGAGTCAATCGTAACCTCGGGATTCAGGGGTTGTAATCTTCGAGCGGCCAGATGAACCTTTGGCTGGCCAATATCTTTTTCACGATACAAAAATTGACGTTGAAGGTTTGTCGCATCCACAACATCGGGATCAACAATACGCAAGTGGTCAACACCTAGTGTGACCAGTTTTGTTGCGGAAATGCTGCCTAATCCACCAATCCCGATTACAGCGACTTTGGATTTTCGGATTCGTTGCAATCCTTCTTTGCCAACATCACGTAGCACAACAAACCGTTGATACCGTTCAGATATCCTTGACATGAAGGGCTCTCCAAGCAAATGCTAGAGTGCAGCTTTCTGCTTTGCTTCTTCAAAAAGCTGTTGACCCTTCTTACTCACTTCGATATCTGCGGATGGTAATCCACGACCAGCGGTGCGATGAATGGACACTACACCTTCTTCTTGTAGATCCAAAAAGTGAGTATCCAACCACGCTGCAAGCGAGATACCCAAAGCGGCTGCAAACCCAATCTCCTTGGCTCCCACACGAGACTTGCCTTCCACAATCTTGGTGGCAAATGCTGTCAAGACAAGATACTGCTGGTTCTTCTGTAAGAGAATATCCTGAATGCTAACCCGTGTTTCCAACATTTCCAGGCGATCCCGGATTTCAGCAAACCGGGCATACTCCTCTTTCATCTTCTCGATTTCAGCAAGGGCTTCCTCTAACCGCCTTTCAAGATCTTCTTTATCCTTGCTAATCGCTTCACGATCCTTGGTAAGCTCCTTCAAACCCAGTTGCTCTTCTTCTAAAGCTGCTATCTTCTGCTCCTGTGATTCCTTCAATGTCGTTAGTGTTTGAACTTGTGCTTCAAGATCGGCTACCTGCTTATTCACTGTTTCAAGGTGGCTTTTTGAAGTAGATAATTCCTGTTGGAGTTCCGCAAGGGATGCTGAATCCTGTGCTGCTTGCGTCTTGACCTCTTCTAGCTTCTGTACCGATTGTCGAAGCTCTACAACTTCCTGTTCTGATGTCTGAAGTTTCTCCTCAACCGTGGTTACTTTTTCTGCTAGCTCTTTCTTCGCAGCTGCCTCTGCTAGCTGTGCTTGCTCTAACTGCTCCGTTAATGTCTTCACTTGGGCTTCAAGTTCCTTCTTCGAAGATGCTGCTGTTGCCGATGCTGTTTCGGCTGCTGCTGTTGCTGATGCCAATTTTGCATTCAACTCATTGACTTGGCTCACCGCAGTATCACGTTCACTCAATGCTTTCTGACTCTCTTCCCGCACTTTGATAAGCTCAGATTCAGCCTGCTTCAACGATTCTGATAGCTGCTTATTCGTTTCCTTTAACTTATCAACACGACGTGCATCACGCGTTGATTGCGACTGCAAACGCTTCTCCAAATCCGCAACTCGCACCTTCGCATCTGCCAATTCTTTCTCCAGTTCCTCACGCGTCTTCTGTGATGCCGCAATCTCATCCTGCAGCCGCTTCCGCAGTTCTTCTCGCTCTGCTTCCGTCATCGATGCTAAAGCACTGAGTTCATCTGCTGCCCCAGCAAGCCCTGCCTTCGCCCGGGTAATCTCTTGAATCTTAGCACGGGCCTGCTCACTAAACCGCTTCGACTCTGCTGTTACACCCTCCTGAATATCGTTCACAACCGGTCCGGAAAGACGTCCGAAGCCAATGGCTTCCATACGCTGCTCAACCCGGTCAGCTAACATGAGGAGGCTACGCTGTAAATCACGGGTTAACACGTCAATGGCATCGACGAGATCCGTGGTTAGCGCTTCGATTTGACGTTTCAATTCCTCAGATTTTGCGGCTTTATCTGCTGCATTTTGTGCCATTGAACACACCTTAAATTGGGAAGAATCCTGAATACTCTAGTCTGAGCAGACGAACCTAGATAAGGTTTGCTCCCAAAAGCCAAAATTCATAAGTTTGTATGAAAGAAATCCAGTTCTTCTTGAGAATATGCATCAATTAATTTGGTGTTGTAATGCAAATGCTTTTTACTTAATGGAAATAGTTCTCTAAATTGATTCTTTGTTAAGGGCCGTCAGTATAATTGAGGGTATTGTTTGATGAGCCGGCAAAAGCTTAGATATCGAAAAACTCGGAAAGAGCGTTTAATCCAGTTTCTGAAGGATTTTCGAAGAGTGAAGTTTGGTGTAATTGGATTAATTATACTGAGTGGTTTTTTTGCGATGGCTTTGTTGGCTCCAATTTTGTTTCCAGTTTATCCTGGTCTGCGTTTTGTGTATGGGGTGGGACCGAATGCATCTCCACCAGCTTGGCAGGCATTTTTCGATCCGCTATGGGCCCCAACTGGTAACTATGTTCCTGACCCTTACTTTTATGGTGATACCAATTTAGAATTTAACACATCTAACCCAGATGTAGGCTTTTTCTCTTATGATGAAAATGAAGTTTATTTTGGGAATCAATCGGTTCGTCTGGGATTTATCGATTCTGATGATAGCATGGCTTTTCACGAGAATGTCAGCGCTAAAATGGCGTTTCCTTTTTCTTATCGGGCTCCCGCGAATATCCGAATTAATTTAGCAATGAAATCCCTTTTTTCGGGGAATTTCACGAAATACTCTTTTTTGCCTTATGTCCGAATTGACGTTCCGGAACACATCAATGTTGACTCCCGTTTCCACCATTTCACGTTTCTTACCTATGCCGATTATTGGGAAATCTATGAAGGGTATATCCCTGAATTTCTAAGTTTTTTCATTTTTAAACCCGGGGCAGAAATAAAAATGGAGTTTGGTGTGAAGCTCGTGGAATCCGATCCCAACTGTACAGGGATGATTGAAGTCTGGTTTGACAAAATGGAAATTCTGGGGGAAAGAAAAGCCTATGGGCTGTTAGGAACGACACAATATGGGAACGATGTTCTTGCACAGATTTTTTGGAGCACACATGTGACGATTTTCATTGCCGTCTGTACGGCTGTATTAACATCAGTGATAGGGCTTGCTGTTGGTGTTACAGCAGGATATGTCGGAGGCTTTCTTGATGAGTTACTAATGGGGATTTCAACATTTTTCCTAATTATTCCCGTTATACCCGTTCTGATGGTACTGATGGTCCTCCTTCAAGGCGCAAGTTATTCATTTCTTATTCTTATTCTCTCAATCCTTTGGTGGCCTCGTACTGCTCGTATGGTTCGTTCCCAAGTTTTGGTGGAAAAGGAGAAGCTCTATGTGGAGTCTGCCCGGGCATCAGGGGCCTCTTCATTCTATATAATATTTCGTACTTTAGTTCCCAGTGTTATGACAATTTTCTTTGTGCAATTCGCCCTTACTGCAGCCACAGCTGTTGTTATTGAAGCGAACTTGGGGTTCTTTGACTATCTGCACAATTTCGACGAGTGGCGAGGCACAGTAGATTCACCCCTATTCTTGCCAATCAACTATGTCTCTTGGGGCCGTATGCTTGGTGCTG
>Ga0209636_10001274_pt1 | contig 25171 bp, 24 predicted proteins | sample DeeMarSWOR152_54_FD_187464 | JGI IMG/M metagenome (GOLD analysis project Ga0209636, IMG submission 187464) | Marine sediment microbial communities from White Oak River estuary, North Carolina - WOR-1-52-54 (SPAdes) (version 2) | ecosystem: Environmental > Aquatic > Marine > Intertidal zone >...
AATCTGCTGCATCTACGTCGCAATCAGCCAGCACCGCATTTTTTGCAAGGGCCGCAAACGAAGCCACGATGCTTGTTTTGCCCGTTCCACCTTTGCCGCTTATGACAACTAACTCTTTCATAGAATGAAAACCTCATATACAAGAAGTCGATTTGTCTGATTTGGTTTTATCCTGTGATCCGAAAAACTTCTCACGCCACCATAGAAAATGTCCCCATGGATTGTCCAGTTTGTATTTGCTATCCTTTGGCACACCTTCCCAAGTGTTGATTTCCTCCAGCAATTGCGAGCAAGGCTTGTCTTCTGCTAATAGCTCATATGCACATTTGACCAGCACAAATTTTTTAGCCGCATCGGCATCATTTTGATTATGATCAGGGTGGTACTTCATTGATGCCTTTCTGTAGGCCTTCTTCAAATCATTCTTGTCAGCATCCTCGGAAACTCCGAGAACCTTACAGGCTGCCTTACGGGCTCCTAAGTCACGGGTTATTCTCTCCATGAATTCAAAATCATCTTTCATTTGACCACGACACTCGCATTGATTTTCTGGTATAGCTGTAAGAACTTTTCTTCGTAGCCGGGTAATGCATCAATTATTTTAAACCCCTGTGAGTAAGCTTCTGCTACCAATCTATCATTTGGTATCTCAAGGAGAATTTCTACATCTTGTTGCTGACAATAACGTACAACTCGGTCATCGCCTATATCGCAACGGTTTATTACAACAGCAAATCGTTGCTTAAGCTCTCTTACCATCTCCACCGCGAGTTCCAAGTCATTTAAACCAAACGGCGTAGGTTCGGTGACCAGCAGAACAAAATCTGTTCCCTTAATCGCTTCAATCACAGGACATGAGGTACCTGGTGGGACGTCGATAACTACTATACCATCGTCCATCGCCTTTCGTTTGACATGTTTTATCAAGGCAGGGCTTTGAATGGCACCAATAGCGAGCTTGCCTGCACCAAAATAAATTCCGTCCGCCCTGCCGAATTCAGCCGTTCCGATCTTGCGTTGTTTTTCTTCAATAGCGGCTTGTGGACAGACGGCCATACATCCACCACAGGAATGACATAACTGCTCAAAAACCAGCGGCTTGTCTTTCAGACAGATTATGGCACTGTATTGGCAAAGCTGGCTGCATTTGCCGCAGCCGTTGCATAATTTGGTATCAACTTCCGGCACACCGACGGTTACATCCTCTATTTCCTCTATATCTGGCTTTAGGAAAATATGACCATTTGGTTCCTCAACATCGCAGTCAAGGTATTGGACTTTCTGTCCAGTTTGAGAAATCGAAGTGGCCAGATTTGTCGCAATTGTGGTTTTACCTGTTCCGCCTTTACCACTGGCAATCGCTATTTTCATATCAAGCGTAGTCCTCTACAATATTATTGGATTTATCCCAATCGAACCTGTCTTTTGCAAACCAGCCTTGTTGAGGTAAAGAATCAAAACAGACCGGTTTCGGATTGCACCAGTGATTCACTGGCAAAATGTCCCACTTTGTATACCTGTTCATTGGCGAAGCAGTCTTATCTATCCTATAACCATCAGAGTGAAATCCTACAGCGACTTCCGTGGCATTGAATGTCTGCTCCATTATTTGCCTCCGCTATGTGGTCTCGTTAAAGTGTTTTCGAATATAACGACTGTAAATAGCTCCCGCCGGATTGTGAGCCAATACGCGATCCTTGGCAATAAGCGTTGTCACAGGAGCGTTTGAGACCTTCGCAAAAATTGCATCGTGGCCAACACAAAGCCCACATAGAACACTAAGTTGCGTTCCTGCGTCATTTAGCAACTGAGCCTGGCCTGCTGGATTACACATAACCTCTTGATTTCGTGATGAAATTTGCGGCAAATCAAAATCCTTCTTGTCAATTCCGCAAACTTTGCAGCACACAGACACTACCTCAAAATGCTTCGAAAGAATCTCATCGATAATCCTTGCTTCTTCGCTCAAACCGATACAGAATGCCAAACCAACTCTTTGATATCCCAACTCCTTAGCCCAAAGAATTACTTCGCCCAATCGCGTTTCTTTGCTATAGTAACGGGCCTCAATTGCCGAAGCTGCCCTGTGCAATTCTGCTATACTGCTGTCTTGATATAATTGTTTATGATTATCAGCCTGCGAAAAACAATCTTTGCCATCGCTGCATATTTTATCCTCGCATTGCGCGCAATGTAGGGGCATACTCTGTTTCACTTACCTATTCCTTTAGAAAGTTCATTTATCAACTTTTTTCTGCGCAAGTATAATCGCCTCATTGGGGCATTCCGAAACACAGACGGCACAACCCGTGCAGGCTTTGACGTTGACAACAGCTCGTTCATTAACCTCAATAGCGCCCGCTGGACACACATCGACGCAAATACCGCAGCCTGCACACTTGCCAGAATCAACGACCGCAACAGCCTTACGACCACTCTCAAACTCAGCTATCCTCTTATTTATCTGGCGCTTTTGCTGCTCAAGCAGTTCTACCTGCTGTTTTAGAGCAGCCAGTTCTTGTTCACGGCTCTGAAATCCAGCGCCTTGTGGGAAATCCACTGGCGGGCTAGTCAGAGGGGCACCAGTCGGCATACCCATACCGCGACCTATTCCGCCGCCTCTACCCATCCCACGTCCCATTCCACCACCGCGACCCATACCTTTGCCCATGCCTCGTCCACCGCCCATACCACGTCCTCCACCCAGACCCAAAACCATTCCTGAACCTGGGCCTTGACCCATCGGGCTGGTCATCGGTTGGCCGGTTGCTGTCGGGTTTGGTGCTGCTGCATTCATACCAAAATGACTGGCTACATTTGGCCCCGAAGCAGAAGAGAAAGCACCTGCTTTGAATTGCTCAACAGCACTGCGGACAGCTCCGCTGACACCAACGACGACCTGTATGCCTGCCTGACCAAATACGGCAAATGCGTTAGGCCCACAGTTGCCGGTGAGTACTACAGTTACTCCCTTTTCCGACATTAACTGAGCAGACTGAATTCCCGCACCTCCACCGAGGGCAATGTTCGGATTTTCGATCGCCTCATACTTCATTGTGTCAGTATCAATAATCAAAAAACACGCACAGCGGCCAAAGCGAGCCTCTACATTGTCGTCAAGAGTAGGACCTGTTGAAGTTACTGCAATTTTCATAAGAGCTCCTTTCTACGACAGGGGACACGTTCCAGTGGGACAAGAGCCACTACTTTCTGATGTTGAGCTACTGCTCTGCCCAACAGAAAAGCCTGAAAACAGTTTCTGCATATCTGAACTTCCACATTTTTTGCAAACGCGCTTATTTTTGCTCCCGCCTTTTTCCAAAAATTCCATTTGGTTCCCACATTTATTACATCTGTATTCAAATATTGGCATCGCTATACCTCCTTTACAGCATAGGATTTACTGCTCTGCAGGCAGACATTATCCTCTTAGAAGCTCAAAAGCTGTAAAAACGCCGATCTTTGGTTGAGCGTTTCTTACTCTTTGCTGCTTTTCTGGCTCTCGAGCTCTTCTATGCGTTTCTTAATGCCGTCAAGGGCATCTTCAAGATACTCTGCCTGACCTTTGAGGCCGTCAAGTTCTTGCTGGGCTGTTAAGCCTGGAGCAAATGGTGCGCCGCCATAAGCATATGGATTCACAGCACCACCCCAGGCAGGCCAACCATATCCAGCTCTTGCCCAGCCGGGAAGGCCAGTCGCATAAAACCAATTACGACGACCCCAGCCGCCACCTCGGAAACCCCGGCCCCAGAATCCACGCCCACCAACAGGATTCATGTAACCTGGCATTGGATAGCCTGCACAAAAACCGGCTGCTCTACCTGTCATTGGTCCCATACCTGCGGGACCTGTTCCATCTCCACCTGGCATAATAAAAACCTCCCTTCGAAATAAAATTAGCCTCTTGTCATTTTTGTACCACATTTAGGACAGCTTTTTGCATTACAAGGTTGCCCTGCAACATGGGCGACCTTGTAGCCGCAGCTCGGGCATACACAATTACCACCCGGGCCTGCGGCAAATGGTCCGCCCATTCTGCCTCTGCCGCGTCCGGCACCTCGACCCATGCCCCGGCCTGTGCCGGGTCCCTGGCCTGTAGGTCCTGTACCGTCACCTCTTGGCATAGTACACATCCTTTCGGTAATTAGCTGTTAACTTGAATAATCTACCACCAATAGCCAAATCTGCCTCTGCCGCGACCGCGGCCCCAGCCACGACCGCCACCTCGGCCAAAGCCGAATCCTCTGCGAAGCCACGGATTTACCCAGCCACCGTAAGGCACACCATAGCCAGCACCATAACCATACAAACCTGCACTATAGGGCGCAAACGCCGGGACACCGGGACCATAGAAACCAGCTCTACCCGCCACAGGATTCATATATCCCGGCATTGGGAAACCCGCACAGAAGCCAGCAGCTCTTCCAGTCATCGGACCCATACCGGCTGGACCTGTTCCATCTCCAAATGGCATATCTATCACCTCCTTTCTGGCAAACTTAACACCTTCATTAATTTTCATTTTTCCAATGGGCTTACCATTGATTCCTGCAAAACCTTGGACTTGGTCAGGGTTTTCTTTTGAAGTTGTCAAAACGCAGAACCCGAGACCTCGCCCTGTCATCGGCCCTTGACCTAACGGACCTGTACCATCAAATCTGGGCATCTATTTAGCCTCCTTAACTAAATCAACAGCATCTTTATCAGCTCGGCTCTTTCTCAAAACCATTTCACCAATTTCACAGCCTAAGTCCCTGGCAATAACAGGGCACTTGGCCTTTAGTACAAAAAATATATTCTTATCTACATGACTGAGGGTTTCGTAATTGCCCTGTCCCTTGGCAATAACCAGATCAGCTTGTTTGAAACGATCGACAAAATCCTGTGAGCAGGTTTCCAAAATCGTACCTGGTGCATCTGAGCCGTTATCAATCACTTCTACAATTCGAGTTAAGCCGACAACCTCGGCATCTTCCATCGTCGCGTCATTTATGACAGGTGTGCTCTTGACAACCACAATGACTTTTTCATATGGCAATTGTTCGATCAGCAAGCGATCAAAAACTATCTCACCGGCATTATCTGCTAAATAGAGGATTTTCTCTACCGCATTTACAGCATCCTTAAAACCCTGAATTTGTTTAGGATCAAGATAACCGCTGAGCGAATCACTGATTGTTTCCTTAACTTGGGATTCCTCCAAAGAATTGTTGACTCCAAAATCGATGATATTACCAGCGATGGCTAAACGGATAGCTGTTTCAAGCCGGTCATCAGAGTCTATGATATGCTTTCGCAGCTCGGGATACAGTTTCAAAGCCAGATTGTTAAAGCGCTTCTTTATCTTGCGGTACGGATCATCTTTACCCACCAGCTCGCGGATTAATCGGTGTATTTGCTGGCCAATTGAAGGAGGGCTCTGGCTCATATTTAAGTCAGCCGCCAATCTAAGAACCTCTCGTACAACCTTTTCATGAATCTGCTCATCGTCTGTCGCCAGCCTTGCTGCATCAAGTGCCTGCCGAATAAAACAACCGATACAATCCAAAAAAATCCGCATAACTCTACTTATCCTAACTGGAAATCTAAACGTTAAACCCAATGTCCTTCAACATTGGCCTGGTCTACTTCTTTTAACTTGCCTGCCTTGAATAAATCAATTGCATCCTTAACTATCTTTTTCTCAGCGATAAATACCGTGATGCCAGCCGCACTGAGTGTTTTAAAGGCATTTGGTCCTACGTTGCTGGTTATCACTGCCTCAACGCCAAGATTCGCTATATTTTGGCCAGTCTGAATGCCAGCTCCCTGCATAGCATTCAAATTGACTACATTATCATGTGCTTCAAAATCGCCCGTTTCAGTATCCACAACAATCAACCATTTCGCCCGTCCAAACCTGAGATCAATTTCGCTTGACAACTTATTCCCTTCTGCTGTTACGGCAACTTTCATTTTCTATCTTTCCTTTCTCTGCTTGGACTCCGTCCCCTTCGGCTGCGCAAAGAATGGTTCAAGTTGTAAACTACCGTCGTCCACCTCGCCATCGACACCCTCTTCGCCAGCGCCCAAAGCCTTTTCGCGCACCGGGCCAGTAACCCGGCATAGTAAATTGAGGTTGCAGGAGTTGGCCGGTTAGATATGCCTGTAATACGTCATCAACACGGCCAGTTACGTATGGCAATACCTGAATTCCTGAATCTGTAACCATGTTTGCAAGAGCTCGCGAAATCGCTCCGCATAATAATACATCAACTCCCAGCTGCTTCAGCCTGCCCACTCGCTCAGGTAGTGACTCAGCCTGTAGCGGCACTTCTGTTCGGCTTACCTCTCTGGCATTTTCGATTTCGACCAGTAAAAGCCTATGAGCAAAATCAAAAACATTGGAGAGATTGTCATTCCATACTGGTATCGCTATCTTCATGATATCAGCCTTTCAAAGGCACAATTTGCAACTAATATGCCAAGAAAGTCAGCAGGAAAGATAGAAATTCTCGTAAGATTAAATTATATAAGGGATTATAAAAAATCAGGAGTGCATAACATTTGTGGAAAAGCTATGCAAACCGTTGCATATTGCAACAGGTATATGGATTCTATAATTGCAAAATACCGTAATTTTCAGGCAAAGCACTTCGTTAGGTTGGTTAAAATATCATCTACTCAGAATAGATTTCTGGTGTGATATCGTATGCTTTCATCTTGCGAAAGAGGGTGCTTTTGTCGATCCCCAGTTCCTTAGCTGCGGCCGTTTTATTGCCCTTATTTCGCCGAAGAGCTTGGGTTACCAGAATAATCTCCATTTGCTTAATAGTCGCAGGCTCATTACCCTTTATTGTCTCCAATTTCGAATTTGGACGGACCGAGTTAGGCAAATGCTTTCCCTCTATTATCTCGGCCTCACATAAGACAAAGCAGTGTTCAATGATATTCTCAAGCTCACGCACATTGCCAGGATAATCGTAAGCCAAAAGAGCCGCTGTCACTTCATTTGTAATGCAGCAGATATTCTTGTTATGCAGACGGTTAAATCGGCTGATAAAATGGTCTAGCAAAAGCCAAATATCTTCTTTTCTTTCCCTCAAGGGAGGTAATTCTAATTTCATTACGTTGATTCTGTAATATAAGTCTTCCCTGAAGTTACCCTGCTTAACCAACTGGTCGAGTTTTTTGTTGGTCGCGGTAATAATACGCACATTAGCCTTGACTGAAGACACACCACCTACCGGCTCATAAGTCTTGTCCTGTAAAACACGCAGCAACCGTACCTGCACAGCTGGCGATATGTCACCAATCTCATCTAAGAATATCGTGCCACCTTCAGCTAAAGCAAATCGACCAGGCTTATCCTTTTTAGCATCGGTAAACGCACCAGCCTTGTATCCGAATAATTCAGATTCCAGAAGAGTATCAGGCAGAGCTCCGCAATTAACCGCAACGAAAGGTTTATCTTTACGGAAACCGAGATTGTGAATCGCCCGAGCAAAAAGCTCCTTACCCGTTCCACTTTCACCTTCGATTAGAACTGTGGTATTACTTTCAGCAATATTTGGTAGAACAGCGAAGAGATTTTGCATTTTATGGTTTTGGCTAATTATATCTTCACATGAATACCGTCCCTGGATTTCCTTACGAAGCTGCTCGATCATGGTCATATCACGAAAAGTTTCAACTCCACCTATAACCTTGCCAGTTTCACCTTTTAGCAAAGCTGTAGATATGGCTATTGCTCTTTTCTTGCCCTTGGCATCAATAATATGGACCGCTTTATTCATGATGGCCTTGCCAGTTTCCATTGTTTGCCGGAGTGTACAGTCAGTTTCACAAACATCTGCTTGTAGAACATCCCTGCACTGCTGGCCAATAGCCTTTTCTCGCTGGATACCAGTAATCTTCTCTGCCGCCCGGTTAAAAGAAGTAATCCGCCAATCAAGATCAACTGTAAAGACACCTTCGGTTATTGAGTCTAAAATGACGTTTTGTTCCTCATTCGGCATTTTTCAATAATTTACCTGTAGAATGGGTTCGTGCTTCTAAATAGACAGAGCAATTCTTTTGTTTCCACTATCATATATATAACACACTCCTACTCAAAATGCCACGACTTATCAGGTTGGTTCAAACCATATATTTAGCAGTGGCAAACCACACTGTTAAATTTGCCAACAATTCCAGCCACCACAAGTTCACCGCCCAGGAACAGTGCAACAGCAGGTCCAACTGAGAAATCAAGGTAGTACGCAAATAAGAGGCCTGCTATCGATCCGACAAGGGTTACGGCCCAGATAATAATTAGCTGTATGCCCAGACGCAAAGAAAAAATAGCTGATATTGTGGCTGGTATTATAAGATAGGCAAACACCACAATAATGCCAGCTAGTTGAACAGACAGTGTAATCACGACACCAACAAGCAGATAAAATATGAAATCCCAGAACATTACCCTGATACCGTTATTAAGAGTCTGCTGATAATTATTCGATATACTATTTAACGGTCTTCGAATAATATAAAAACAGAGACCCACAGCAGAGAAAACCACCAATCCTGAGATGATATCTGGCCAGCTTGTCCAGAGAAGACTTCCAGATAGTATTTGCTGGATATGTATATGTCCACCGGGGGCAATGCCAACTAAAAACAAAGCTGCTGCAGCGGCGATGGCATAAGAAATGCCAATAATCGCCTCAAGCGATATTTGAACTATGCTGGCTCGAACTATGGCATAAGAAACTGCAACGGAGAAGACAGCCGCCAAAGAACATACATAAGAAAGCAACGAGTCACGGTGTACATGGAAGACAAGATGAGCAGCGATGGCACCAACGGCTGCAAACTGAGCTAAGGCAATATCAATAAATATAACTTCTCTTTTGAGCACATGTATACCCAGGTACCCCAAGATAGAACCCATTAGGATACACGCAAGAAAGGGTAAACCAAGAATTTGAATTGCTTGTAACATCTCTGATGTCCTTTCTCATTAAGCAAAGATCTTTTGACGCAAAAGGATTCGAAGAACAACAGCACAAATAAAAAAGAGGCCCAAAAACAAAACCAGACTGGGACCGTATGGCAAATTAAAGAAGTATGATAAGCAGAGACCAAATATACAAGCTACAAAACCAGTGCTCCAGCCGACTACAACAGCACCAACCCATTTGCCAGTAAACATAGCAGCGATAGCAGCCGGAATCATCAGAAACGCATAAGCTAACAGGACACCTGCTATGGGAACAATTAACACTGTGATAATACCTTGGGTCGTGAAAAGCAAGAAATCCCACAGTTTTTCACTTCTTATTCTGTCAGTGTTTTCTGCCAGCCCAATAAACTTGTGGCGGAATGTATAATGAAACAGCAACAGAGCAATGTAAACAGTGGCTGTTACGCATACCAAAGGCCAGGTAACCCATAACATAGAACCTGCTAGTGTTTTGGTTACAAGAGCTTCGCCACCGCGTAGCTTGTCTGCCAATAGAAGCGAAGCAACTAAGGCTAGTGCATACATAATGCCAATGATTGCCTCCCGAGGTATTGCTCGGCTTCTAGGCTTGATCAAGGCCAACAGTAGCGCTCCAAAAAGCACAGTTGTCATCGAAGCTACATACGATTGTAGTGTGCCATATTCTATTCCGAGACCTATTGCTGCGAGGGCACCAAAAGCGGCCAACTGGTCGAGTACGAGATCTGAAAATATTAAGGTCCGTCTGATTATGTGCAGCCCTATATATGTGTGCAGTATTAAGACCACACCTAATAGAGCTATTTGAACTGAAAAGAACCTTATCATTTCTGTGTTCATAACATTTGCTTCCGAATCAATCAGTAATTTTTTAGTAAGCCTTTCTTTTCCGCTGCCTTTAAGAGCCCATCGACCCAATAGTCAACAAGTTCAAAATAATCATCAATATCAGCTACTCCGCCAATATATAGAGGAACAATAACAGCTTCGGCATCTGTTCTATTGGCTACTGTCTTTATCTTCTGTTCGTCAAAATAATTTGCCGCAAGAATAATGCCAATATTTCTCTCTCGCATCATCCTAATCAGATTAGCCACATGTTTTGGCGAAGGCGGTATGCCCGGCTTGGGTTCGACGGTCCCGGCTTCCTCCAGCCCGAAAAGTTTAAGAAAGTAAATCCAGTTCTTGTGATAAGTAACAATTGGCGTTCCTCTCAGCGGAAGCATCTTTTTTATCCAGCCATCCAAGTATTCAATCAGCGGTTTTCCCTCAACTTTGTGTTCCTGCAGAAAAGGTATGAGTTTATCCTGCTCGGCAAGACTGCATAAGGTATCACTACCAATCATTTCGACAAGCTTAGAACCAAATAACCGCTCGTCGATTTGCTGATGTAGGTTCTTTAAGTTTTGCAAGTATATTTGCTTGTCTGCCGGGTCATTTTTGATCAATCCTGTCGCTATATTGTAGGCAGCGGTTTTCATATTGATGGGACTGCAAGTAATATGCGGATTCCCATAAATATGAACACCACCCTCAGCTCTCGAGATGGTCTTTGGTTTTTCCAGAAGGTTGATACCGGCAGATACGGACACATAGCCTGTTTGGCCGCTTCGAATCCTGCCATTGCCGGAACTATCTATAACAGTTTGCAGCCACAGTTCCAAATCCAAGCCCGTAGCAACCAGAACGTCTGCGTTACGCATGGCGGTAGCGAATGACGGTTTAGGTCTAATAAAATGTGCGTCTTGGTCACCCCGAACGATGGCCTTGACAGACACACGGTCTCCGCCTATAACCCTTGCAAAAAACGCATAATCAGGCAACGTTGTTACAACATACAAATTTGCCATTTGGCTTTCAGCTAATTGCTGTTCTGCACATATAATTGCTGATGGGATGATTAGTATTGCTACCATTATAAACAACGTCTTTTTCATAGTAGTTCTGCTCCTTTCTATTAATAACGCTCGTGCTTGTGTGGGCCGGCGCTGAATACGCACTGCAGCCAGATTACATGTTCAGGGTTTTCTATTCCTTTGCCGTTACTGTAATTATACTCTGCTCGAAACTTCACAAATGGACTTTGCCACCAGGTAATATATGGGCCAATTTGCCATACATATGGATTGTCTCCTGTGACCGCCAACGGTGACAAAGAAAGCGAACTGGATAGATTAGCGTAGCTTTTGGTATCAGGTACGTAAAAGTCGCCTCTGACGCCGATATCTATTGTTCGCGAGATTTTGCTTTGCAGATAGCTGTAAAGTCCCCATGCGTTAATATTATCGCTACCTGACCCATCGGGAGCTAAGAGTTTTTTGTTTAACCAGTAAGCTTCACTTCGCCATTCTACGTTGCGATATCTCATTTTTTCAGTTGGTTCCCACAGGACCGACAGGTCAGCACCCAGCACAAATGTCTCTTTACTGCTGTTTTGCTTGGTACCGCCTGAAATATCCCATTCGTCGTTCCAGCCCAAAAGGCCAGTGAGACCCCATTCCAGATATGTGTCTTTTGACAAGTCTCGGTAGTTTTTATAGTGAGCAAGAAGGCTGGGTCTATTACGAGCATTATCATCAAACAAACGGTTGTTTGAACCATCTGTCAGTTGAAATGTCAGCTGTTGTGATACTTCACCAATTGGCGGCATCATCCAGTCAAGTGACAGGCCACTTTGATTTAAACCACCATTACCGAAAACTTGACGAAGAGCCAGCGGAAAATCGACCTGATCTAAGCCATGCTTGTGCCACCGGTTCACCACGCCGAATTGTTGACGGAATTTACCTAATGTTAGGTTCAAATCATCAGCGACATCGTATAAAGTTATATATCCCTCACCAAGCTTGGTATCACTCTCGGTTACTGGTATCGCTGCTTTAAACCTAGTGTAAGGGTCCAGCCATGATTCAACATGGACACCCAAAGTGCGAAATTCAAAGTCGCTGCTCTTATCGCTTGTTGTATCCTGTTGTGAGGAAAAGAGAAAATCGCCAGTGACACTGATTTCGGGATTCAAGGCTTGTAGGCCTAAACCTGCCGATTTGAAAACTGTCTCTTCTGGCTTCTCTTTAGGTACAGCTTCTTTAGCGGCTTCAGCTTTGGCTAATTCGCGTAGCGATTCAATGTCTTCCTTGGTCCTCCGCTTTCTGGATGCCTCGGCAAGTTCTTTTATTTGTGCTTCCAGAGCCTTTATTTCAGCTTCATGCCTTTTCTGCATCTTCATAATCTGTTGCTGAAGCTCCAAAATTTTGGCATTTAACTGCTCAATACTTCCACCGGCATCTTGCCCGACCGCAATACTGGCAGAGACCACCGAGACAGATAATATTAGAAAGACAATAGGATTTCTTTGCATTCTTAGCCTTCTTGAAATATTTTCTTTCACGAGTAAGTCTTTCTAAAACTGTTAAGGAGCGCACAGCTCGATGCTAAATCACCGGCTGTAGTTACGAATCACTTTGGCTTTTTCAGAACTTGAATTTGTAGACCCGGCAGATCAGTGGCGTTCTGCCTCAGTGTTAAGAAATGCTAACAGGAGGGGCTCGTAAAACGATTGAGGAAGTCCATTCAAGCTGCTTCGTAACCAACGAATCATGTAAGGATCGAACAGAAGTTAAAACTTCGGTTTTTACCAGGCTTGGTTCAGGATTTACTTGCAAAGATCTGGAGGTAATCGAATACAGACACGTCATACATGGCCCGTGATGGAACAGAACCTTTGATTTGAGACTATTTTGAAATAAAACAGTTTTAAGTTGTGTATAGGTATGGCTTTCAAAACTGCGACCGTCATAGGTGCTATTAAAGTGGCAGGCCTGTGGATGTGCTTTGTGAAGGTTGCATGTGTGAGTCAGAGGAATTGTAAAGGTTATAAAAAGATATGCGATGGCAACTGCAATTCTTGCCACCCCGTGCCTAATCCATTTTTTCAGAAAACCAGGCATATCCTTTGATTAACCCTACTAGTTTTGTGGCTACGTAATAAGTTTTATGAATCTATATTCTACTCATTGATACGTCAATGACAACAATAGGTTTGGCAGAAATATGCTCTTCAACCGAAAATCTTTACTACTGTAACAAGCTTGGAATACTCATAAATTGTGAATTTCCCTGAGGATTTCTATTTTCGTTTCTAATATTTCCGGAGCTATATGCTGCTTTTCATCGAATTATGCGTTTTCCAACCGGTGCCGATGAAAAAAACTGTGAGTTTCCTCAAAAGCTCTTTCTTAGGACTCTTTATACCGTCTGCCCATCCTGAGAATATGAACAGATGGATTATTAATTTGAGGGCCGATTCTTCCTTGATCAGACCAAGAAGCTTGTGGTGAGCAACAATCTTTTCTTCGAGGCTCTTAAAGGACGTATATTAGAGACACATGCCCCCAAACCTGCTATCTTTGAATTATGTCGGATAGACAGCGTCGACAGAGTACGGTCATAGCACAAGGTTCGGAAAAGAAGCTGGTTTTTCCAGTAGCAGATATGGGGAAAGTAATGAAAGAGTTCAAATTTCGTATAGTGTTTAATCCGTAATGCAGTTCAAGAGAAGGCAACTCATCCGTAAAAGTCCATTTGGTTTTGAGATATCGCCTGAGGTTAATAGCGGGAAAGCATTTCGGATTAAACTCGATGAACGAAACCGGTTCGCGGTGCTACCGCCCAGTGCAGCAGGGAGAACACTGTTTTTCTATGGGGATTGTAAAAAGCACAATTTTCCTTACAGAAAGGTGTGGATATAGTTTGGGTGGGCGTTGGCAATAGTCAAGGCCAGTTGGGGAAGGTGTTGTTGGAGGCCAAAACATACAGTGAGGGAGTATATAGGCATACAACGACAGACTATCCTCGTTGCTCTTTGGAAGGGCTTAGCTATGACAGGCAAATATAATCGGGGCATCATCGTTTTCATGAGGTATCCATTATCTCTGGCATGACCTGTAAATCTGGCCGAACGCATACTAAAAGCATTGGCAGTTCTGCAATACGCCTCATACGACCTTGCTTACAGCAGGGACAGACTGTCACATCCACACCAGTCAACCGCAGCATTTTCTCCTGCATCGTTTCTGCAGGAATCGGCGGCAGATCGGTACATAGACCAAGCAGCTCTCGGCATCTTATCAGGTCCCGCTTTTTGCAGCGATTGGCCAGAAAGCCGAAATGGCGGATCCGTTTGTATGAATCTGGAATTACATGCAACAGAAACCGGCGGATAAACTCTGGGGCAGATATAGTCATTTGCTTACACTTATCACCGTCAGTACGGTCTCTGTACCGGAAGGTGACCAGGCCGTCTTCGACTTTCACAATGCGATGGTTAGCAATAGCCACGCGATGCGTATATCGGCCCAGATAATCAAGCACCTTTCCAGGACCGTTGAAAGGCGCCTTGGAATAGACCACCCAATCTTTTTTCCAGAGTTGGTTGGTTAACTGTAAAAAGTTCTCTTCAGCTGCAAGATAGGCCATCTGTCCTGGAAATATCAGGTTGTCTTTGACAAATGCTTTCTTCAGATAATCAATAAATTTGCCACGAAAAACCTTTGACAGTGCCTTCACAGGAAAGAGGAAATTCTTCCGTGACTGTATCCAGCGCTTGCCGTCAGAAGATAGAACACCCGCTGGGATGACGCAGTGAAGATGAATGTGACTGAGTAATTTCTGGTCCCAAGTATGTAGAATCGCAGTAAATCCTATTTTACCACCAAGGTCATGTTTGGGATCGCTGGCAAATTCCTGAAGGGTTTCTGCAACCGTTTTGAACAACAAATCAAAAACAATCTTCTTGTTACACAGTGCGACTTGATTTAGCTCGTGTGGGATAGTGAAAACATTATGGAAGTACTCTACTGGCAGCAGCTCTGCTTCGCGCTTTTCGAGCCATTCTGCCTTGGCCAGGGCTTGACACTTTGGGCAATGACGGTTACGGCAGGAGTTGTAGGCAATCCTTTCAAATCCGCAACGGTCGCATCGTTCCACGTGTCCACCGAGATACGCCGTGCGGCAAACCTCGATGGCGTGCATCACCTTCAGATCAGACAGCGGTAAAGAATGACTACGCCTATATTGCTCACCATATTCACGGAAGATATCAGCAACTTCATAACGTGGTCTTGTGGATTCAAGGTTCCCTGCCGTCTGTGTGGCAATGGACAGCATGGGTTACCTCTACTTATTCGGTCTATCAGGTGGAACCGCCAGCAGATCCAGCGGACTTTGTGTTCCCTGCAGTGTCTTGCTGGTTACCTGCAGATACCGCACCGTGGTCAGAATGGAGCTATGGCCCATCAACAGCTGGATGGTGCGGATATCTTGACCTGCTTCCAGCAGATGAGTAGCAAAACAGTGACGTAAGGTGTGAAATCCACCTTTTCGGGTAATGCCAGCCTTTGCAACTGCTTGAGCATAGACTTTTTGAGCCATGCGAGCACACAATGGTTTGTGCCGTTTAATGCCTGGAAACAACCACACGGCAGGCCGCTTTATTTGCCAATAAGAGCGCAGTTCGCCAAGCAAGCGTTTTGATAAAAGGGTATAACGGTCTTTCTTCCCCTTGCCTTGGTCCACCCGGATCATCATTCGATCACTGTGGATATCGGTTACCTTCAGGTTCACCAATTCACTGACTCGGAGGCCTCCACTGTACGCAGTCATCAATAGCACCCGGTGTTTGGGATTGCGCGGAGCAGCAAAAAGCCTTTCCAACTCTTTGGGGCTGAGGATCTCTGGGAGGCGGGTTACTCTTTTGACTTGTGGGATTGAGACGCTTGCTCCATCTTGCTTGAGCGTCACCGTGTAGAAGAATCGAAGTCCTGAGATGATGCCGTGGCAACTGCCTACCGCGAGCTTACGTTCGCTCAATAGGTAGATGATGTAATTTTGGATTTCTTCTGGGCCAATAGTATCCGGCGAACGGCGATAATATTTAGCCAAACCTGCTACTGCCCGGAGGTATCCTCGTTGTGTTGTAGGTGAAAAATTCCGCAACTGCATATCTCTGATCATCTGTTTTCGTAACTCTGACATAATAGTTCCCTTTTATTCTGAGATTGCAAATATGGACACCCCACTTGAGTGCCCTGTCAGAGGCATCTTATCGGATAACCAAGAATAATGGGAACGATGGAATTGCTAAGCGACATGGAAAAGCAGGTTACAGCACCGAATGCCTACACCACCGCGAAGCGGTTTAGTTCTTCGTAAGAAATACGAACCTTTTCGGTTTCAAGAGAGTCGTCCCTCCCAACGTTAGCTAAGTGTACTTGACGTTGCACTCCTCCAAGAGAAATACATGGACAACATCTTTTCTATGTCACTGAAACTAACCACGAACAGAAAAACTTGGCATCGGTTTGACAGACCGATGCTATATGGTCATAAGTTCAATAAACATAAAGGCTTATAATATCCACACATATTCATTTACAGGTCTACTTACAGGGAAAACCTCAAAAACGCGCAAAAAAAGGCGTTTGGCAGGGTGTTCATGCGCGCTCATCGGACCTGGATTTGTCCAGCGGTTGTGGCCTTACAGTAGTCTTGGAACAGCCCATTCGGATTCTATTTATTGATTAGCCATTTGAGTCCTATTCGGCACGTAGAAGCGGTACGTATAAACGAATTGGCTCCTACAAGTGTTGCAATAAACACCTCTTGAATGGTCCTGACTACCGGCTAATCGAGGCAATAGTCCAGATACCCTTCGGCTTGAGTTTGGCCATTTACTCTCGCTGTTTCTCTCCACAAATCTATTTTCTCAGAAATATTTTGTGGACGCCCCATTTCTGAGCAAAAAAATGGGATTGATGAAATATGTGTTGAAAAAAAAGCATCAACATATTGCAATTCAGAATCGCCATATTTTGGATACTACTGTAGAATTACATGATTCTCACACCTACAGCCGAAACACGGGTGGGCTGTAATTTCTGTGAAGATAGGGTGAGTGGTCCTGCTCGCCAAGCAAACCACCGCTGAGCGAAACATGTTAGAAATGAATAAATAGGCAAGCGCGGACGGCTACGTGTACGGAAGGAATCAGTTAAAAGCGATGGAGCGAATATTTCCGCATAGGCAGCGAATTTTACTACCTATTTCAAGCTCACAGTATTACCACACAGCGCCTCTTCAAAATCAGGATGTTAACTCAAGTCACGTACAATATCCAAGTATCTCAGTTTGCGAAAGGAGTCGATCAGCCTATGACATAAAATTCGTTATTTCTGTGTAAATAGATTTCTGTGTTCTGTTATACGCCAGGTAGGGAGCTGTGGGTCCCACCCATATGGTGTGTGCCGGTCTACACTGGCCACGGACGGAAGGATGACCAAAGGGTTCTTCTTAGTAGGAGGAAAGTAAATTAGTGCAAAAAAAGTTTTGAAATCGTTTTTATGGAAGGAGACGATGAGAATGTAGGGTGAGGAAGACAGGTTTTGGATGTCTTCCTTAACTGAAAAACTCTAATCTTAGGTATTGTTGCAAGGACGTCTAACAAAGGTACGATGCACGACTCAAGGACTGAAAAAGTCGCATCGAGAAAGGAGAAGTAATTATGGAAAAAGTGAGACCAAAAAACCTACGATGCATTCTCTCGCTTCTTGGGGTCGCACTTCTGGTTTTAGGGGCGCAGCAGGTCTTTGCCGGGCCGCTTCCAGGGGCTATCTTCACCACGTTAGAGGACGGTTCCCGAGTCAATGCAAACATCTACGAGGCGATGGAAGATGTCTACCTTGATGGTGGGCCGCCACAGAATGCTCCTTCGGGGGCTGCCGGCCTTCCTGAAGGGGACTATTACTTTCAGGTGACTGACCCATCGGGTAAAGTCCTGCTCTCACTGGATGCGGTCAAGTGTCGGAAGTTTCACGTTAACTCCCATGGCGTGATTGACTATGTCTACCCGGCGACTTGCTTGCAAAAAGTCAAGGGTCAAATGGTTGACGCCGACTGCGCCCATGCCACAGGGATTGACGTTGACCACAGCGATGTGGGCGCCATTACTGTTCAGCTAATGCCTTACGAGGTAACGCCTAACAAGGGCGGCGTATACAAGGTCTGGGTGACACCTGTTGAGATGTTCGTAGGCGACCCTGACCAGGTTGACAATCCGGACTATTTCCACGGATTCGTTCCGTCCTGGAGCAAGACTGACAACTATAAAGTACGTCGAGGCAAACCTTTCGTCCCGCCGATTATCAAGGTTAAGAAGTTCGATGACTCGAATGCCAACGGCGACTGGGATATGGGCGAGGCCGAAATTGCCGGCTGGGCAGTGGATATCACTGACCCACTCACCGTCACAAACCCCTACTTTACGCCAGTAGAAATTCAGGCAATGCCTGAAGGTCTGTGGACGGTGGAGGAAGAGACGCCTGCTGGTTGGTTACAGACTGCTCTGTATATCGATGACGTGGCCCAGCCCGTAATGCCCATAGCGCAGGTTGAAGTTCTGGGCCTTTCAGGCGAGGTTCACATAATCGTCTTCGGAAATATTCAACTCGGCAGTATCTCGGCCTGCAAGTTTTACGACCGCAACGCAAACGGCATTAACGACGGGGAGCCAACAGTGGCAGGATTTCTGTTCCAGCTTGATGGTGTCAACGTCCAAGGAGATGATGTCCATCTGACAGCACTGACCGGACAGGACGGTTGTGTGACCTTCGGGGGCCTTCTTCCTGGCGACTACACCATTAGTGAAGTTTTACCACCTGACGGTTGGGTAGCAACAACTGACACCAGTATTAGCGTTAGCCTGCCTGAGGGAGCTGAGCTTGCGCATGAGTTCGGCAACATGTGTGAGGGACAGGCCGACTTCGACACCAAGGGCTACTGGCATAACAAGAATGGTATCGGTGAGTTGACGGCAGACCCGCAGTTCTTCGCCTCAGTGCTTCAATATGTCAATAGTTTAGCTCCGTATAGCGCACCCTCAGGCTACTACGGCAAGGGTGATGAGCCTTTTGACGGTGTTGATGCTGGTGGTAATCCCGTACCGGCTGGCAAGGGCGTGCTGGAGAACGAAGACATTGCTGACGCGGGGACCGTCGAAGCGGAGATCTCCAACTTCCTTATCGATTCTGTGGGAGATGGCGGAATCCGCGAGCAACTTGCTCAACAACTACTTGCGGTCATATTCAATACGCTTTACCGTACTGGCGGTCTGAACGGTGCGATCCAGCTTCCCGGCGGTCAGTGGGTTGTTGTCTCAGATCTTATCGCGCAAGCGGTCGGCATTTGGGCAGGTGGGACGGCCTCTGAGCAGGCAGCTATGAGTGAATTACTTGACGCGCTCAATAACTCCGACGCAGTTGGGTTTGTCCAGTACGACCCGTGCCCGGTGATCTATCCATAGACACATTGGGGGTCGCTACAGCACAACAATAAGACTTAAAAGCGCTTGGTGGAGCAGATGTTCCACCAAGCTTTCTTTAAGCCCTACCTCACATACGCTTCGGCTTGAGTTTGGCGATTGTAGAGCGATAAAACCCCTCTCACAACGCCCTGGGAGATAATCCTGAGCTGGTCTAACCGTTACAGGAAGGAGAGTGGACCAAGGTTGCTGAACTTGGACACCAATGGAAAGTTGTCAATGGCAATAGTCCTGTTGCCAACTGGCTTTTAGGATATGTGGGACTAGCGGTTATGACAGCCAGTGGTATCATGAGGCTCTTGGCAATGTGACACCGGATGATATTTATTTTGGCAGGCGTGAGGAGATTCTTAAAAGACGTGTTGAATTGAAGGAGAAAACTGTTCTTGAAAGAAAATATTATAACAGTAAAATCATAGAGACTGGAGCTGAAGTCGCTCTCTAATTTACAGACCTTTTTGTCTCATTTATGTTGACGACATACACTCATAGTTCGAATACATCAAGAAAGCATAAAGTGAACCAATGACCTTAGTTTGGATTGAGTAAAGCCAAGGAAAAGAAAAAAATGGTATTCAAGAAAGGTATTGAGATGAGAAGTGTACATTTCCTACATCCTAACAGGAGTTGCAAGCCGTGGAACACACGGTGCATGATGGTTTTTATTCTTTCTATCGCATTCTTGCACCTTGCGGCGACTGAATGCTCGGCTGAGTTGATAGTGGAGAGCTCTGAAAGGCTGACCTTTTTGGTTGAAGGCATGGATGCGGCACTTGATGGAATACAGACAATTCGAGCAGATGTTAGCTCAATAGAGGTCTATGAAGTAGGAAGAGAGCCCCGTAGGGACATCATCAACAAGACCCAATGGCTCAGTAAAGGAAATCAGTACAAGTTCGTCAACAACTTAACCCAGTTGTATGATGGCAAACTACCGCCCAAGCCAAAACCAGGGCAGAAACACGTTCCTGTAGGCAAACGATTCACGGAATGTGCCTATTCCGGTGGATTGTTCATTGAAGTCCGTCCACGGGACAGAAAGGCGATTATCGCCGATTGGAAAAACCGCCCGGCAAGTACGTTGCAGGATCGTGCAAATCACGAGCCGCATTTCTACGGCATGACAATTAAGGGATTGTCTCTAACCGATATCGTCGCGAAAGAGAAATATTGGCACAGGCTGCCCGAGACTATCGATCCGAGGGCTCAAAGACGAGTCAAATGGGCAGGAAAAAAAGAATATAAAGGAAGAAAAGCAGACGTAGTAGAGCTTTTTGTGAAGTGGACTGGGAGCAACGGCAGCTTATATGAACATGTCTACGAGGTCGTGGTAGAGCCAGAAAGGGGGTTCAGCATCCCGTTTATCTCGGAGGCATACCGTGAAGATGGAGGGCCTCTGCAAACGATTGAGACCGTGGAGACAGAGTGTGTAGATTATGGATCGAACATCTGGGGTCCTAAGAAAACGGTGTGTACTTCTTTCTTCACTGCCAAAAAGGGTAGAGGAAAGTCAGTGACTACGATTACCATTGAGGATATGAAGTTTAATTCACGGATTACAGATGAAGAACTGATGGTAACATTGGAAGATGGCACAAGGGTCGATGACCTGATTGCGAACCAGTACATCATCTACACAAAAGTCAACGGCAATATGCTTCTCGCATCGATGCAGGATTCGTATCGGAAGGCCGGCTACACTGGTATGATGCCAATCAGAGGTCGTAAGGCGAGGCTCCGAACCTCTTTAGTCGGTGAGAATCTGCCTGATTTCGACAGCATTAAAATAAATATCGCTACAAACCAGACTCAAGATAAAAGAATACTTATTTGCTTTTTTGATATGAATCAGAGGTCGTCACGGCATTGCCTCCGGCAATTGAACAAAAGAGCACAAGAGCTTAAGGCAAAAGACGTATCGGTTATTGCTGTCCAAATCCCAAAAGTGGCTGAAGAGATGATCATTGAATGGGCTAAGGACCAAAATATATATTTCTCGGTTGGAATGGTCCGGGTCGATGAGGAAGAAATACGCTTCTCCTGGGGCGTAAAATCACTACCCTGGTTGATTTTGACAAACAAGCAGCATATTGTCATTGCTGAGGGATTCAACCTGGATGAGTTGGAGGACAAAATAAAGACAATAACAGAGAAATAAAGAGTTTTTGAGAATGTACTGAGCACACTGATTACAGCCATAAGCTTAGTTCAATAAATAATTGAAATTTTCCTAAAAAATTATTGTGACCGGTTACTAAAAAACTTTTCCGAAAAGTATGCACATAAAGATGCAATCGTTAGCAATTTCGTTAAAAGCGCCAGATAGAAGAATAAGATGCCAAGTAGTCGTTTTATATGTATAGCTCATCTTAGGGACCTGGTTTTAGGCGATTGAACCGCCAAGGATGTTGAAATGATCCAAATAATTCGGGTAGAATAATGTGTTGTAGCGTGTAGGATTGCCGTTTATGAAGATATATGGGAAATCCCAGATAATAACTTGTTATCGGTTAGGAGGCCTATCCCAATGAAATCTACATCGATTGTGATCATCCGATGTACGCTGTTCGTCGTCCTGTTCACTTTCGTCTGTCTTCCTGCGTTTGGAGAGGAGAAAAAGGTGCCCGACGCAGCACAGGAAGAGGCACACCAGATCTTGCAAGAACTTCAACACCGGTTCCAGGATCGACCTCCGTATCAACTGTCGTTCCTGACGAAGTTTGAGCTTCTCGGCGGCACCAGAGCCAAGATTAGCGTCAATCAGGGAGATAAGCCGGTTACTTATTATACGGTGGAAGGTCTTGTCTGGCTCAGTGGAGAGAAAATTGAGACTTACAGCGTCAGCGCTAGCCTGAACAACGACTTTCAGAAAGGCACCGAGAGGCATTCAGTATGGCAAGACGGACGTGCATTTGAACTCCGGAAATATAAATCAGGCCGCGAAGAGGCTGTTACAACGCGCGTGAAGCTTCACGACAAGATCCGGCCCGATGAAAGAGGCTGGTTTGCCGACGGCGTTTTCATCGGATCAAATCACTATAGTGAGGACTTGCTCGGTGTGCCTGAACTGAAGATCGCGCGCGAAACCACAATCGCGGGCGATGAGCTGCTGCGCATTGAAGGGGAGATCCCGTCTGGAACATTGGTAGTCTGGCTCAACATTGAAAAGCCCGCCACACTCAAGAGGGCTTCGTTTAAAGCAAACTCCAATTTCATGTCACAACTACATGGCGTAAACGCATTTAACTTCGAGGTGGAGGTACTTGAATACACTAAAATCGGCGAGGTGCCTTTTCCAACCAAGGCTCTTGCTACCTATACCTATGAAATCCCTGGCGAGCCGGTGAAACTTGTAGAACGCCTAACCACGACACGTCGTGAGATACAGGTAAATCCTGATTTTGGCTCGATGAATGCATTTCAGATCGATTTCCCAGAGGGGATGATCGTTGAAGATTACGGGGCAAATGTTAAGTACAAATGGGTCCGCGGTAAACTCCAAGTGATAGAGGGCGAACCAATACCGTTGACGGGTAAGGCGTTGCCTGAATTGAAAGACCTCGGAATAGACCTGTCGTCGGCCGATGTGAATGATAAGGTAATCCTTGTTTGTTTCTTCGACATGGATCAGCGCCCGTCGCGGAATTGCCTGCGTCAACTGAGTAAAAGGGCACAAGAGCTTAAAGCAAAAAATGTTGTAGTCATTTCTGTTCATTCTTCGAAGATTGATAAAAACGCACTTGATGGATGGATCAAACAGAACGACATTCCCTTCCCTTCTGGAATGATTGAAGACAACGAAGAAAAAATCCATTTCACCTGGGGTATCAAATCTCTGCCGTGGTTGATTCTGACAGATAAGAAACACATTGTCGGCGCAGAAGGTTTCGCACTAAATGAGCTGAGCAAAAAACTGAATCAAATAAATGGCGAATAAGACCTTATATTTCCACATACTCTAAAGAGCGGCCTTTCTGACCTTAAGCTCGTCCAGCCCTACCTGGGATACCCCTCAAGGTGCGTTTGTTCCCAGAGTGCCCCGAATTTGAATAGCTGGCGCGCAGAATCGTTTATCTGTGGTCGGTTATGCATACCAGTTACTTAGCGTTTAAGGCGTCTCACACGCCGTACAGTGGACAGAAAGCAATTTAGCATAGCTGTGGACGATTATGTATCAGCCGACAGTCTTCTGCAAATTTCTTATTTTCAAACGTATGCACGCTGTCGAATATTCCCTTCACTGTCTCAGAAGCAACCTGTTCACGTCAAATCCTTGCTCCATTTTCTGCTCAAGGATTTGCAGCTTTCTCGCTCTCTTCGTTGGTCTGCCTCTGTACGTCCATCGTTTGACCTTTTTGTAAAGCTCTTCATACTGCTTTTCGACCTTCAGCAGGTAACCCAGTTGACCAATTCGCCCCAAACGTGATTCATTTCTGCTCTCGTAAGACAAGTTGTAACAGTGCCGACAGCCGAAGTAGTTGGCGCCAGGTGCTTTATAAAGCTTTGCTACTCTCCGACCACAATAAATCCCATTTTTGCTGAGAGGGCAAATAAACCAATATCGCACGCCGCCGAAATTACACGGCGTAGTTGTTAGCTGAATTTTATAGTCATATTCAGTCTTTTCTCCAGAACTCCGGTTGGTAACGGTGTAGTAAAAGCGAACATAATTTTCACCCTCAAACGTTGATACAACTATTCCGATACTGCTGGTCTTTTCACCAAAGCAATTTTTCCAAATAATTGTACCTGACATAGAGCAAGGCTCAGAAAAATAGCCGTGCTTTTTCAGAAACGATATGCTGACGCTTCTGCAATCTTCCACTGTGTCCTTCTTGTCCAAGTAGTATCTGCCCATATCTTTTTGTCTTTTTTTCTCTCCTGTTTTTGCCGAAATCATTAGAGATTCTGTACTTCATAAAACTGCGAAACAAACCCATTTCTCGCCTTGTTTAGACCGTATTTCCGTCCAAATCAACTTCTACGGGAGCTGGTACATTATCACCTAAGCGCAGCCTCTGTATCCTCTCCAACTGATTCAGTGCCTTGTATAACTGTCTTTCTATAGCCCCCTCATACCGTAATAGCCGGTCTAATTCGTCTTTTGACGGAATATTGCCTAATTTCTTTATTACTTGGAGCTTGAGCTTATTCTGTTGCTTCTGTTTTTCTAAATCAGCAATCTCCTTCTTGTATTCGTCAATCTTCTCATCGCAGAGCTCGGTATGAGCTTCCCAAATTTGCTCATCACTCCAATCTGCATGATTGTTTAAGGATTTTCTGAGGCTCTCCGGGTCGAATCCATCATAGTCTTCATCCCCGGCCACCAAATATTGAACCTTTTCCTCCAGCCATTCCCAGTTGTCGTCCCAATCGTAAATTTCTTCAAGAGGTCTACCCTTTTTGCGCATTTTATTGAAATCTTTCTTGTCTTGAGCCCAAGATTCAATATCTTCCTTATTTTGTTTAATCTCCTGGTCTATTTCCTCATCTGTCTTATTGTACTCTCTGCTATAAAAGTCTTCAGTGGCAGTATCTAACTCCTCTCTGATCAGGCCAACCTCGTATTTGTAGGCCCTTCGGAGACGCCAGTAGGCAACAACTACTTTTTCTACCAACATTTCCTCTAAAGTTCCCACTGGATTAAGTTGAGTTTTCAGATCCCCCAAGAGAGCGTTAAACTCTTCTGGGCTTTCTGCGCCCTCTCCTACGGTGATGACTACTTCCTTAGCGAGCAGACCATGTTTGAGGGCATTGTATTTTACGATTGCCTTGCCTTCTTGAGTTTTCACACCACCTTTTTGAGCGTTCTTCTTATTAGCTTCCAACTGCTT
>Ga0209636_10001276_pt1 | contig 25158 bp, 20 predicted proteins | sample DeeMarSWOR152_54_FD_187464 | JGI IMG/M metagenome (GOLD analysis project Ga0209636, IMG submission 187464) | Marine sediment microbial communities from White Oak River estuary, North Carolina - WOR-1-52-54 (SPAdes) (version 2) | ecosystem: Environmental > Aquatic > Marine > Intertidal zone >...
AAAATTTCAAATGTCAAATGACAAAGTTCAAAATCCAAATGACAAAGGAACACCAACACGATCTCTGTTGGCCGTCATCGGCCCGGTCTTTGCGTTCCGCGGTCTTCTGTCGTCGGTCAGCGGTCTAGTTTCCGCGGTCTGCCGTCCGCCGTCTTCGGTCCTAATGATCACGGACACGAAACACGGTCACGAGAATCAATGTCAAATGTCAACGGGCAACAAGCCCCTTAACACATGAATGACGCATCGGAGGGACAATACGGGTGAAGTGTCCGAGGTGTCAATTTGATAATCGTGAAGGGGTGAAGTTCTGCGAGGAATGCGGGACTGAGATGGAGGTGAAGTGTGCAAGCTGCGGAGCCGAACTTCCATTGGGGCGCAAATTCTGTGGCGAGTGCGGGCAGGCATTGGATGATAAGGAATTACGTGAAAGGAGAGAACCAGCCATTGATGGTGAGCGGAAACACGCAACGGTTCTCTTCTCCGACCTGTCCGGATATACCGCCATGTCGGAGAGGCTCGACCCGGAAGAAGTCAAGGAGATTATGAGCGGGATCTTCGGGGAGATTGCACAGGCAGTTACGAAATACGAGGGATTTATCGAGAGGTTCTACGGGGATGAGGTCATGGCGCTTTTCGGAGCCCCAAAGGCTCACGAGGACGACCCGGTCAGGGCTATCAGGGCAGCCAAAGAAATACACGAGTTGGTCGAGGGAATGAATCCCCACTACGAGGGGAAGATCGGCCAACCGTTGGCGATGCATACAGGCATCAACACGGGCCTCCTCGTCACCGGTGACGAATACATTGGAAAAGGAAGATACGGTCTGACAGGGGACGCTGTTAACGTGGCCGCACGCCTGACCAAATTAGCGCTGCCGGGCGAAATATTGGTCGGCCCAGATACCTTCAGGCAGGCTACGCGGTATTTCACCTTCGAAGAGGGGAAGCCAACCAAGGTCAAGGGCAAGACCGAACCCGTCCGGATCTACAAGGTTCTGCGGGCAAAGGAGGAGCCGGCTACAACTCGCCGCCTCCACGGCCTCAGGGCTGACTTGATCGGCAGGAAGGCAGAGATAGCTCAACTGGGTGAGGCGGTCCAGCGGCTTCGAGATGGCAAGGGGACGATCTGTTCCATCTGCGGCGATGTGGGCACCGGAAAGAGCAGGCTCGTTGAGGAATTCAAGGCAACCGTGGATCTCGGGGAGATTCAGTGGCGGGAGGGACATGCCTTCGCCTATTGTCAGAATATCCCCTACTTTCCCCTGATGGATCTCCTGAGCCGGGCCTTTCAGATTGAAGAAGGCGATCCTCCGGAAACGGTGAAAAACAAGGTCGAATCAGGCATAGGGAGTCTCGTGGGGAAGAAGGGAGATGTTATGCCCTACATCGGAAGCCTCTATGCCCTCAGCTACCCCGAAGTTGAGGGCGTAAGCCCCGAGTTCTGGAAGTTGCGTCTGCACGAGTCAATTGCGGAAATTCTCTCGGCCCTCGCTCAGAGAGGGCCGACGGTTATTTGCCTGGAGGATCTTCAGTGGGCCGATCCCTCCTCGTTAGAGCTCCTGCGTTTCCTCTTGACGGAGGTCCGCTATACCGCCCTCTTTCTCTGCATATACAGGCCGCCCTTTAGGCTTTTCACCAGCCATGAGGTCAGCGGCATGGGGAAGCGTTATCAGGAAATCATGCTCAAGGATCTCTCGGCCTCTGAGGCCCAGGACATGATGGAATCCCTTCTCGGGGCCAGGACCATCCCCATGGAGTTGCGCCTTTTCATTCAGGAGAAGGCCGAGGGCAACCCTTTTTACCTGGAGGAGGTGATTAATTCCTTGATCGAAACGGAGATCCTTGCCCGTGATGATGGTGGATGGAGGCTTGCGAGGCCCATCGGCCAGGCCGATCTGCCCTCGACGATCCATGGCGTTATCTCGGCCAGGCTCGATCGGTTGGAGAGGGAGACAAAGCGGATTCTTCAGGAGGCCTCGGTCATCGGACGGGTCTTTCTCTATGAGATTCTCGAGAAGGTCACGGAGCTCAAAGAGCAGATGGACCGCCGTCTCAGTAGTCTGGAGCGGGTTGATCTGATCAGGACGCGGTCCTTTGAGCCGGATCTTGAGTATATCTTCAAACATGCCCTGACCCAGGAGGTGGCTTACAGCGGTCTCCTTAAGAGAGAGCGTCAGGCGATCCACGAGCGAATCGCCCTCGTGATGGAGCGGGTATTTCACGACAGGCTTCCGGAGTTCTACGAGACCCTGGGCTTTCATTTCAAGCAGGGCCACTCCGTTCATAAGGCCGTGGACTATCTCGTGAAATCGGGGGAGAAGAGCTGGAGAAGACATGCGTTGGAGGAGTCCCACCGGCACTTCAGGGAGGCCTTCGACCTGTTATCGGGTAGACTTCAGAAGACGAGGACGGATGGGGCTCTGCTCATCGATCTCCTTATCAGGTGGGCAGCCGTGTATAACCATCGGGGGGACTATGGGGGACTTGCCGATCTCCTCATAGCCCATAAAGGTGTGGCCGAGGCCCTGGATGAGGGGGAGGAGCTCGGGATGTTCTATGGTTGGCTTGGCTTTTCCCTCTGGTCAAGCGGCAAGCCCAAGCACGGGTATGGTTATTTGCGTAAAGCCCTTGAGCTGGGCGAGAGGATTGAAAACCGCATGATCATCGGCTACGCCTGCGCGTGGCTTGCATGGGCTTGCGGTGACTTGGGCCTTCTTGAGGAGGGCATTCACTATGGAAGAAGGGCCCAGGAGATATCGCGGCTTTTCGAGTCGGATCAGAAGCTGTTCCGGTTTGCCATAGGCGGATTAGGATTGGCCCATCACTTCAGGGGGGATAGCAAGAAGGTTCGTGAAATGGGGGAGATCATTCTGGAGTATGGTCAGAAACACTCCGATATTCGATCAACGGTTTTCGGCCACCTCTTTGTCGGCATGGGCCATTTCACGGGCGGCGTTTTTCCGGCGGCCATCCAGTCGCTTCAGAGGTCCATTGGGGCTTCGGTGGATCCCATTTTCTCCAACAGCGCGAGATTCATGCTCGGCATGAGCTACCTCTCCAACGGCCAGTTTCAGGAGGCGGAGAAGACCCTCGAGGAGGTCATACAGTACAGCACGGACTTCGGTGCCGAGTTTCTCGGGACATTGGCGCAGGGCGCCGTGGGCATCGTTTCGATTGCCAGGGGCAAGCTGGGCCAGGGGGTTAAGATTACGGAGGACACGCTGAGGGTATTTATCGAAAACGAGAATAAATACCGCTATGCCACGACGGAGTACTTTCTGGGGAGAGTTTATTCTCAGATCGTTCAGGGGGCGTGGCCAAAGCGGGTCTCCGCCATAGCCAGAAACCTCGGATTTCTCATTAGGAATGTCCCCTTCGCCGACAAAAAGGCGGAGGATCATTTCAACAAGGCCATTGCGGTTTCAAAAGAGATCGGGGCTCGAGGGGTTCTGGGCCAGGCTTACCTCGGTTTGGGCCTTGTGCACGGGGCAAAAGGAAGAGCTGAACAAGCGAAGGAATGCATTTCCGAGGCCCTTCGGCTCTTCGAACAGTGCGAGGCAGAAGGGTACCTGATAAAGGCAAAGGAGGCCTTGGCCTCTTTGGAATAGGGATAACCCGATTTGTGAACATCAGTCGGGAGTAAGTGAAGCCTTACGGAAATCAGGTGGGGCGCAGGGTTATGTTGCGAATGGATTCGTAAGTTTATAAATTGTAAAGAAATGCACCGCCCCCGGTTCCAGGAGGAAAAATGGCACACATTACGCTTAGGGACATTTCGCTTAAGGACTATGGCCTTACGCCGAGGGTATCCCATCTCAAGAATATCTACTTTAAGGCAATGCCCGAGATCTGTATTGAAAGGCCGCGGCTGGTAACTCGTTTCAGCCTTGAGAACGGCCTCTTCGAAAAGGAGCACATGTCAATCCTCGACAAGGCGAGATTGTATCGCTTTGTCTTGAAGAAGCGCACCCCGATAGTCCGCCATAGCCGTGCATACGAGGAAAGGATGGAGCCCTTTGAATTTAAGGACGCCCCCCTCTTTGCGGGTTCCACCACGAGCAAATTCAAGGGGGTGCCCCTCTATCCCGAGTTTCTCGCCTTGACCCTCTGGCCCGAACTCTGGAGCATCTCAAAAAGGGCAAGCAACCCCTTCCACATTACCGATTCCGAGGTGAAAGAGCTCAACTACGAGATCTTCCCCCACTGGATCGAGCATAGCATCCTCGAGCTTGCCAGGAAGAGGTGTTATGAGGAGAACCGGGAGAAGTATGGCCTCGAGAAACACGCCCCTGAGATAAAGCTCTTTGAACGCCTTGTCTTCTTCATGGCCAGCAAGCCCAACTGCATCTCTCACACCATACCGGATTTCTTAAGGGCCATCAAAGTCGGCCTGCGGGGAATTATTGAGGACGCCAAGCAGAGAGGTGAAGGGACCGCCGATCCTTCCCAAGGGGAGTTTTACGAGGCACTTGTAGAAGTTCTCGAGGGCATTATCACCTACTCCCGCAACCTGGCGGGGGAGGCGGAGAAACTGGCCCAGAGAGAAGCTAATTCAACCCTGAAGAAGGAGCTTCTCGATATTGCACGCATCCAACGCAGGGTTCCCGAGTTTCCCGCAGAGACCTTTCGTGAGGGACTAACCACCGTATGGATCTGCTGGACCGCCATCCACCTTGAGAACCCCAACGTTGGCCTCAGCCTTGGCAGGCTGGATCAGGTGCTCTACGACCTCTATCGGCAGGATATCGAGAATCAGAGCATTGATTTACAGGACGCCATCGAATTGATCTGCTGCCTCTGGCTCAAGATTGGGGACCATGTCCCCTCCATCCCAGAGGCAGGGGAACAGCTCTTTGGCGGGACGGGTTCGAACCAGGCTATTACATTTGGTGGGGTTGATAAGGAAGGGAATGATGCGGTGAACGACCTGACCTATGTCATGCTCAGGGCCACGGAGCTGATGAAGCTGCGCGACCCCAACCCCAATGCCAGGTATTACCCGGGGATAAACTCCAGGGATTACTTAAGACGACTCTGTGAGGTGAACCTCGAGACAGGGGCCATCCCGGCAATTCACAATGATAGGGCAATAATCAAGGCCCTCACCTCGAAGGGAGAGACGCTTGAACAGGCACGGGATTACGGGGTAATCGGCTGTGTGGAGCCCGGGAGCAACGGGAGGTTCTATGGCCACACCGGAGCTCTCCTTTTGAACCTGACCTCTGCCCTCGATCTCGCGCTGTTCAACGGAAGGCATCGGAACACGGGCATGGACCTCCTGATAAGCAAAGAAACGGGTGATCCCAGGAACCTCAGCACCTTCGAGGAGTTCAAGGAAGCCTTTGCGGAACAGACGCGCTGGCTTATCGACCAGGCAACGAACCTCAACAACATCCTTGGATGGGTACACCAGGACTTCTATCCCACGCCCATCCTCTCGGCCCTCTTTGAGGGCCCTATGGAGAAGGGAAAAGATCTCATCCAGGGAGGAGCTCTTATCAACTCCTCGGGAGCGGCCATCATCGGACTTGCGGATGTTGCCGATTCCCTGAGCGCTATCCAGAAGGTCGTCTTTGAGGAGAAGGAGGTCTCCTTTGCAGACCTCCTTGATGCCCTTGGAAAGGACTTCGTGGGCTACGGGGCTCTTCAGACGCGGCTTATGAATCCGGAAAAAACCCCGAAATATGGGAACGAGGATACGGTGGCTGATACCAATGTCACCTGGATCGTTGAGTTGTTGGATAGGGAATTTGGAAAGAAGGAGAACTACCGTGGCGGAAGTTACCGCGTTGGGTACTGGACCATGACTAACCACGCGGGTTTCGGGAGGCTAACGGGAGCCCTCCCAAGCGGCCGAAAGGCCCGTGAGAACTTCACCAGCGGCATTACCCCCGTTTCCGGAGTTACCCCCTCCCTTATTAAGGCCCTCAACTCCGTAGCAAACCAACCTGCGCAGAGCCTCTCGAGCGGGGTGGCTTTGAATCTGAAATTTACCCCTGAATCCGGAGAGAGAATCCTTGACGACTTCGTCGCCTATATGGAGGGGTACTTCGATGACGGTGATGGAAAACGGGATGGGGGGATGGAGGTCCAGTTCATCATCGAGGACCACACTACCCTTGCGGAGGCGGCGGAGCATCCTGAGAAGCATCCTGAACTCCTGGTCCGGGTATCCGGATATACGGCCTACTTCAAGGACCTGAACCCGCAGATGCAAAAGGAGATCGTTGACCGCACGGAATATAGCCTCTCCAGCGGTAGTATGATCCCTTACCCCCCATTCCCATTGCCCAAGAGAACTCGGCGATAGTAACGTGAACGTGAACAAAGAGGGAGATGATAGATGAGGGCCAAGCTAAAACGCGTTCTGTTGAGGCCAATTCCCTATCTCTTTTCCGACGCTGGGGGGAATTTCATAACGAAACTCTGGTCCAAGCGGCTGAGGGAAGAACTGGGGGGAACGGCCACGGATAAATTCCTGGATCTCCTCTTGGCTGGTATGGACTTGGCTTTTGCTCTATCGAAGGGCTATCGGAAGAATATAAGGGATTTCGAGGGGAGGTACCTTTTTAGAAGTGCCGACAAGCGTGTTGCGAGCGCCGCCATTTTCAAGGATGGCGATATGCACGTCGATCCCGAGGGGGCCATTGATGACTGGGACGTCAGGGTAACCTTTAAGGATTGGAAGGCATTGAGGGATTTTCTATTCTCCGGGGATCAGGATATCCTCGATTCACTACTTGAGAACAAGGTTGAGGTGGATGGAAACCCTAACTACATCTTTAAGTACGGTTTCATGGCTAGGGACCTCGGCCGCAGGCTCGGTGTTGGGTAAACTTCCCCTCATCGTTGATATTAAGAGAGGTAGTCTTGAGGATGGCCCCGGCATCCGCAGCGTGGTCTTCTTCAAGGGGTGTCCCCTTCGGTGCGTCTTCTGCCACAGCCCCGAGACCCAGGACCCAAAGCAAGAGATCGCCTTTTCCCCCAGGGAATGTATTCACTGTGGGAGGTGCGCGGATGCCTGTCCTCAGGGTGCCATAGACCTCGAACTCCCCGGACGAATCCACAGGGAGAGGTGCATCCGCTGCGGCACGTGCGCGGGTGTCTGCCCGGGAAAAGGCCTGAGGATCATTGGCTCGTACTATCCCGTGGAGGCCCTTACCGAGATTCTCCTGCGAGATCTTCCCTTTTACCGGCACTCAGGTGGCGGTGTCACCCTTTCCGGTGGTGAATGTACCCTCTATCCCGACTACCTTGAAGCCTTGCTCAAGCAGCTGAAGGCAAGGGGGATACACATTACCCTGGAGACATCGGGGTATTTCGATTACCGGGCCTTTCGGGAAAGGGTTCTTCCGTACCTAGACCTCGTCTACTACGACATCAAGATCGCTGATCCACGGGCGCACAAGAGCTCCATCGGAAAGTCGAACCGGAAGATCCTTGCTAACCTGCGACTCCTCTTGCAGGAGAGAGGGGTTGAAGTCCATCCCAGGGTCCCCCTCGTACCGGGCGTCACGGCAACCGAGGAGAACCTATCAGGCATCATAGATATTCTCAGCGAGGTCGGGGCGAGCGATGTCTCCCTGCTCCCGTATAACCCAATGGGATTAGAAATGGCCGTGAGCCTTGGAAGGCGCAAACCGCCTCTTCCAGAGGGATTCATGAAACCCGATGAAGAGAGGAAAGTCGTTGCGCTTTTCCGCGAATTGCTGCAGGGAAAGGAGGAGGGGAGTTCGACGAGCCGGAGGAATCTGAGCCTCTCGCGGCTTACGCGAGCGTAGTGAATATGGATTCCTTTTCCCCCAACTTCCTCAGGGTAAGCGTATCGCCTTCAATGAGCACGTAGGTATTGTGCTTGCTATCTTCTTTCAGCCATGGATTTTCTATGAATTTCTCTCGTTTTCTTCAAATTTCCCAAAAAATTTGAATTCACTTATTATTGTGGTATACGGTAAAACGAATCTGAATCCCGAAGGAGGTGATTTTTATCAAACAAGCCGGGAGTCATTTGGACCGTACTTCTAAAACAAACTCTTTTATGGGGGGATTAAAATGAAGTTTATCCATGTAAGCGATCTTCATTTCCATCGGCATAAGAAGGACAACAGGAAAGCCACAAAAACCCTGGGGTTCATCAAGAAGGAGTATCCCAATCACCATCTTATCGTCACGGGTGACGTCGTAGACGATGGACATGAGGAGCAGTACGGGCGCGCCTTTGATGCGCTGAAGGATTTCATCGGACGCATCTACATAAGCCCCGGAAACCATGACTTTGGCGCTGCCGGGAATTTTTACGGTCAAGAACGGGCGGAGCGATTTGATGAGATGCTATCGAAGCCTCTGCAACAGGGCGGAACATTTACCGGTGACAACACACCCGTGGTTAATATTTTAGGGGAGAATAGCGACCGCACCATGCTCATAGCCCTTGATACCAACCTGGAGACGGCCCATCCCTTTGATTTCGCTTGCGGCGAGGTTGGAAGTGGACAATTGGCTGCGCTCGACACCATTCTCTCGAATCCAAGCACAACAGGTATGATCAAGATCCTCTTTTTCCATCACCACCCTTTCATGCACGGTAACCCTTTTATGGAATTGAAGGATGCTCTTGAGCTCATGCGAACTATCTATTATAGGGTTGATGCGGTTCTATTTGGACACAAACATGTATCAAATCAATGGGAGAATATGAACGGCATAAAATACGTCCTTGCCTCTGACAATTCTCCCAGTAAGGATTGGGCCCGGGAGATCACCGTCGAACACGGCAATATAGACGTAAATGACATCAAGATTGCTTAGTCGAAGACTGTGAAAAGGGGAGGAAACTGTGTTACCTAAGAAAGAGGGCTTTGGGACGATCTTGACATTCAGTGCGGGAAATGGTTGATTAGCGACCAAACATCCGAGATGAGGTGAGTCATATGCCCATGGTCACCATCAGCATAAGACAGGGGAGGACCAAAGATCAGAAGGCCCAATTGGTAAAGGAGATAACTGAGACCATGGTCAAGGTACTCGGGACCAAGGCCGAGAATGTCCGCATTGTCATTCACGAGGAGCCCGACGACAACCTGGCACATGGCGGAAAGCTACTCAGCGATTTAACGGGATGAACCGGGCCGGTTCTGCAGTGCTGCAGTCATGCGGCCAGGGCGGTCCATTTTTTACTTCCACTACCTGAAACTGTCCTCGGTTTCCACCTTTTCCCGCCTCAAGAATCTTTGAGCCTCTCAGCCGCTTGGGGGGCAGCCAATAAATCGTAGGGGAAAAGAGAGGCTGTTAAAGCCCTGCCGTCTTGTGTTCTCTTAAGGAGAATAGAATTTGCTCTATAGGTAATACGTTACAGAAACACTGCGATAGGGAAAGGAGGCTTTCATGGATAACTCTCTATTGGAAGGGTTGGGTTCCGGTCGTTTGCAGAGGATCGTTGTTACAAGGATGAAGGTTGGGATGGACTTATTGGGAGGGATCCAAGAGGCAGTCCGGAGGGAACGAATAGAGAAGGGGATATTTATAACCGGGATAGGAGCTCTGCGAAGAGCGGTCTTCAGAAATCTAAGGCGTTTTCCCAAGGAGTTTCCCGTTAAGGATAAGGATCGGCTGTATTTGGAAATAAATCAACCCCTCGAACTCGTTTCCCTAACCGGCCATATTTCCCCTAAGGAGAATGGCGAGCCCAATGTCCATGCGCATTTCTCTGCCTCCACGGTGAAGGGGGATACCGTAGTGACGTTAGGCGGCCATCTTACCGAAGGGACTGTTACCTCCATTAAGGTAGCAGTGGCCATAGCCGTCCTCGAAGACATACCGATGAAATCCACGTTTAGCTCTCAAAGCAAGAGCGACGAACTCGTTATTGAATAGCATGGGCCTTAAAACCGTAGTCCCCGTAGTTCGTTTTTTGACGAGGCACCGGAAAGCAGTCGGGCTCGCGTGGCAGGTATGGTGGACAGGCCGCGCCAAACCAGCAGTCATTAGAGCCCGCCAACAAACACGGCTATCAGATCTCATCGAGTTCGCCAGGGCCCATTCCCCCCTTTACGGGAAGCTCTACGGACATCTGCCGTCACCCGTCAACGATATACGACATCTACCGCCGGTTACAAAGAAAGAATTGATGGCCAACTTCGATGAGTGGGTGACTGACCGGGAGGTGACCAGGAGCGGCGTGGAGGCCTTCATAGCCGACAAAACGCTGGTCGGCGATTTCTATCTGGGTCGCTACGCGGTCTGGACTTCTTCGGGCGTCACCGGAAGGCATGGTATCTTCGTTCACGACCGCGAAGGTCTGACGGTCTATGCAACTCTTACGATGGTCAGAGGGATGATGACCTGGATGAAGTGGGGGGATGGGGTGGCCTGCCTCCGGGGGGGCGAGCGGGGTGCAACAGTGATCAAAACTGGTGGGCATTTCGTCGGGGCAGCGGTGAGGGGGCTCTACCGTAAGCACTATCCACGTCTTTCCAGGAACAGTCGGACCTTTTCCGTGATGACGCCCCTTGCCGAACTGGTGAAGGAGCTGAATGCTTTGCAACCCGTGATTTTGGTGAGCTATCCCACGGTGGTAACGCTCCTGGGCGATGAGCAGCGAAGTGGCAGGTTGAAGATCAAACCGATCTTAGTTGCCACTATAGCGGAGTGGCTTGGGCGAGAAGCCCGGGATGAGATCGCCGTTGTCTTTAATTGCCCGATCCGGGACACATATGCTGCATCGGAATTTATGGGGATCGCCTTTGAGTGTAAGGAGCGTCAACTCCATGTAAATTCCGACTGGGTGATTCTGGAACCTGTGGATGAACGCTACGAACCAGTCCCGCCGGGCGAGGTTTCTAACACGGCTTTGGTAACCAACCTGGCAAACCGCGTTCAACCCATCATTCGTTACGATTTGGGGGACAGCATCACCCTCAGTCCGGATCCATGCCCCTGCGGCATTACTTTACCGGTTGTTCGGGTTGAAGGGCGACGTGACGAGATCCTATCCTTTCGGGCGCCCGATGGAGCGAATGTAAAGCTTCCGCCCAGAGCCCTGGCGAATGCAGTGGAAGGGGCGGGAGGAGTCAAATCCTTTCAGGTTGTTCAGACTGCTCCTGACGTACTGACTGTTCGACTCATGATCGGGTCTGGGTCTAACAGCTCAGGGGTGTGGGAAAGGGTCTCCGCCCGATTGCACGATTATCTGTCAGCGCAGGGTTTGCCCTCGGTAAGGGTCGAGAGGGCGAAAGAGCCGCCCGGGCGCGATCAGGTGAGCGGAAAATTTCTCAATGTGTGGTCGGAGCTGAAAAAAGGGAAGGGGTAGGTCGAAGTTCTGCGGTGTTGCAGTCATGCGGTGCTGCGGTGCTACGGTTTTCTATCCCTTTCAATAAGAGCATCTATCCTATTCGTTAAATCATCGAGTTTCGAAGCCATTCTTTCAATGGAACTCAACAAATCGGTGAACGGTGCTGCCTCTTCTCTTTCAACCATTACGGGTTGACCCAGCTCCCTGTACGGGACATAGACTCCATCACGTATATTGAGGCTCAGGATATCCCACCTCGTATCCCTTCCCGTGGTATCGATCGCTGCCTTTCGTATGGGTATGAGGCTCAAATCGATGTCCGCATACAGAATATCCTCTTGGTCGTATACGGGCCCTGTCAGGTATTCCCCTGAGGGATTTATTATCCCGCTTCCACCGAAGAAGGCCCATGCGGCATTTCCCAATCCGGCCTTTTGTCCCAGCTGTTTTGGCACGTACAGGGATGACAGAATCACGAAGCACTGTCCCTCCAGGGCATAGGAACGCGTGACCACGTCGATCACATGCTTATTGCTTCGGCCGGGAGGAGGGTAGTGAGGCCATCCGGGCCAACAGGCACAGTGAACCTGTTCTCCCTGGGCATAGAGCGCATATTTGAGCAAGGGTTGCAGGTGCTCATAGCAAATCAGCCCACCCAGCCTCCCAAGGGCAGTCTCATGAACCGTCTTGACATCGGCCCCGTCTCCTCGATGCCAGAAGACCTTTTCTCGATTAGATGGGAGTAATTTTCTATGCTTCGCGATAACACTACCATCGGGGCCTATGAATACCAGTGAGTTGTAGAGCATCCCGTCATACTTCTTCACCTTTTCGTTTACGCCCATACAGAGGTAAGCGCCGGCTTTTTTTGCCGCCTTTCCCAACAGTTCGGTCTCCTGGCCAGGAATCTCGATGGCTTCCTTTGTCAGCTGGAAGAGGTTTCGGGCCCATTCAGCGGGATTTTGCAGATCAATGGACCAGTTGGGGTACATGGGAACGAACGTCTCGGGAAATACAACCAGCTGAGCCCCGTTTTTTCCGGCTTCTTCTATCAAGGTGCAGGCCTTATCAACGGTGGCCTTCCTGTTCATGGGCAATACGGGAGATGCTTGCACTGCAGCGGCCTTAAACGAGCGATATTCACCGGTCATTTCCCTTCCTCCGATAGAAAAAGCTCTTCATCTCTTCAGGGGCCGATTTCGTCCTTGAACGCGAACCAAGGCGAGCTCCAGGAAAAATCAAGCTGATTCTTGGAAAAAAAGGATGGGTTAAAACCCCAGCTCCTTCAACCTCTTTTTGGCCTTATCGAGTGAAGGTTTGTCCTCGATGGTTAGGATCTCAGGTTGGTTATCGGCGGGATATGTCTGTTTGGTGTATCTGCTCAAGGCCGATTCATTTCCCCTCTGAGTGGAGCCCAAGCCCAATTCGATGACGAGGTTAACCCCCGATTCATACATCTTCCACAGGATATCCCTCCAGATTACCGTGCGTGTTAGCTGGCGATATGCCTCGGCCTTGATGTGTTTGGGATCGGATATGGCGTCGGAGGTTGTATTGGCGAGGATAGGGGTATGAGTTGGCTTGAATGAAATGCGTTCCAAGTCCTGTTTGAGTTTTTCGGCGGCGGGCTGCATCAGGTAGGTATGGAACGCCCCGCTCACCTGAACTGGGATGGGGGTGAATCGTTTCTTACGCCTTACCTCGTCGCCCATTTTCCTGAGATTGAGGTTCAAGCCCCCAACGACGTAGACTGAATCCGAGTTGTGCAAGGCAAGGTTGACGTAATATTTGCTGCATAGCCTTTCGATATAGCTCTTGGGAATCTTTCGCCCTTTGCTAACGATGGCCAGCAATCCTGAGTCTATATCCTTCGAGGCCTCGTGCATATAGAGTCCCCTTTTCTTGACCACCTTCATGCCATCCTTAAAGCTCAAGGCGCCGGCTGCGATAATTGCGGGATATTCGCCCAAACTGTGGCCGGCAACGACGTGGTAGTCTAGTCGGGGTACTTCCCTCAACAACACCCTATAACAGCCGATATCCCCGGCACAGATGATGGGTTGCGTGAAGATGGTCTGATGGATCTTGGGAACCTTGATCATTTCCTCGAAGAAATGTCCCGCTTTCTCAGAAATATGCTCCAGCTTCGTCTCAATGCGGGTCATAAAGGTCTGTTGGAAGCAGATTTCCTGCAACTTATAACTGAGAACGCCGTTGGCTTCCTCGAAGGTCTCCCTGAACTCCTCATATTTGTCGTAGAGATCCCTGTACATGCCGATGCGCTGAAATCCCTGGCCCGTGAAGATGAGCCCAACTTTCATGCTTCGCCTCAAATCCATCGTATGTTTACCCGTTCGAGTATGTTTCTATGGAAATATAAATTTATATTATCTCCAATTTTCGCGGACCTGTCAACTCACCGGCAGTATTCGGGCACGCTGAATTCATTACAGAGACAAGGCAAGGGACTTTGCCAAATCCTCCCAGATCTTCCTGTCTTCTCTGCCCATCCCCTTTAAAAGGATACCAACAAATACTCGATTCGAGGCTTCAGCCGAAAACCATCGGACATCGCCAACCGCCTTAATTCTCTTTTTCTCAGTAACGATTTCAACGCCTAGGTCCACGCCTCGCCCTTCCTTTGCATCTTCAATTGCGGAAAGAACCTCCGCCTCCTCGGGTATAGAGAGTTTCATTCCCTCCAATGAGATATCAACGGTCTCCCCGCCCGTTTCCAGCATGGTGGGGTTCCCTTCTTTTATGAGTGAAAGCCTGAGAAAAGCGGGAAATGTCATGTGAAACCGAGGGTGAGCCCTCCTTTCCGCTCCTTCATATCCGTTGGCCTCCTCCATATTTACCTCCACTGGCGCCGATTAACCCCGGCTCTCTTGATCATCTTGTTATGGCCAAGGCAACATGTCCCGTCAATTTATTTTTTGAGGTAATAGATTGCATTGCGGGCAATCGGGGTCCAAAACTCCAGCCTAACGAACCTGCCTCCTCTTCCTTTCCTTGCCACCCAGAACGAGGGTTATCTCGCCCTTGATCCTTTTGCCCTTAAGGATGTCTATGACCTCGCTGATCGTGCCCCGGATCACCTCTTCGAAGGCCTTCGTCAGCTCACGGGTGACCACGATCTGTCGATCTCCACAGGCCTCACGAAGATCTTCCAGGGTCTCCACGAGGCGATGGGGGGATTCATAGAGGATCGATGTCCACATTGAATCCGCCAATTTGTCCAAAAGCTTCCTCCGCTTTCCCCCCTTTTTGGGCAGAAAGCCGACGAAGGCAAAGCTATCCGTGGGCAGACCCGCAATGCTCAGAGCCGCGATGGCAGCCGATGGGCCCGGAATGGGAATGACTGGAATTTCCCTTTCGATGGCCTCTTGGATAAGTCGATAACCGGGGTCCGATATCCCCGGGGTTCCCGCATCGGATACGAGGGCGATATCCTTCCCCCCCTTTACATGGGACAAGAGCTTGTCCAACCTCTTTAACTCATTGTGTTCGAAATAACTCACCAACGGAGTATGGATGTCGAAGCGGGAGAGGAGTTTCCTTGTCCTTCGAGTATCCTCCGCGGCGATCAGATCGACATATTTCAGGATTTTAAGGGCTCTTAGGGTAATATCCTCCAGATTGCCGATGGGAGTCGATACGATATAGATAACCCCTTTTGTGGTGGCAGGCCTGCTCATTGAAGGTCCCCATTTCGGAGCGCCGACTTCTCAACTTTGATATCATTTTGTCCCCCTTTTTTCAACGGCGGCTTTATAAATAATCGGAAAAATTGAAGAAATTAACCATACAGGTTGACAAATTCCCCGAAAAAATACATCATAACTAATACTAAATCCTTTGGTTCATGGTGTTCACATATGGCGGAGGAGAGAGAAGAAGAGAGGGGAAGAACTCCCGGGGATTCTACCGCATTACCAGTGGAAGACGAGCTGGTCTGGGCCAGGGACTTAACCAATCAGTTCGTCAAAACCGTAAGTGCTTATCAGAGCCGACCCGTGGACTATTCTGTCTTAGCAACGTTACAAGACCAGTTGATGGATAAATTTCGATTTTTTCTCGAAAAGGTTGACTGCGTCACCTGGGATATCGCGGAATATGAGATTTATTACAAGGACGAGATCGTTTACGAGCATACCGAGGCTAAAAGCAGCCTAGCTTCTCGCTTCTACCGGCAACGCCTGGAGCAGATACGATTTGAGAAGGGATTGCAGGAGTGGGAAGTGGTGGATTTCATGGATGTTATTGCGAGAGCTGATACGCTCAATCCCTTGGAGGATGATCTCATTACCCTTTTATGGGAAGGGGATTTCCAGCATATCCATTACGTCGCAGGCCAGTATCACTTGGAGGGATCTCCAAGGGAATTTCCCAAGAATGCGGAGGATTTTCGCAGGGCAGTGAATGTTGAACCGATGCCGAGTTATCGGCGATTGGAACTGATCAGGGAACATGCATTGGATCCGGGATTTCCCCACCAACAGCTCGAGGGAGATGGTTTGGAGGTTCCGAGGGACCAGCTGCGGGTTGAACCTGAGGAGCTTGAGGCCATCAGGGAGAGGGCAGACGTCGAGATCCAGCCCGAATTCTGTTTCCATGCCATCGATACGCTGTTCGATGTCATGTTCCTGGAAACTGAGACCAAGGGTTTCGAGTCCATTATCTCCTTTTTAGATCGAATTATCGAATCGCTCTTGGGCAGAGGGGCCTTCACGCATGCCAGTCAGATACTGAGGCGCCTCTATATCTTTCTTAATTCCCATGATCTTCAGGAGTGGCAGGGCGATCTCATAAAGAGAGTCATCATCGAGGCAGGCGAATCGGGGAGAATAGAGACCATCGGGAATGTTTTGAAAACAAATGCCTTTTCGGACATAAGGGGGGCCTTGGACTATTTTCTCCTCCTTCAGCGAAATTCCATTCCACATCTCTGCGAATTATTGGGAAATCTCAGCGGTTCAAAGCCGCGGAGGATCATCTGCGACGCCCTGTCGAAGGTGGGGAGGAATGGTATCGAGCTGATGACCCCATTTCTCAGGGATGACAGATGGTACCTGGTTCGCAATATCGTTTACATCCTCGGGCGAATCGGGAGAAAGGAAACCATTCAGTATATAGGGAAAGCCCTGCGACATGAGGACATGCGGGTGAGAAGGGAAGCTCTTCAGGCGTTGGGACTCATCGGAGGACCGGAGGCAATGCAGTACATGGTTCAATCCCTGGATGATCCGGATATCAAAATACGGGGGATTGCGACCCTCAACCTGGGAAGAATGGGGGAGGAAGCCGTGGCACCCCTTATGAAAAGAATGGGGTCTAAGGAGTTCTACAAGAGGGATTTGACGGAGATCAAATCGTATTTTAAGGCGATTGGAATGATTCGATCGGATCATCCCATTCCCCTGCTGTACTCGCTTCTTGAGAGGAAGAAATGGTTTGGCCGAGCTAAGGCAGATGAGATTCGGGGCTGCGCGATCGATACCCTGATCAGAATCGGCACGGAGGAGGCGAGAGAAGTGCTTGAGATGGGTACGAAATCGAGCGATGAGTCCTTGCGGGAAGCGTGTGGCCGGGCATTAATGCAACTATCATAGGTGTTACCCCCAGTGGAAGACGAGAAAGACGAGGTTCGGTTCATTCCGCCCGATTGGATAAAATCCCCCCCACCGCCTGTGGAGGGGGGGCAACTGGGCGTCCAATTAATCCTGGGCCTGCATAGCCTCATGAGGGCCGCCCAGGTTCATGAGACGGATAGCCTAGCCCTGGACCAATCTATCCCTCAGTATCTCCGCCTCATCAATCCCCACATTCTTTCGGCCGGGGGGATTACCGTGGAGATCGCTCAGGAAGGGTTCCTGTTGAACAATCGGCAAATCCGGGGAAAGCCGGGGGAACATGCCGTTTTCAAATCGCTCATGCGTAATCTGATAGGATGGCGGATCGGAAAGCTCCAGTTCCACAACCCCCTGGATGAGAAGGAATTGAGGGAGTTTATCTCTCTCCTATTGACGTTGAGGGAGGGAGATGAAAATAACTCCCTTTACCTTATGAAGCAGCTCAGCGTCCGGAGAATAGACTCCGTAAGCATTGGCAAACTGGGGTTGAAGGAGCCTTCTCTCCCCAAGGCAGCAACGGGAAAACGCCATCCCGGGGAACTCTATTTTACGGCCCTTGGGATTGCGAGCCAAATCATGGAGGGAATGGCAGAAGGCGGGGCTCTCAATATGAGAAGGGCCAAGAGGCTCATGCAGAAAATGCTGAGCTCTCTTATTCACGATGAGTCTATCCTTCTGGGCCTGGCCACGATCAAGAACTGCGGCGAGTACCTGTACAACCATTCCGTCAACGTGGCCATCTATTCCATGGCCTTGGGACTTCAACTCGAGCTTCCTAAGACGAGCCTCGTTCAACTGGGTATCGCGGCCCTTTTCCACGATGTCGGAATGATGAGAATCCCCCAATCGATCCTGAACAAATCGGACGAGCTGACAGGCGAGGAATGGAGGGTTATACAAAAGCACCCCATATACAGTGTAGACATCATTGTTCAAGGGAATGGCTGGAGCGAAACGACGGCGAGGATTATTGAGACAGCCTTTGAACACCACATCAAGGCGGATCGGACGGGGTATCCGAAGTTGACATCCCAGAGGGAGCCGACGCTGTTTGGAAGGATAATCGCGATTGGCGACTTTTACGATAATATCGTGCGATCTCACTCCTATCAGCTTTTTCCCATCTTCTCCGATCGGGTAATAGGACTCCTGTTGGATCGGGGCGGCAAGGATTTCGATCCCACCTTGGTTAAGCTGTTTGTAAAGCTCGTAGGGTTTTATCCCATCGGTACGCTTGTAATGCTCGTAAACGGGGAAATGGGCATCGTAGCGACCCCAAACAAGGATGTCGAAATGACGGATCGACCGAAGGTATTGCGGATCCATTTTCAGGATGGCGAGTACAAAGGAACCGGGGTGCTCGATTTAGCGGAGAAAGAGGAGGAGACGGGAAAATACAAGAATACCATCGCTAGGTGCGTCGATCCCAATGAATATCAGCTCAACGTGGCGGAACTGCTCTTTTATGGTTAAGGCTGGCCCAGATTAGATTCATTGATCCTCCATAATTCCTTTCCAATCTAAGCCTACCTTAAATCCCACATCAGGTAACTACTATTTGAAATTTGAAGAAAATAAGAGATATTCGATGGAAATCTAAGATTTAATAAGATTTTTAATTTTTGTAATTTACAACATAAGTATAAAAATGTAATTATTTGAATATCTTTTGATAATAAATCAAAATCGAAAATTCCAAATAATTTCCGTAAATTCGTTAAAATACTGTTTTCATTTCTCGTTGATTTGTGATATGGAATTACCGACCGAAAGGCCAAACCATCCGCCAGGATGGGAGGGGAAGCCACGCGTCTGTTTAGGGGCAACACGCCAAGACTTCTGAATTACGGTATCAAAACAGGTAGCCAGGTTGGCGAAGTGATAATCCATCACAAAGGAGGTGATCCGGCTTTTTTAGGGTGTAAAGAAAACAGAGGGGGAATGGTGAGGTGAGTGTAATAGCTCTGGCCAGAAAGGTGGGCTTTTTACCGTCGGTAGTGACTATTCTCGCTAAACGGCCGGAGAAGATACCAAGGGAAAACGAGTTTGAACTATATGGCAAATGGTTTTCTATGATTTTACGATGTTCCTTTTGTTCCCTGATACACAACCCCATCTGTCCTATACTTCCCCTATCAAAAAGCGAGTTCTTATCACTCACTTTTTTTGATTGGAGAGGAGGTGATGTCCAATGAGATAAGGTTTTGAAAAGCGTATTTCTGGAAGGTGAATTTTGAAACGAATCAAAATTTTTTTTGGATTTTGGTGGGTGGAAAAAGTTATGATGGCAAAAAGAGGAAAAAAGGTGAGCGGTTTTTGGCCTAATTATAAGAGGTTACCACTTACGATACGTATCAGCCTATGACATTTGGTAATAGTAACGTGCCCATTTCCTAGGCGTGCATAGCTGATGCCAATTGAAAGCGGATGGGAATCACTCAAGGTCAGCCATATAGCAAGAAACCTTGAGTCCCCGTCCTTGAAAAATAAATCCGAATCTCGTATGGTCGGAGTCCGAGAAACGAACTTCTTCTCACCTGAGATTGTCCGGGGGGAGGCAACTATGAGGAGCCTTATCACATTTTGCCGTCACTGGGTGCTAACATTCCCTATTCTCTTTATAAGTGCGTCTCTTTTTGTGCCCGTGCAGACACTAAATGCTCAGCCAATTATTTTGGAGAACGATCAACTACGTGTCGAGTTATCACCGGATTTCCCCGCAGTCGACCGCTATGTTTTGAAGAGCAACAATCAGGTTATTTATGGGTATATAGAGCTTCCTCATGCAATAATCTTCTATGAGGGTAATTTGTATGATATCTACCCCGCTGTTGACAATATCACTCAGGGGGACGATCGCATTTGCTACCATATGAAAGGTGACCTCGCTTCACAACAAGTCGTAACCTTTGACCTTTGCTATATTCTCTCCGGGAATTCTGTAGAAGTGACTTTCGCTAATGTTCAGGAAACGCCTGCCTATAAACTGATTGAGGTTCGCACACCCTTCTTATTGACCGTGCGGCCTGACCAGGGAGGCGCTAAGCTGGTTTTCCCTTACGCTGAGGGGCGACTGATTGATGTCGCTACGACAACTTCTGGGATTTACACCGATGCCATGACCGAAGGGTGGAATCATGCCATGCTCACGGGTATGTTATACCACCAAGGCGCTCTTGCCATTTGTTCGTATGATAACCTAGACCTAGTTCTAGAGGAGAGTGTCTTCGACGATCCGGATAAAGGTCGGTTGGGCGTTATCGCTATTCATTTTTACTATCGACACCCCCCAAATGATTTTGAAAAGGCTAGCTTTGTGGATGTCTTCGATGAGCAGACTACTTCATTAAGCACCAAACTGACTTTCCTTGCTGATTATGACCAGGATGGGGACATTGACTGGATTGATGGAGCCAAATTTCTGAGGGATCAGGTTCAAGTGGTTCCTGACCCGAGATATGTATCAAGTTGGATCACGAAACTTGGTAGAAACGGCATCCCAAATATTTCTCAACACTTGGAGACGATTGAGAAACTCTACCATTTGACTGATCATAATAAGATCTATAGCTACTTGTTGGATTATGGACCGATCTTCTCTATATTTGGGGTTGAAGGGGACCTTGACCCTGAATGGGCATCCCTTGACGATCTGAAGCAGGTATTTAAAACGGCGGAAGAAAGCTTCAACAACTTCCTGAGCTTTCACGATAACTATTTAAACTATTACGACGGCACACCGGGCTATGACCCGGCCCTTCGCGTTGTAGGACCGGATGGTGTTGTTTTGGATGGATGGCCTCTGCCGGACTATCCTGGGGCATATTATGCAGACGCTTATGAGCATGCGGTGCAACTTGGCCTTGAGCGAGTTAATCGTACATTGTCACGGTATCCGATAAAGGAATCCCATCATATAGATGCCTTTCATTTTGTGCCGTTAAGAGACTTTTCATTGGAAAGCCCCTCGAATCGGGAAAAGAACAGGCGCGGGATAAACCTAATAATAGATGAATTCAATAAATACGGCGTTGACGTCACCGCAGAGGGTCTTATTGGGTTCTTTGTTGGGCCCGGGACTGGCTGGTTTTTAGACACGCCAAGAATACTGGAATGTAATCTTCCGTGGTCCGGAGCAGAGGCTATTCCCCTGATCGAGTTTATCTACCACGGCAAAACGCTCTACGGTTTGTTTGAAGATATCTACTATAGCGACCTTCCGCCTAATCAGGTCCAGATCTATGCTTTTTTGGAACCACTGCTTCTCGGGGCTAGTTCAGCTGCGCATATTACCTGGTCCGATCCGAATGATCTTGAATTAGACAAATTTTATCTCATTGATCTCCCTTGGATGGCCCTGAACCGGCGGTTCATGGAGGACTATATCGCAGATGGAAGCTACCGAAAAATTGCCTATGACGACGATACATTTGTGGAAATCGACTATGATAGCAACACCTATACTGTACAGGTTGATGGCCGGGTGATTGGTCGCAACTATACAACCTTCTTTCCGAAAGACGAGAACACATTTTTGATCTTTTCACGGGATGCGAAAACGCTCTCAGAACCCCTGCCGGAGGACTGGGGCGAGAATATTATTCTCAAAGAGCTGACTGAAGAGGGCATCGGGAATAGTGTCCCATTTGAAATCATCGACGGAAGGATCGTCTTTCATGCTAAAGCCAATACCCCTTATAAGCTAATACGCTTGCCAATGCCAGACATCAAAGCCAATGGCTCAGATGGCCCGATTACGATATTAGCAGGGACAACCCTGACTGTTACGGTTGCCCTCGACCCTGGCGGCTACAGCGGAAAGGATGCAGACTGGTGGGTGAAGGCTAAATCCCCCTTTGGGCAGTATTGGTACACCCTGTCTAGGGGATGGGTTAGATCCGATAACCCTATTCGTGTCTATGGCGGTTCGCTCTTTGACCTTTCACCCCGCGAGATATTGAATAACTCTAGTCTTCCTATAGGGCCGTACACTTTCTATTTCGCTGTTGACTTTCTTATGAACGGATCTTTGGATTTTGGCAAGCTATGTTTCGATAGAGTAGATGTAACGATAGAGTGATCAAAAAGATTCAGATGATTGTAATACAGCGAAATGAGGCCAATTAAAAGGCAGGGCAATATTTCAAGATGAAACCTTGCATTATGAAGAGGCCTAAAAATTATCGATTAGCGTTTCAACCCGCTGTTTGCCCAACAAATTCTCCCTTTGGTAAGCGGAGAACTCTTCTCTACGTGCAATTATGAAAGCCTGAGCAAAGGAGATGGGGAAAATATCATTGAAATAACAAGGACATTCGGGGCTTTTATTGTAATTCGGGCTGTTTCCAGTACTTTCTTTTCTTGAGGATCTTGCCCTCCCTATTGGTAATGATTTCGACCACCACTACGCCTACCGTCGAGCTACCGACCACAATCCCTCCTCTGTCGCCGGGGTGATAACCGGTGCTTTTTCCTCTGTAGAAGTAGTAATAGTAGACAATCGTATCCCCCGATCCTCTACTTTAGCCGGAGGCCCCCATTTGTCCTTTACTTTGTTTATATGGGTATAACAGCCGAAAAGGATCACTAACAGAAGGAGAAGCAAAGCAGTTAGCCTTTTCATTTTTTCCCTCGCTCAAAATGGGAAACGCATTTTTGTTTCTTCTGATTATTGCATAAACCCTCTGATTTGCCAAGGGAGGCTTAAAGTCAGCAGGCGCTGTGGATTTTCTCTTGTAAACATTGTTCTCCTTTGCTACCATGGGCTTATGGGGTGGGCTTGCCGTATGGTTTTCTAATCTCCTCTTGTCTCCTAAAGGGGAAGAGATGCCTGTTTATTACAAATGCAAAGTTTGTGAGGATGAACATCCTTCCCCAATTCCTATTGATGACAAAAGGGCATTTGAAAGTAGCAGTATGATGACCATTAGCTTTCGATGCCCTGTAAAGGGAGAATCGGCCATATATGACAAAGAGGATATGTTCTGGAAAGACTAGGCCCAGGCAGTACATTTTCATACCGCTTCTGATTCTTCTATTCCTATCTATTCCCCTATTTTCTCTTGCCGCTGACACCTTCACGGGTAAGGTAGTAGGCGTGAGCGATGGCGATACAATCTCGGTCATGCGCGAGGGCGAGCTGTAAAGGTACGCCTGCATGGAATAGATTGCCCGGAGAAAAAGCAGCCCTTTGGCACACGGGCCAAGCAGTACACATCGGAGATGGTATTCGGCAAGGAAGTCACGGTCCCGGTCAAAACCGCGGATCGATATGGGCGTATTGTAGGTGTGGTTATCCTTCCAGATGGCAAAAATCTAAACTGGGAGTTTGTAGACGCAGGTTTGGCATGGTGGTACAGGAGATACGCCTCGGATGATGGATTGTTAGAGAGGCTTGAAGCAGAGACCAGGGAAGCCAAACGAGGGCTTTGGGTGGACAAGAATGCTATACCCCCCTGGGAGTCACGGAGAATTAAACGTTGAGAGGGGGGGAAGAATGTTTGGACGAGTCAGATTCATGATCCTCATGGGGATAGCAGGGATTGTCTTCGGCGTTCTTGCTATGAGCTTTATCATTCTGACAAATCTCTACGGAAGCGACCTGGGAAGCAGCGACCCGGAAAACATGATCGTTCAATTAGAAAATCAGATCTCTCAGTTAGAAAAGCGAGTGACCACACTTTCCGCAGAAGTGGCCGAACTCCGCAGAGATGTTGTCCGGTTAGAACAATCCAATAATCGTCTTTGGGAAGAGCTGAGACCAAAAGTAAGACTGTTACGAATGAGCGATTAAAAAGGCTTTTGTGGCGGGATTTAGAAAAGAGGAATTCAGGCTATACGAGAAGATGGCGAGGCTGAATAAGAGAGGGTTGTGGGGGGAATGGCGGATAGGCAACGTGGTCGCCGTAAGGAATAAATAAGCTCCAAATACATTGAAAAGGAGGGGAAAATAATGAAGACCCCAAAGTCAAATGCTATTACAAATATTCTTACTCTATTTCTCCTTATGGCGGTAACTTTTCTTATTTCAGCGTGTTCTCACGTTGTATTTCCGAGAGGGCCGATACCCGTAAAGATGGACATAGCAGGTCCGATTGAAACTACTAAGGAAATCTCTTTTGTTAATCGACAGACCGAATCCAAGGTCACCCTGATAGGCAGCCAAGGGGCTCATAAATACCTTGCAGATTTCCAGCAATGGACGGATTTTATCGTATCCCAGTTGGAGTCCGAGCTACGGAAGAGGGGTGTAAAGGTCAACCCCAGCGGTGATCATACTCTTAATGTTTCGGTTGATAATGCAAAGCTCTTCTGGGGGGCATGGGCAATCCGATGTATCGTCGATGTTCGGGTCGAGAAGGACGATGGGACATGGTCTAAAACTTTCGTGGGGAATAATGCCTCTCCCGCTACATTATATAGGGCTATCGACGGTGCTGTTTATAGGGCTGTCGAGGCAATCCTTAAGGATCGTGGGTTTAGGAATGCATTATCACAATAAAATCAGGTTAATTGGCCAGCACCGACAAATAGAGGAACCGACTGATTGCAACACCACTCGACCCAAAAGAAGTCGTCACCGTACAAGAATTGGCCATCTCCAATATGCTTGAGATTGAGGCGTTACGTCAATTGTTGTTCGGGAAGGGAATAATAACCGAGGAAGAGTTTATCGCTAAGTTTAAGGAGCTTAATCGGGAGATGAAAGAGAAAGGGGGAAGGTAAATATTTCTATCGCAAATCGATTCGTGCCAAGTGAAGCCCGAGGCGTTGGGATTCCCGCAAGGCGGGAGGAAATTCGCTATTGTTGCCCAGTGGGTGAGGTTCGGATGAACCGAGTCCCATCTGACCAAAGCCTAGCCAGCAGGTCGGTAGTGAAGTCCGCGTGCATCGTCAGCAATGGGGTGTGCGAAGCCGGACGGAGCGAGGGTGCAGGCCGCGTGATTGAGCCCCGAAATAGCGTAGTTGTGGTCATTGGGATACCCGTTCTGGGAAGCCAGAGGGGGAAAGCCGACGGTGTATCGATTCCGGAAGGCAGCAGTCTTGGGGGCGTTAGGGCGAAGTCCTTGGGGCACCACCGGGGTCTGAGAGCGGGGCATGCACGTACAGGGGCGACTCGGGAACTTGGGAGAGCCTGCTGCCTCCTTGCCGAGATAGCCGGAAGAGAAGGGGTACCGGCTGACCAAGAGCCCTGGCGCTGGCATGGCAGCTTCCGCCAGCTAGCGAGTCCCG
>Ga0209636_10001277_pt1 | contig 25157 bp, 22 predicted proteins | sample DeeMarSWOR152_54_FD_187464 | JGI IMG/M metagenome (GOLD analysis project Ga0209636, IMG submission 187464) | Marine sediment microbial communities from White Oak River estuary, North Carolina - WOR-1-52-54 (SPAdes) (version 2) | ecosystem: Environmental > Aquatic > Marine > Intertidal zone >...
TTCCCAGAGATTGACCAAAAGGTCATTCAGCTTCACCTGAACCATCTCAAGCCCGGCTTCATTGGAGTCGAATTTGGAAAGGAGAATGAGATCGTTGATCATCCTCATTATGAAATCGAGCTTTTCGATATGGTTGGCCAATACTCCCTGATACTCTTGGATAGGTCGCGGCTTGGAAAGGAGAAGTTCAGCCTCCCCCTTCATGGAACTGATGGGGGTTCGAAGTTCATGGGATGCATCGGCAGTGAACTGGCTAATCCTCTTAAATGAATCCTCCAATCGGGATATCATCTCATTCAGGGTTGTTATGAGGTGATCCAGTTCATCCCCGGTCTTTCTGGGTTTTAAACGTTCTCCAAGACTAGATGCCGTAATTCGGCGGGCTGTCTCCGTGATGTGGGCAATGGGGGATAGACTCCTTCTCGCCAAAAACCACCCCCCGATCGACCCCAGAAAAAGGACGATGGGAATTGCCGTGAGCAGGTTATGCCGGAAATTCCTCAGCGTTTTTCTCGTGCGCGGCATTCTCGTTCCGATTTGTAGGATGTAATCCATCTTTCCGTCAATCGAAACGCGGAAGCTGACTACTCGAAAAGGGGTCCTCCTTCCGGGGACCTTTACTGTCTCGAAGTACTTACTGCTCGTCCCAATGCGCCCCACCTTTTCTCGGTCCATGAGATAAGCTAATTCGGCAAAACTCTTTGAAGTGACGATAACCTTACCATCTGCATCCAATACTTTCGCATGAACAGGATAGGATTTTCTCACAAGAGCGTCTTGTTCGTAATCTATCATGGCTTCTTTAATATTCATGCGGTTTTCCGAGATTTCACTGGCAAATACCCTGGATTCATCCTCCAGGAATTTGTCAACCTCTTTAATGAGGTGGTGTTTGAGCCTCACATACATAAAAGAGAAAATGATGAAAGTCGTCACGACAAAGGTAAACATATACCACAGGGTCATCTTAAAATCCGTTCGTTTGCAAAACTTAGTCCCTTCTTTCGAGGACATAGCCTACCCCTTTTATGGTGTGAAGGAGTTTGGGTTTAAATCCTTTATCGACTTTATTCCGGAGGTGATACACATGGACGTCAATGACATTGGTCAGGGAATCAAAGTGGTAATCCCATATGCTCTCGGAGATCATCGTCCTGGTCACAATCTGCCCCTCATTTTCCATCAGGTATTCCAGCAGGGCGTATTCCTTCGGGGTGAGATCGATTCGCTTCTTTCCTCGAAAGACCTTATGAGTCCTGAGATCCATGAGTAAATCCGCCACCTGAAGCTTTGTTACCCTCTTCGCTTTAGCACGCCTCAGAATTGCCCTTGTCCTCGCCAACAGTTCATTAATGGAGAAAGGCTTAACCATGTAATCGTCTGCGCCGAGGTTCAACCCCTTAACGATATCCTTTTCCGCATCCTTTGCCGTCAAGAAAATTACAGGTGTCTCAATCCCTCTCTCCCGGATGGATTTCAAAATTTCGGTACCGTCCACCTTCGGGAGCATAATGTCCAGAATGAGCAGATCGTATCGTTCGTTGAGGGCTAAATAGAGACCCTCATCGCCATCATAAGCCAAATCGACGGCGAAGTAGTTCTCCCTGAGCCCCTTTTGGACGAAATGGGCTATGCTTTTATCATCTTCTACGAACAAAACTCTCATAATGTCATACAAAAAATCAGGTATCCGTATGGCCCCTCATGCACCGCCCTCTCCTCTCGAATCCGCCCATACCGATCAATCCCCGAGAATTCCAAAAACACAGCTCAAAGGTAATATGAGTTAATCCGGGACTCTTGTAAAGGGAAATTCCTCCGGAGTTTCCTCACTTTTGGGGAATACGGTTGTCCATGAGCGAAGTCTGCCGGAGAAGTGGAGAACCCATCTGGGGCGAGCAGACTACCATTTCGCAACCGGTTGTTGCCCGGGTTCCCCGGAGGAACGTTAAAGAATTTTGGATAACCATTCTAGTGAAGCGAAACGGCCGCAAATCTAACTGTTTGAGCCCGGAGGGCGAGTTTTAGATTTGCAGTGAAGCGAACTTTAGAATGGTCCAAGATTCTTTTCAGTAAGCGAAGGGGAATTCGGGCAACAGACCAAAGAGCATTGAAGCGAAGGGACAATCGTGTTCACCAATGAAAAGCATATTCCCATGAAAGATCAATTGGTTAGAAAAAATCGAGGTAGAAAAACCAGGAAACTCTGGAAATTCCTCCCTTGCTGGGCTCAAGAGGTTGATTAGCAGCACGAACGAGGATGGATTGGGGGAGAATAGGGGGGAAAGGAGCTCGATATAATAGTCCCGGGGTTCAGAAGATCACCTTCCCCCTCTTGACATCGTAAACCCCGGAAAGGGTGATCCTCACCTCGACGATGGACGTAAATGAGAGAAAACCCATCGTCCATATGGGATCCTCCAGAGGGCAACCGAAATCCCAAAACACTCTCTTCAGCTTATTGACCTCCTGTGCCAACTCCTTTATCGGCAGAGGTGACATGGTTCCACCGATTGGGAGGGGCAACTCATGCACGATCCTTCCTCTGTGTGCGAGGGCAATACCTCCCTTAATTTTGACGACGCGGTCCAGAGCCATGGCCATATCTCGGTCACTCTCCCCGATCACCATGAGGTTATGGGTCTCGTGGGCAATGCTGGAGGCGATCCCACCAATTTTAGCCCCGAAGCCCGACAGAAAGCCACATCCCCTCCGCTTCCCATCCCTCTGAATCAAAACAATCTTTAAGATATCCCGCAATGGGTCAGCCTGAATAGCCCCTTCCCTCACCTTCAGCTCGACATCCTTCCTCTCGGTCACCGTCTTGTCCACGATGTGGATTGTGGGAACCCGGACCCCACCTCTCTTTCGGGACTCAACCCGGAATAAGGCCTCGTTGATCCTTCCCAATTTGAAAGGCCGATCTCCCAAGCCGATGGCAGGGGGCGGCGATGGATCGATAACGAGCCTCCCCTCCCTGGCGATGATCCTCCCTCGTTCCATAACCAGCCTCGGCGTGGGTCTCCGCAAGTCCTTGACGACGGATATATCCGCAAAGCGGGATGGCGCTATTCCCCCCAGATCCCAATCCAGCCCGAAATAGGTCGCCGGGTTGAGGGTGGCCATTCGAATGGCCTGTATGGGTTTGATCCCGCATTCGATGGCCTCGGAAACCAGGTAATCCATATATCCCCGACTGACTAAGTCCTCCGCGAAGACACCATCGGTTGTGAGCATCGCCCGATTCGAGCTCATCCCCTCACAGTCCCTCAAGGCTTCTGATAGGGTCTTGAGGTCGCTCCGGATTGACCCATGCCTCAACATCACGTAGAGGCCCAACCTTATCCTGACTACCAGGTCCTCCGGCTTTATGGATTCATGGCATGAAGTGATGCCGCCATCGATGATGGCATTCAGTTTATCGGAGGAAGCACCAACCGTGTGTCCTTCAACCCTTTTCCCCGCATTTCTCGCCAAGGTGATCTTGGAGAGCAACCTTCGATCTCCCCTCACCAGCCTCACAAAGGGGGTAATTTCACTGATGCCCAGGGCCGCCTCGTTCTCCAGGAGGCTGGATAATTCCCGCAATGGGTAGAGATCCTCCCCCTCGATCCCCGGAAATGGGGGCGAAACAGCGGGGAGCCCCATGAAGAACTTGAGGGGATAGGATTGTGAGTCCCTCAGGATCCTCCTCAATCCCTTAGGACCGAGGGAATTGGCCAAGTCATGGTTGTCCGCGAAAAGGGCCGTGGTGCCAGTAACCACGACCTCATTTGAAAAAGAGGCCGGGTTAACGAGGAGGTCGGCGTGGGCATGGGGATCGAAAAACCCCGGTATGAGGTAATCCCCCTTCACGTCCAGTACTTTTGTCCGCGATCCCACCATGGCACCCGAGGAACCCACATAGGCAATCCTTTCCCCCGAGGTGGCCACATTCCCCTCGATTATTTCCCCCGAATAGACGTTAACAATCTTCCCGTTGGCGAGATAGAAGTCGGCGGCCCTTCGACCCGAGGCTACCCCGATCAACCGTTTTATCTCCGCAATCGATCTTTTGAACATCGGGGCCATAATCCCAATGGATGAGTTTATCAACCTGTTGTCAGAAAAGAAAGTGGACAATTTCAGGAGGGTTGTTCGGTCGGCAAGGCGATTCCACGAACTTCCCAATCGACTTATTGTTCCCTCAACGGAGGGGATTCGATGGAGATCGGTGGAGGGTAAAAAGACGGTTTTCCCGATATCAATCCCTAAATCCGCTGTCGATGGCGTTCACATACAAGGGTGTTGGTATTCCTTTTCCCAGACCTCATCAGCCAATTTGCCAAAGGTGTCGGCGTACTGGTCCATTTCGTCTTTTCGCTCGGTATAGATCTCATCGGCTCCGCTGTGGGTAAAATAGGGATGGGTCTCCTGGATCACCTCCCTCATGATGTGGGGGTTATCGATGATCATACAGGGCCTCAGGTGATTCTCGTTGTGGGGCTGTCTCCGCCGAATAGCCCGGAACAACTCGCTATCCAGGGCCTCCGCCAAGCTGACATTCTTTACGTTGTCCACCGCAATGTGTGTATAGACGCACGGCTCCACATCTCCGTTTGCGTTAAGGTGGAAATACCGCCTCCCGCCTGCGATACACCCGCTCACGTGAGGGCCATCATTCCAGAAGTCCAGCACGAAGAGGGGCCTCGTTCGCCTGATCTCCATCACCCTCTTCCGCAAATGGTTGCGCTGTTCTGGCGTTACCATCAGGGAAAAATCCGCCTTCCCATTGACGGGAATATAGAGGAAGTACATCTGGGCAACGGAGCCCTTGTCGATCAGCATATCGATGAACTCAGGGGAAGAGACCGTCTCCACATTGTGCTTCGTCACCGTTGCCGAGGCGCCGAACAGCACCCTCGCCTCCCTCAAGTGATCCATGGCATCCATGATCTTCCGAAAAACGCCCTCTCCCCGCCATTTGTCCGTCTCCTCCTCATAGCCCTCGATGCTGCAAATGACGGCTGCATTGCCCGCTTCGGCGAGCCGCTGGGCCTTTTCGCGATCCATCAGGGTTCCATTGGTGTAAATCTGCCAGAAGATATTGGGATGGGCCTCCACCATCTCGAACAGGTAGGGATACATGAAGGGCTCCCCCCCTAAGACGGTTATGAAGTAGATTCCCAACTCTTCACACTCGTCCAACACGCGCATTACAAGATCCCTGGATAACCCGGGATGCCTCTGATACCCCAGGGTGTAGCACCCAGCACATTTGAGATTGCACCGCCAGGTGGGGCTGAGGATCATGATAAATGGCGGCCTGAAACCCCGCTGCTGCTCGTACCGGTCCCGCTTTTTCCCGCCTATGAACCAGGCGTGGTTGAAGAGCGTATTGAAGATTGTTTGCCTGTTCCTCGGTGGCAAATAGTCCAACACCTTTCGAAAGAGGCGGATGGTGGGATGGGACGGATCCTGTAAGAAACCCCGTATACTCCCTATCCCGCTCAATACCTCCTCATCGCTGGTAAGCTTTTCGGCCAAATGGGTCATCTGAAGCAGCCGTTCATCGGAGATCCTCCGGAGCATTTCCACGATCATCCTTGACGCCTGGCTCGCGGTAAATCCCTTGATCTGTTCGGTAAAGGTCATTGATATCATCTCCTTTCAAGTAGTAGCGCACCTCCCCATGGATCAGACCTAAATCCTGGCAGCAGTCCAAAACCCCAAAACGGCTATGGCCACCCCTACGATCAGTTGATTCATGATATTCCCGCTGAGGGTGAAGGAGGCAACGATCAACCAAAGGCCTAAGATTCCCGTCATCCATGCCTGCCACATAGGACCTCTCCCCATTCTTATGCTTACCATCTTATCGCGCAAGATCCGTACCAACTTGACCAACAAAAAAGCCACTTCAAAAAGTGGCCTTTTATCAATAAATTATAGCATTTCCCCCTCAGTGAAAATCCAGATGAAGGGCCCTTCCCCGGCCAGAATTGCGAATTTTTCTATCGCAATACGGCCCTGAACTTATAATTGGCCGAAAATAATAGTAATTTTTGCGAATGATTCCTTCGCACCGGGATCTATCTTTTTCGCACCCCCTATCATCCTTTTCCCCGGTAATCCTCCACGAGGATTCCGTATTTTTTGATCAAATTCTGAAACTGTCTCCGATCCATTCCAACGTCTTCAGCGCTTCGTGAAACATTGCCCTTGTTGCGCCGCAAAGCCTCCCCAATGAACTGCTTCTCGATCTGGCTCACCACCCTCTCCCTTTCCCTCTTCTTGATCGTCTTCAACTCCTCCGTGTTTAGAGGGGTTTGAACCTCCCATATTCCAGCCCCCTTGATCACCTCTTCTGGTAAATCCGCTACTTCAACCCGGTCGGTTTTGGCAAGAACCATGGCCCTCAAGACGCAATTCTCCAGCTCCCTCACGTTACCCGGCCAATGGTATTGTTCCAACACCTTTATGGCCTCTTCTGATATACCCTTTACCTGGACTTTCCCCTCCCCCTTGTACTTCTCCATGAAATGAGTTGCTAAGAGCGGGACATCCTCCCTACGTTCCCTCAATGGCGGGAGATTGATGCAAACGACGTTGAGGCGATAGTAGAGGTCTTCCCTGAAATCCCCCACTGCCACCGCTTCCTTGAGGTCACGATTACTGGCCGTGATTACCCTGACATCCACATCGATGTATTCCGTTCCCCCAATCCTCATGAACCGATACCCCTCCAATGCCCTCAGTATCTTCACTTGCAATTCCTTCTGCATCTCACCGATCTCATCGAGAAAGAGGGTTCCCGTATCGGCCAATTCACAACTCCCCAACTTCATCCGCGTAGCCCCGGTAAAAGCCCCCTTCTCATATCCAAAAAGCTCGCTCTCCAACAACTCCCTGGGGATGGCCGAACAATTCACCACGATAAAGGGCCCCTTGGACCTCCGGCTGTTATAGTGAATGGCGCGTGCCACCAGCTCCTTGCCCGTTCCACTCTCTCCCTGCAGCAAAACCGTCGCCTTGCTATTGGCAATCTGACCGATTAATTCCAGGATCTTCAACATCTTCGGGTTGATGCTGATGATGTTGTCGAAACCGTACGTCGATCTGAGTTCCTCCCTCAGGTAGCGGTTCTCGTCCAGTAAGCTGGCATGGACGAGTGCCTTCTCAATCACCACTTCGATTTCATCCATCTTCAGTGGCTTCAAAATATAATCATATGCCCCCTCTTTCATGGCCTGGACGGCGGACTCGATGGTACCGTATGCGGTGATCAGGATGACAGGGATATCCGGGGCGAAGGCCTTCACGTCGTGGAGCAGGGACAGGCCATCCTTTCCGGGCATCTTCATATCGGTCAGGATTATATTCACGTCTTCCCTCCTGACGATGTCCAGTGCCTCCTGGCCATTGCTCGCCAGAAGGACGGTGTACTTGTCCCGAAAATTGACCTCGAGGATCCTCTGCATTTTCACTTCATCCTCGACGACGAGGATGCTGCTCTTTGGCATCGCGATTATCCCCTCCGAATCGGGAGGCTCATGGTGAAGGTCGCCCCCCTTCCTTCATTGGATGTATTGGTCAAGGTCCCCCCATGAGATTCCACGATGGTATGGGCGATGGACAAGCCGAGGCCCGTGCCGCCCTCCTTCGTGGTGAAAAAGGGATCGAATATCTTCCCGGAAATCTTAGGGGGTATCCCCTTTCCCGTATCGCTAAACTTAATGACTAACCGTCCGCCCTGGTTGGGGATCACATTGATCCTGAGAACCCCGCCCTGTTCCATGGCTTCCAATGCGTTCAATTCGATGTTCATGATGGCATGCTGAATCAGCTCGGGATCAACCTCGATATACAGTGGTTTTTGAGGAAACTCGCCGACGACCTCAACGTTCTGGGTTCTGGCCTGGGGGAAAATCAACTGGATGGTTTTTTGAATAACCTCCACGATATCGCAACTGGCCAATTCTGGCTCCTTGGGTTTTGCGAAGTTCAGGAAATTGGTGATCATTGCATTGATGCGTTCGGACTCCTCCACGATGTAGCCAATCATCTCCTCCCTTGTCTCTCTCTCCTCCCGTTTTTTCAAGGTCTCAGCCGAACCGGCTATGATCGCCAAGGGGTTTCGAATCTCGTGGGCGATCCCCGCTGCCAATTCCCCTAGTGATGCCATCTTTTCCGATTGCATGATCTGTCTATCCTTTAAGCTCATGTCGCGATAGATCAAGGCTCGGGAGATGGCCAAAGAGGCCTGATTGGAAAAGGCGTCCATCATCTCAATCTCCTCGTTGGTATAGTCCTTTTGGCTCACCTTTCTTCCCAGGACCACAAGGCCTATGAGTTTTTCCTTTAATATGATGGGAATTGCGGCCGAAAACCCAAGGCTCAGCATATGCTCCGCCTCCTCTTCCAACCCCTTCTCTATCCTCAAGTCCTCGAGTCCCGTACCCTCCCTGGACTCCTTCAAGTGGCGAACGAGCTTGGAATTGGAGCGAATTGTCAATGGCTCCCGGACATTTTCCTCATATCGGGGCACATACTCTTCCCCTTCTTCGTCGATGAGGAGAATGGCGATGCCCTCGACGTGCAAGGTCTCCGAAATAAACCTTCCCGTCGTCCTGAGCACGTCCTCCAGATCAATGAGCTCGATCAATGTGCGAGTGAATTCCATGAACTTCCTTCGAGAGTGATATCTCTCCACGTAGAAAAAGCGATCGATCCAATCCTCTGCCTTCTTCTGAAAGGGGCGGAGCATGTAAACGAGGACCAAGATCAACATGGACTCGACGAACAGGGATTTAGGCGTATAGGTCTTGGAAATCATCTCGCCGATATTCTTTATGAGCAGTACGTACACCACCAAGACAAATCCGGAGAGGGATGAATAGAGAATGCCCCCCCTTATCAGTATATGGATATCCAGCAAACGATATTTGATGAGGGCGATGGCGAAAAAGAGGCTGACCAAGATAGCATACAGGCTGGCCAAGAAGAATACCGGCCATCCCAGCTTCAGGAAATGATTTGAGAGGTTGATCCCCGCTCCCACGATGCCCACGGATACGATCCCGAAGATGAGATACTTGATTTGCAATTTCTGTTTGGACAATCGCGTAACCGTGAGGCCGGAGATGAGATTCCGAATCCCCCAGGAGACATAGACGCCTGCAACACACCCGATGATAATGATGAAAACCTGGAATACCAGGGGTTCTTTGAATTTCAGGGCATAGTAGAATATATTCTTCATCTCTTCCAATCGCTGAATATCAATGGCAAATAAGGAGAAAAAGAGGGCGAGGATAACGGCAGGGATGAGATAGAGTACCACCAAGTTGTTTCTCTTGAAAAAGGGGATTCTCTGCTTCACCGGGAAGACGAGGGAAAAGTGGAGAAAAAAAACCGGTGCATAGGCGAGCCCGGCGAAGATGATCTTCACCCCCAGGACGGCAGTTTCGGGGCTGTGACTGTTGATCATGATGAATTCGCCTACGTTCCACGTGGCGAAGGAAAGAACGAAGCAGGCAAAGAGCCTATTGGCAATATTTTTAGGATTGCTGGAGAGGACGATCAAACAGAGGGTGATATTCATAGTGAAGGCTAAGGCGGCGGGCAAGGCCAAAATGTTCATGGGGCTTATCACCTCAAGAAGGCTGGCCGCTTGTGATGGCGGATTGTTACAATATCGTATGGGAAAACGGGAAAAAGGTCAACTCCCGGTTCCCTTCCCATCATCTCGTTTTCTAGGAGAACACCATTGTCCGTGAGCGAAATTCAGATACCTGGGAATTCGGAAAAGGAGCCCTGAGCGAATTGCGGTTCTGCGGTGTTGCAGTGCTGCAGTGTTGCGGTCAGAAAGGGGCAAGAGAGTCGGAGGCTGGAGGTTTGAGGGTGGAGGCAGAAGGTAAAATGTCGAAGTTCAAATGCCAAATGATAATGAGTTGGTTGGTTGTATTAGTTTGATTGGTTTTATTGGCCAAGAATGGAAAGTTCAAAAGACAAATGACGAAGTCCGAACTAGGAGCACGAGCACGAAATACACGGACACGAAACATAATGACAAATGCCAAATAACTCATAACCAACACGGACAACGAGCGTGAAACACGCTCCACGAAAACGGAAAAGGAGCTCTGAGCGCGAATGGTCGAAAAGATATGTTCACGGGCTGTTGCCCATATCCCTGGAGCGAACATTAAAGGATTTTTGGTAACCATTCTTAGTGAAGCGAAACGGCCGAAAATCCAATTGTCTGAGCCCGGAGGGCGAGTTTTGGGTTTGCAGTGAAGCGAACGTTAGAATGGTCAAAAATTATTTTCGGTGAGCGGAATGGGTTTTGGGCAACACCCCGTCAAGCGGCGAAGAGCGACCCCTTTTGGACCTTTCCAAACCCTTGACAGGAAATGTGGGGGAGGATAATATGAGAGCCCATGGAAGAAATAATTGTTAAAAGGATCGGGGAAACCGAGAAGGTCAAGAAACGGTTCCTGGATGAAAGCCTTCCCCAGCTCACCTCTATTATCAGACTAATCGCTGACGCCCTTGAGAACGGGAATAAGGTGCTGCTTTTCGGCAATGGAGGTAGCGCCGCGCAAGCCCAACACCTCGCCGCAGAGTTCGTCAACCGTTTATTCATGGACCGCCCTCCCCTTCCCGCCATAGCCCTGAGCACGGATTCCTCCATCCTCACCAGCATCGGCAACGACTACAGCTTCTCCGAGATCTTCTCCAAGCAGATTGTGGCCCTGGGAAAGGAAGGGGATGTGGCCATCGGCATCAGTACCAGTGGAAACTCGGCTAACGTCATAAAGGCCATTGAAGTGGCCAAGGAGATAGGCCTCGAAACCGTCGCCCTTACGGGAAAAGATGGTGGTGATCTCGCCAAGGTGGCCAGTTATTCCCTTATCGTTCCCTCCAGCAGCACACCCTGTATTCAAGAGGTCCACATGGCCATTGCACATATTCTCTGTGAAATGGTGGAAGCCCAAATCTTCAAAACCGCTTACTGAATCGGACTTCAGGAGACTGAGATGAAATCGGGGTTTGACCAGATTGATCCGGAAAAGATTAGGACAGTCTCCTTGAAGGAGAGAAAGTCCACGGTAGGATTGGACGATTTCAGCAAGGCCTATACCAAGGGAAACACCTTCAGGGATTTTTATGATGCCCTCCCAAATATCCTTGCGGGCAGGGATTTCCGCCAGGTCGTCCGGAGCCTCGTTGATGCCTTTCGAAAAAACAAGATGGCCGTATTGGCCATGGGTGCCCACCCTATCAAGCTCGGGCTCAGCCCCGTCATTATCAGCCTCATGGAAAGGGGTGTATTCAAGGCGGTGGCCATGAATGGGGCGTGCATCATCCACGATGTCGAGATCGCCATGGCGGGCCATACCTCTGAGGACGTTGCCAAAGAGCTGAACCGCGGGACCTTCGGTATGGCTACGGAAACCGCGGAGTTCATCAATGGGGCGATAAAGGAGGGGATCCCGCAGGGGTTGGGGCTGGGTGAGTCCGTGGGCGCGAGGATACGTAAAGCAAACCTCCCCCACGCCGCGTTGAGCATTCTGGCTGCTGGTTCAAAGGTGCATATTCCCATTACGGTCCACGTGGCCATTGGAACCGACGTTATCCACATGCATCCCTCAACCGATGGAGCCGCTCTGGGGGAGGCGAGCTACCGAGATTTCAAGATCTTCTCATCCGTCATCTCCAAACTTGAGGGCGGGGTTTACCTCAACCTGGGATCGGCGGTCATCCTTCCAGAGGTATTCCTCAAGGCCCTCAGCTTGGCACGAAACCTGGGCCACCGGGTAGATCATTTCACCACAGTCAACATGGATTTCCTCCAACACTACCGGCCAACGGTCAACGTGGTGAATCGTCCCACTCGCAAGGGGGGGAAGGGTTATTCGATCATCGGTCATCACGAGATCATGTTTCCCCTCTTGGCCGCAGCAGTTATGGAAGAGATCGATTGAGGTCCTTGAATGCGCAAGTTGAGGGTGGGCCTGGCCCTGGGAGGAGGTGCTGCCCGGGGAGCCGCCCATATAGGCATCCTAAAAGTATTGGAAAGGGAAGACATACCCATTCACATCATCACGGGTACGAGCATTGGCGCCATCATTGGAGCCATGTATTCAACTCACCCCACCGCCCCGAAAATTGAAAAAAGGGCCCGCGCGTATATTGAAAGCAAGCGGTTCAAACGCACCCGATTCGACTTCTTGGACGAGAAAAAATATGGCGAGAAGGGCTCGGGATTCTTCTACAAGTTCACCCATCACGTGAAGAAGAACTTCTTCTACAACCTTTCCCTCACCAGAAAATCTCTGATCTCCGAGGAGGAATTCCGCGGACACATTGAGGCACTCATCGACGATATCGACATCAGGGAGACCCGTTTGCGGTTCGCTGCCATCGCGACGGACTTGACCTCTGGGAGTGAGGTCGTGTTCAAAACGGGTCCGCTCCGAAGAGCGGTGAGCGCCAGCTGCGCCATTCCAGGTATCCTGCCTCCTGTCAAACTGAATGGAGATGAGTTGGTGGATGGTGGATCCATCGACCTCATCCCCGTAGGGCCGGTCTCTGAACTGGGAGCAAACTTCATCATCGGCGTCGATGTGTCTAAGGGTATCGACGGCCCCTTCCAGTTGAGCTGTGCCATCGACGTGGTTATTCGCTCCGAAAAGATCACTGCCAACGCCCTGAATCAGATCCGGACTCAAGGGGCGGACCTCATCTTGAAACCCGATGTCCAGGACGTGTTCTGGGGCGACTTCTCCAAATTCGAGTACTGCGTTCAAAAAGGAGAGGAAGAGGCAACCAGAAATCTGCATAAAATCAAGAGGTTGCTTTCGAAGAAACGGGTCACCCATTGGTTTTAAGGGCATTCTGAGGAGAAAGCCATGGCCGAATGCAATCTGGAGCTGAACAAGGCGAAGTGTACCTGTACCTATGAACCATGCGACAAGAAGGGCAAATGCTGTGAGTGCATAGCCTATCACTGGAGGCTGGGACAGCTTCCCGGATGTCTATTCTCGCCGGAGGTGGAGAGGACTTATGACCGATCCATTTCCCGTTTCATCGCTCACTATCGGTAGCAATGGACTTCCGAGGGTGCTAAGCAGCTCCCCCGCAACCCAGAGAGAGGAAAACCGAATAATTCACCGCCTCTTCAGCCACGATGAAGCGCTATGCCGCCATTGACGTTGGGACCAACACCATTCTCCTGTTGATCGCCGAACAGGGCGCCGATGGGAGGCTCCATACCATTTTCGATGTTGAAACTACAACCCGGTTGGGCCAAGGCCTCGCAAAAACCGGTGAAATCAACGCCCGTGCTAAGGAGAAGAGCATCAATGTCATCCAGCGCTATCTCACCCTCTGCCGTAACAAAGGGGTGACGGAAATCGTCGCAGCGGGAACGAGCGCCTTGAGGGATGCACGAAACCGATGGGACTTCGTGCGAGGAGTTCGACGGCGATGTGGCCTGGAAGTCGAAATCATCTCGGGTGAAGAAGAGGCACGGCTCTCATATCTCGCCGTGGCGAGGGATCGAAAATGGTCTTCGGGGACTCTGGTGATCGTGGATATCGGAGGGGGGAGTACGGAATGGATCTATGGAGATGGCAGTGACCAGGTGCTGGTATTCAACGAGGACATCGGCTCGGTACGGTTAACGGAACGATTCCTTACCTCTGATCCCGCGGAGGAGCGAGAATATCAAGCCATGGCCTCCCATGTGAGGAACGCAGTGAATAACATCCCGCCGGCGGGCGGAGATGCCACCCTCGTCGGCATCGGGGGAACCATAACGACCCTTTGCTCCGTCAAACAGGGCCTGAAGGAATTCGATCCTTCACGAATTCACCACGGGCTCTTAACGCTGGAGGATATCCAGGCGCAGATCCAACAATTGAGGACCCTCCCCTTAAAGGAAAGGGAGGCGATTGCCGGACTTCCATCGGAAAGGGCCGATGTCATCCTTGCCGGGGCCACAATCCTCCTCTACTCTCTCTTACGGCTCGGATCGGACCGAATATGGGTCAGCATTCATGGCCTCAGACATGGGCTACTCCTGGACCGGTTCTTCAGAGGCTGTTGCGCGAAACCCGTTTCGCTCACTGAAAAGAATTTTTGACCATTCTAGAGCTCGCTTCAGGGAGTTGGGCAACAAGCCGTTTAAAGAGGACATCCCGCTTTGTGGTCACTGCCCAACCAGATAGGAGTTGAAAACGAGGTTGCGCTATGTAATAATAAATTATCTAAAGAGCGTGAAAAACAATGGCCAAAGGAACGTTTTTGAACCCCTTCCATAAGAATATCGCCTTCTGGCTCATCATCAGCTTGATGATGATCCTACTGTTTAACCTCTTCAGTCGACCTCAGGTAAAGCCGGAAAGCATCACCTTCAGCCAATTCATCAATGCGGTGGAGCGAGGGGAAATCGCCAACGTGACCATTCAGGGGAGCAAGGTCTCGGGTGCGTATTTGGACGGCAGGAAATTCAAGCTGTTTGTCCCGGAGTACCCCGATCTGGTCAAGAATCTGAGGGAAAAGGGCGTGGAGATATCGGCCAAACCACCCGAGGATTCGCCTTTCTGGCAAATCTTGATTTCCTGGTTTCCAATGCTCCTCCTCATAGCGGTATGGATTTTCTTCATGCGACAAGTTCAGGTTGGGGGTGGAAAGGCCTTAGCCTTTGGGAAGAGCCGCGCGAAGATCCTCTCCAAGGATCAGACCAAGGTGACCTTCGAGGATGTGGCGGGTATCGACGAGGCAAAGGACGAAGTGGAGGAGATCATCCACTTCCTCAGGGATCCAAAGAAATTCACCAGGCTGGGGGGAAGAATCCCGAAGGGTGTCCTCATCGTGGGGGCGCCTGGCACGGGGAAAACGCTTTTGGCCCGAGCCATTGCCGGCGAGGCCGATGTTCCCTTCTTCAGTATAAGCGGAAGCGATTTCGTAGAGATGTTCGTCGGCGTTGGGGCTTCTCGGGTGCGGGATCTCTTCGTTCAGGGAAAGAGAAATGCTCCCTGTATCATATTCATCGATGAAATCGATGCCGTGGGAAGGCATCGAGGAGCTGGACTGGGAGGGGGACACGACGAAAGGGAGCAAACCCTCAATCAGCTCCTGGTGGAGATGGATGGCTTCGAATCCAATGACGGCGTCATACTCATTGCCGCTACCAATAGGCCAGATGTCTTAGACCCAGCCCTCATGAGGCCGGGAAGGTTCGATCGGCAAGTCATCGTGCCCATCCCCGATGTTAAGGGAAGGGAGGACATCCTTCGAGTTCACACAAGGAAAAACCCTCTGGCCCACAATGTGAACCTCCAAGTATTAGCTCGTGGGACACCGGGCTTTACCGGAGCGGATCTTGAAAACATGGTTAATGAAGGGGCGCTGTTGGCTGCGAGACAGGGAAAGCATCAGATCGAAATGATGGACCTGGAGCAGGCAAAGGATAAAGTTTTGATGGGAACCGAAAGGCGGAGCATGATCATTCCTTACGAGGAGAGGAGGAATATCGCGTATCACGAATCGGGGCATGCCCTGGTGGCTAAGATGATTCCTGGGACCGATCCCATCCATAAGGTCACCATCATACCCCGGGGACGTGCCCTGGGGCTGACCCAGAGATTGCCTATCGATGAGAAACATATTTACCCCAAGGATTACCTCCTCAACAATATCGCCGTCTTAATGGGAGGAAGGGCAGCGGAGGAACTCGTTCTCCTTATACAGACCACGGGGTCCCTTGAAGATATCGAGCAATCCACGGAATTGGCGAGAAAAATGGTGTGCGAATGGGGAATGAGCGAGAAAATGGGCCCTCTCGCCTTTGGAACGAAGGAGGAACAGATCTTCTTGGGGCGTGAATTCGCCCGGCACAAGGATTATAGCGAAAAGACCGCGCAGGAGATCGACGAAGAGATTAAACGGATCGTCGACAGCAGCTACGAGAGGGCCAGGAAAACCCTTGAGGAAAATATGGATCTCCTCCACAGGCTTGCCGAATCCTTATTGGAAAGGGAAGTCCTTGATGGGGATCAAATAGAGAATATTTTGAAAGGGGAAAAGACTTAACCATTCAGTCAAACGGACTAACCGTTGCCCGTCATCCATCGATATGCCGATCAACCAAGATGAAAAACGTTCGACTTCTTCACTTCGCCAAACCGGATGACGCCATCCACGAAATGCAACGCATCGGTGTCGATCCTCTCGCCATTGAATCGATGCGGGACAAGACATCCCACCTCAATCTCAAAATCGAGGGAATCGACTGTCGCCTCGCCAATTTCCTGAAACAAGAGATGGTTCTGCAGGGCGGCGATGTCGCTCTGGACAAAAGGACCATCGATTGTAGCATTGCCGTCACCGACCTCATCCTCATGGGCACTCAGAACCAGATAAAGACCCTCATCAACAGGCTTGAAGACCATTTCAACGGCCGAAACGACCTAGCGGCCCGGATTCGCGAGTGTCTCAAACACCTGGAAACCCCGTCTCATACCATTCGGTGCAAGAAAAAGGACCTTCACCTCGGGGAAAGGACCTACCTTATGGGCATAGTGAACATCACGCCGGACTCCTTCTCCGATGGTGGATTGTACATGGACTCGGATAAGGCAATCTCTCACGGCATCGAATTGGCGTCTGAAGGAGCCGATATCATCGATATTGGTGGGGAATCAACAAGGCCTGGGTCCAAACCACTGCCGCCCGATGAGGAGTTGCGGAGGGTAATCCCCGTCATCGAGGGTCTTTCGGCGAGGGTTGACATTCCCATATCCATTGATACATACAAGTCCACCATAGCTGAGAGGGCCATCGAGGCCGGCGTTGAGATGATCAATGACATCAGCGGATTGAGATTCGACCCAAGAATGGCCGATATCGCAGCCAAACGCGCCGTGCCCGTGGTGTTGATGCATATCAAAGGGACGCCCGAGGTCATGCAATTGGACGTTCACTACGATTGTCTCGTTACGGAGATTATGGAGTACCTGGAGGGGAGCATCGAGATTGCCGAGGGAGCAGGAATAGACCCGAGACAGATCATCATCGATCCGGGAATCGGCTTTGGGAAATCGGCCGAGGACAATCTGAAGATAATTCGCCACCTGGCGGAACTGAAGAGCTTGGGCAAACCCATCCTGTTGGGCCCCTCGAGGAAATCATTCATCGGTAAAATCCTCAATGCCCCTATAGATCAAAGGGTTGAGGGAACCTTGGCCTCCATTTCTGCAGCTATCATGAATGGGGCGAATATCCTCCGGGTCCATGACATTGGCCCCGCAAAAAAGGCCGCACAGATGGTGGATGCCATCCTGAGAGGGTAGCACTCCATGAGTATTCCGGGTATCCTGGCTAGCATTCGATGGCAAGACATCGTAGATATCGCTATCGTCTCGGTGCTGATCTATTGGATCATTATCCTCATCAAGGGAACGAAGGCCGTTCAGATGATCTTCGGCCTCGCCTTAATCATCGTTGCCTTCATCATTTCCCGAAAGGGAGAGTTGCTAACGCTGCACTGGATCCTCGATAGCTTCCTGAGCTCCATCATCCTCGTCATAATCGTTATCTTCCAGCACGATATTCGGAGGGCACTGACCACCGTCGGAAAGAACCCATTCTTCATGGGCATGGGCTTTACCGAGGAATCCCATTTCTTCGAGGAATTAATAAGGGCCTCGGTCTCTTTGGCCAGCAAGAAGATCGGAGCCCTCATCGTGTTCGAAAGGAACACAGGGCTCAGGGAATATATCGAAGGTGGGATTGACCTGGAGGCAAAGGTGTCCAAAGAGCTCATCGGAACCATCTTCACGCCCCCATCTCCCCTCCATGATGGGGCCGTAATCATCCGGGGTGGGAAGATCGCAGCAGCAGGATGCTTCCTTCCCCTCAGTATGGAGGAGGAAATCACGAATGACATGGGGACAAGGCATCGAGCCGCCATCGGATTGACCAAAGAGACCGATGCCGCTGTCATCATTATCTCGGAGGAGACGGGAACCATATCGTTGGCACTGGATGGAAAAATAACGCGAAATCTCGATGCGCCCGCCCTGAGAAAAATTTTCCAGAGACTATTTCAACAAAAGGAACCCAAGAAACTGCAGATAGGATTGGGGAAATTCCTTGAAAGGCTTTTTCACTAAAAACCTCTTTCTGAAGGTCATCTCCATATTGTTGGCCTTCATATTGTGGTATTTCGTCGTCAGTGAAAGGAGCGGGGAAACCGCCATTTCCGTCCCGCTGGATCTTCGAAACATTCCCAACTCCCTCATCATTATCAAGAACCCGGAGGAATCCATCAATCTCCGAATAAGAGGACCGGCCACGGTGCTGCGTGGATTGTCGTCCAAAAACGTGAAAGCCATTATCGACCTCTCCGATGCAAGGCCGGGGGTGGCCACATTCGCCATCGAGCCCGAACAAATCACCCTGCCCCGGGGTATGAGGGTAACCATGGTGAGCCCGGCATCCATTGTCCTGAGATTCGATAGCCTCTTTAAGAAAAACCTCCCGGTAGAGGCTCTATTGGTGGGCAAACCCTCTGAGGGATACAAGCTCACCGGTGTGGGAATCGATCCTCCTGTCATCGAAATAGTCGGTGCCCAAGGTGAGTTGAGGGGATTGCGGAGCATCCCCACAGAAGAGGTCGATATCTCCGGCCTGAAGAAGGACTCCGTTAAGAAGGCACCCCTGGATTTACGCGGGTTACACGTCAAATCCGTCAGCAGAGAAGAGGTGAAGGTGAGCCTCAGAATTGCCAAAGTCCCCACGGAGTGAGATCCAGGGTGAGAGGAAGCGATGCGAAAATTGTTTGGTACTGACGGCATTAGGGGAATCGCCAACGTGGACCCCATGACTGGCGAGATGGCAATGCAGCTCGGCAGGGCCACCGCCTATATCTTCAAGAACCGGGAAGGGAGACACAGAATCGTCATTGGGAAGGATACCCGCCTTTCGGGATATATGCTGGAGACGGCTTTGGCATCGGGCATCTGCTCAATGGGGGCTGATGTCTTACTGGTCGGCCCTCTCCCAACACCTGGCATTGCCTTCATAACAACCAGTATGCGAGCTGATGCGGGGGTCGTAATCTCCGCCTCCCACAATCCCTTCTATGACAACGGCATTAAGATCTTCTCCAGGGATGGATTCAAACTCCCCGATGCCCTTGAGGCTGAGATTGAGGAACTCATCTCCTCCGACAGCATCGATTCCCTGCGACCCACGGCCGAGGAGGTGGGAAAGGCCTACCGAATCGAGGATGCCGTGGGAAGATACATAGTCTTTCTAAAAAATACCTTCCCCAACGATTTGACCCTTGATGGCCTGAGGATCGTCTTGGATTGTGCCAATGGGGCGGCGTATAAGGTGGCGCCCGCCGTATTAGGGGAATTGGGAGCAGATGTTATCCCCATAGGCGTTGAGCCCAATGGGGAGAATATTAACCTCGATTGCGGCTCGCTCTGTCCCCAAAAGGTGAGCGAACTGGTCGTTCGAAACCATGCCCATTTGGGCATGGCGTTGGACGGGGATGGGGACCGGGTGGTCTTCGTGGATCAAAAGGGCAAGATCGTGGACGGAGACCACATCATGGCCATTTGTGCCATTGATATGGCCGAGGAAGGAAGGCTCAAGAACAAGAGCGTAGTCACCACGGTCATGAGTAACATGGGGCTCGACATATGCCTTGGCAAACGAGGAATCCGGGTCGTGAGAACTGCCGTGGGGGATCGGTACGTGGTCGAGGAGATGGTGAGCGGAGGATATAACCTGGGAGGTGAACAATCCGGCCATACCATATTTCTTGACTATAACACAACGGGGGATGGCATCCTTACAGCCCTTCAAACCTTATCCATTATGGTCAGGAAAGGGAGGCCGTTGGACCAGCTTGCACAAGCGATGGCCCCCCTGCCTCAAGTGCAATTTAACGCCAAAATCGACGGGGAGATCGATGTCCTGGGGATGCCGGAAATCCGCCGAAAGATTAAAACCATCGAGGGTGAACTTGGGAAATTGGGAAGGATTCTCACCCGTTATTCGGGAACGGAACCGGTTTTGAGGATCATGCTGGAGGGGGAGGACGAGGATAAGATCGCTCGCATGGGCGGGGAGCTGGTGGACGCCATTGAACAGGCGATGGAGAGCGGTGGACGAGGCACACATTCGCGAGGATGAGGAGGTTGAGAATATGACCAGATTAGGAGTAAATATCGATCACGTGGCCACCCTTCGTCAAGCAAGGGGGGTAAAATACCCCGACCCTGTTGCGGCTGCGGCCATCGTTGAAATGGCGGGGGCTGATGGCATCGTTGTTCATCTAAGGGAGGATAGGAGACACATACGGGATCGAGACGTTTATATCCTGAGGGATACCGTTAAGACCAAACTCAACCTGGAAATGGCCGCTACACCGGAAATGGTCAAGATCGCCTTGGAGACTAAACCCCATATGGTCACACTCGTGCCCGAGAAGAGAAAGGAGTTAACTACGGAGGGGGGGCTCAATGTAAGGGGGAATAAGGCGGCCCTCGCAAAAACCATCGCTCAATTGAAGAATGGCGGAATTGTCGTGAGTTTATTCATCGATCCCAATGGCAAGCAGATCGAAACCTCCAGGGAAGTGGGGGCGGATTTCGTGGAGCTTCATACGGGGCGCTACTGTGATGCTACGACCAATGAGGAGGAAGACAGGGAATATAAAAACCTCCTAGATGCCGTTGGCATCGCCTTTGATCTGGACCTGGGCATTAATGCGGGCCATGGGCTCAACTATTTCAATGTAAGACGTGTTGCCGAGATTAAGGAGATTGACGAGCTCAGTATAGGGCACAGCATCGTTGCACGGGCTGTCTTGGTCGGATTGGATAGGGCCGTTCGAGATATGATTGAATTGATTAAGTAGGCCCTCTGGCATGCTCCATGATTCACGGGATAGGAATAGATATCGTCTCCATACCGCGCATTGAGAGAATGCTCGAAAGGTGGGGTCGCCTTTTCACCGAGAGGGTGTTCACCCCCGCTGAGATCGCCTTTTGCGAAAGTAAATCGAATCCAGGACAACATTTCGCCCTTCGTTGGGCGGTCAAAGAGGCAATGTTGAAGGCCCTCGGATCGGGCCTCATGGGGGGGATCAAATGGACCGACATCGAGGTGGTCAATGACCCCTCTGGCCGGCCTTCCCTTGAGGTCCACAACCAGGCCAAGGGTTTCCTTGCCGATCGGAACATCAAGGCGGCTTTCGTTAGCATCTCCCACGAACGGGATTATGGCGTCGCCCAGGTGGTACTGGAGGCGTAAACCCCTCGCTTCAGTACATTGCGGTCTTTTGCTCGAGTTTCCCTCCGCTCACTGAAAAGAATCTTGGACCATTCTAACGTTCGCTTCACTGCAAATCCAAAACTCGCCCTCCGGGCTCAGACAATTGGATTTGCGGCCGTTCCGCTTCACTAAGAATGGTTAGCCAAAATTCTTTAATGTTCCTCCGGGGAACCCGGGCAACGACCGGTTCAGAAATAGTAGCCCGCTCACCCGGTGACCGCAGCACTTCAGCACTGCAACACCGCAGAACCGCAACTCGCTCAGAGCTCGTTTTTCCGGTTTTCGAGGTGTCTCAATTTTGCTCGTGGGCAACGATGTCGTCCCAGAAATCAGGAAACTCCGCTTAACACACTCCGCTCACCGATGCCTTGACAACCCTGACCCTTATTCAGTAGCATGTGCAAAATATTCATGCCTCTACTGGGGCACGACTCCATGGAAAGGACCGAGATTCAGATATTGAGAGCGCTGAAGGAAAGCCCAAAATCCTTCTGGGAACTGGCAGCCCTTCAAGATTCCACCCTCTCAGCCCTCGTAGCGACGATAAAGAGGCTCATGGCTGGAAGGATAATCCATTTCCATGAATCCACCAAAAGGTTTCAACTGCTAAAAACCGGGAATTACCATCCACGAATGGACCTGAGGTGTAGGACCTGCAGTGGAAAGGGCCTTATCGTAGAAGGGATCTTCCGTAATACCCTCCAACGGTTTACCTCCTTGCTTGCTGGAAGGCCTGCGCCCGATCCCTCCTATAATCAGGGATTGATTTCGCACCAGGATCTCGCCTTAAAAGCCTCTTTCATGTATGAGAGGGGTGATCTAGAGGACCGTTCAATCCTCCTCATTGGCGATGACGACCTCTTCAGCCTGTATTTGGGGTTGTTGGGAATGGCTCGAGGGATTCTCGTTCTAGACATCGATAGACGGATCCTTCGATTCGTGCGGGAAAAAGCGCGTAAATTTGGCCTGGACATCGAAACCATGGAGTTCGACCTTACCCGATCTCTTCCCCACCAACTCCATTACGCCTTCGATGTCTTCGTTAGCGAACCCCCTGAGGGAATCAAGGGATTGACTACCTTCCTGAAGAGGGGCATAAAATCCCTGAAAAAAGGGGAGGGCACGGGATATATCGGAATGACCATGGTAGAATCCTCGCTCCCAAAATGGTATGAGGTTCAGTCCATTATCAATCGAAACCGACTGGTGATCACCGATGTGCTCAGGAATTTCTGCCTCTATCCTGAAGGGGAGGGCGAGTGGGAGAACCTGTACGACCAGTATCCAATTATGGGGGAAATTCCCGTGGAAGTGGGACCCCCCAACACCGACTGGTATAGTTCTTGCACAATTCGCTTTGAAAGGGCCGCCAAGACATCCATCTCGCGAAATCAGTTTTATGGCGATAAGGATACCTGGGTCACCGTCAAGGGCCTATGAACCCCCGGGGAGCAAAAAGCTTGATTTTTGCCGTGGCATGAGGTTATTATGAAAGAAAGGGGGGAAAGATGTTGATAGAGATGAAGGTGAAGTTTCTCACGTTCGACCCATCTTCAAACGGGTTTGTGGTCTTTTTGGTGGACGGAGAGAATAAGCATACCCTCCCCATTTGGATTGGTCCTTTCGAAGCCAACGCCATAGCCCTTAAGCTGAAAAAAGCTACACCCCGAAGACCTTTGACCCACGATCTCATCCGGAATCTCATCGATGCCCTCAATTGTAAAATTAGCCATGTCGTGGTCAACGATCTCAGGGAAAACACGTATTACGGCCTCATTTACATCGAAGGGAAAAAGGGCGAACTCACCATCGACTCCAGGCCCAGCGATGCCATTGCCATTGCCCTGGGTGCGGGCGTACCCATTTTCGTCGAAGAGGATGTCCTCCATCGAACGAAGAGCGCCATGCTGGACAAAGAGGGCCGGGAACTCCCCGATCGTCTCAAGGAATTGATCGAAAATCTCAAACCCGAAGACTTCGAGGGTAAGGCCTAACCTCCTTCCTCCATTCTCCCTACGCTTCAGCGTTTTCTGATCTGTTGTCCCAATTCCCCTTCGCTCCCTGTTCGTATTCGTGTTTCGTGCCCGTGATCCGTGTCCGTTTTCGGTGTTCGTGGAGCGTGTTTCGCGCTCAGAGCTGGTTTTCCATTTTTAACCAATAAAACCAATCAAACTAATATAACCAACCAACTCATTGTCATTTGGACTTTGAACTTTGATTGGCTGTTGCCCAAAACCCATTCTGCTTACCGAAAATAATTTTTGACCATTCTAGAGTTCGCTTCACTGCAAATCCAAAACTCGCCCTACGGGCTCAGACAGTTGGATTTGCCGCCGTTCCGCTTCCCTAAGAATGGTTACCAAAAATTCTTTAATGTTCGCTCCAGGGATATGGACAACAGCCCGTTGACATTTGACATTTGGGTTTTCTGATATAACCAATAAAACTAATCAAACCAATACAACCAACCAACTCATAGCCATTTGAGCTTTAACATTTGACATTGATTCCCGTGACCGTGTTTCGTTTACGTGCTCGTGCTCTTTGATGAAACTCCGGCTTCGGGAATATTGCATTTTCCATCGTTTTTTTTTATATTCAATCCCCATAGAGCTCTGCAGGGATAAACGGTGAAGGGGGAGGTAAAGGGACAGAAGGGGAAAAGCGCTCTTGTGTACACATTCAGCCCCGAGGAGACGATTCAACTGGGGGAATTCATAGGAGGTATTCTGAAGCCCGGAGCTGTAATCGGCATGTGCGGGGAGTTGGGAACGGGCAAGACCCACTTGATTAAGGGATTGGCGAGGGGTTTGGATGTTGAGGGCCGATACTACGTGACCAGTCCTTCCTTCACCATCATTAACGAATATCCCGGGAGAATTCCCCTCAACCATTTCGATCTGTATCGGCTCGACGAGGCCGGCCAACTGGAGGAATTGGGATACGAGGAGTATTTCTACGGCGACGGGGTGACCGTAATCGAGTGGGCCGAAAAGGTCCTCTCGCTGCTCCCCCAAAACCGTTTAATGGTAGAAATTACATACCTCGGTGAGAATCACCGGAAGTTCAAGATAACGGGCCTGGGCCATCCTTACCAGGACATCGTGGGTGAAATAGCACGGTGGAAAGCTGATAAGGCCCTGACCTGCAGCCAATGACGGATGAGACGTGTAACCGCCCTCCAATAGTGTGAACAAGGTGGTGGGAAATGGGATTGATCGTTCAAAAATATGGCGGTACATCGGTTGGCGATATCGAAAGGATAAGGAACGTCGCCCGGAGGGCAATCCAATCCAAGGAAGCCGGGAACGATGTCATCGTCGTCGTTTCAGCCATGGCGGGGGAGACCGATAAGCTCATCAACCTGGCCCATGAATTAACGTCTTTCCCCGATGCAAGAGAGCTGGATGTCTTGATTTCCACGGGGGAGCAGATTACCATTGCATTGGTCTCCATGGCCATAAAATCAATGGGCCATGAGGTGAAGTCTTACCTGGGACATCAGATTCCCATTCAGACCGATAACGCATACGGGAAGGCCCGCATTATCAATATGGATTGCGATAGAATCCTGGAGGACGTAAAGGCCGGAAGGATTGTCGTTGTCGCGGGTTTTCAGGGAGTCGATAGTGGAGGGAATATAACAACACTGGGCCGTGGCGGGTCAGATACGACAGCAGTGGCCGTGGCGGCAGCAATCAAGGCGGACGCCTGCGAGATCTTCACCGACGTGGACGGCGTTTACACCACGGATCCCAACATATGCGAGAAGGCGAGGAAATTGGAAAAAATCTCATATGACGAAATGCTGGAAA
>Ga0209636_10001278_pt1 | contig 25146 bp, 20 predicted proteins | sample DeeMarSWOR152_54_FD_187464 | JGI IMG/M metagenome (GOLD analysis project Ga0209636, IMG submission 187464) | Marine sediment microbial communities from White Oak River estuary, North Carolina - WOR-1-52-54 (SPAdes) (version 2) | ecosystem: Environmental > Aquatic > Marine > Intertidal zone >...
AGATACCGAAACTCAGATGACCAATAGCGTCTGCAAGATTGAAGTAGCCCATGACTAGATCGAACTTGCCTATAGAGTCGAAGAATTCTTTCTTGTTTTCCTCGTGGAATTTCCAAACGACGGCATCATATTCTTCAATTGTAGCTTTGTCGTCAAAGTATTTCTTGAGAAGTTTTCTTTCTTCTGCATGGTTTTGTTGCTTGAAGGAGAATGAGGGTACATCTATTGCTTTATGGGAGTTGCAGAATTTTAGAAAAGCTTCTTCAGTGTCTAGCTTGAATTCCCATTGAGTCTTTAATGGGATTCTCGCTTCCATGTTTTTGCCTGTGAGGAAAGATGCCCATAGGACTATGGTTCTTGCCTCTTTGAAGTCTGAAATGTCGGTCTGTCCGTATTCTTTTTGCATTAAGTTTTTACATTTGAAATCTTGGACTAGGTTTTGGTCCAAGGCGTCTAGGGCGAGGATAATCATGGTTGGACACCTATCCTACATGTAGCCCAGAGCTCGCAGTTTCTGCATCATGTAGGCTTTTTCTTTATCTTGGGATCTTCCTGCCCTTTCGGGAGTAGTTGATGTTTCAAGTTCTTGAACAATTTCATCTATTGTGCTTGCTTCTGAAGATATTGGAATAGTACAGGGCATGCATCCTAAGCTTCGATATCTTTTTCCATTTTTTGCGAAGTATAAGGAGTTTATGGGCAAATTTTCTTGCTTTACGTATTGCCAAACGTCAAGTTCGGTCCAATGTAGGATTGGATGAACTCTCATGTGGGAAAAGTCTTCGGAGGGTTTTACGTATAAATCCCATAGTTCTGCTTGTTGATCCGCGTAATTCCACTTGAACTCCGTGTCTCGGGGAGAATAATATCTCTCTTTAGCTCTTATTCCGTGTTCGTCTCTTCTTATAGCGAGAATTAAAGCGTCGAACTTTTCTTTTCTAAGCAGATTCTTCAAGGCTTCTGTTTTCAATAGTGTACAACATTTTAGTCTTCCTTTTTCTGGGGACATCCCTTTTTTAAGGGCTTCTTCGTTTTTGGCGACGATTAGGTTGAAGCCCCATTCTTTTGCTATTTTGTCTCTGAACTCGTAGATCTGCGGAAATTTGTAACTCGTGTCGATGTGGATTACTGGAAAAGGAATTTTGCCGAAGAAAGCTTTCTTGCATAGCCAAACAGTAGTAGTTGAGTCTTTGCCCGTGCTCCACAGCACGGCTGGGTTTTTGAATTGGGCTTTTGCTTCTCTTATAATAGAGATGCTTCTTCTTTCTAAGTCTTCGAGATGATCTTTCACTACATTTTACTCCATTTCATGTCGTCTAATTAATGTAGCCTAAGGCTCTAAGTCTAGCTTTAACTCTCTCTTCGTCTTGCATGCATGCAACTTTCTGCCACACGCTAAAATTATCGCACTCTTTGCTTTCAACATCAAATCGGAAGGCCTATGACCTTTCGGCGCACCTTTTTCAAGCTGTTTTGCTGAGGCAATGCCAATTAATTCAGCGCCCGAATTTAGTGCTATGTTTTTAATTTGTTTAGTGAGGTCTTCAAGTTCCAACATTATTTCAACCTAAGAATTCTTGGAGTTTTTTCGCTTGTGGATGATTAGGGTAAACATCAAAACCATCAATATAAGGGTTGGTGTCCATGCTCGAAATTCTGGAATTACATATTCACTGATTATCTGGACGTTTAGGGTGTTCAAAATTTCATATGTGAAGTGTAGGGATGTGTGTGTAGAGTTATTATTTTGTTTTAGTGTTGTTTCGGGGTTTCCGTCTATGAGCATTGTAAAATCGCCCCAAAGTAGACTGTTAGGAATTGTGACATTGCAGAAGCCTTGCGTTTCTGAAGGACCTGAAACGTTGAAGCTTATTCTTCTGTTTGGCTGGTCAAATTGAAAGTTCAATATTGTCGAGTTTGTATTCGTTTCGATCTGGTAGATTGTTTCATCCCATTCAACCTTGTGAAGATATGTTGATGGATGCCCGATTGTAATAATTGAGACTGGATGCAGCTCTGTTTCTCCAGTCACTCCAAGTGCTTCCTTCATCGCCTCTTCGTCGGTGTCTGCTTTACCCCAATCTGCTATTAATCCGCAAGCTGCGCTTTCTAGATAGATGTTTTGAGTGATCAAGCCGATTTCAGTATATGTGTCTTGACCTCCAATCCATGGCCTTGTGTCTTCGATGTAGGCGATTACAAATATAAACGGAGCTGAAGACGCCCAAGGATTTCCACTGGATTGGGCTATACTTGACCGCCTATCTCCAGCATTAATTTTGGTTATGGTGTGTTGTTCAGGTAGATATTCATACACTCCGGAGGAGTTGGTCGCGTAGACCTTCATAGGATAATATGCATGAGCCGAAGGAACGGTTCTATGGCTTTTCGGAGGACTCGCAGCAGTGTCTTCATAGTAGGAGTATCCATAGCTTACCCAAAGTATCTGAGATAATTCTTGTTTAGTTATAGGGTTTTCGCTCCATTCATGTGAACGAAAAACTGAATTTAGAGCATCTTCGAAGGGGATATTGCTGTCTTGGATTTCGGGCAGCTCTGGTGAGGACTGACGATTTGTTAACACTAGATGCTGGTAATCAGTGTAGGGAGACAGAGGATAACCTAACGGCATTTTGTATAAACTTTTCTCATTTAAAGGCAAACCTAATCCTTGATCGATATCTGTTTTATTTGGATGCTGACAAACTGTTCCAAGATTTAGGGCATTTGCGATTAGGTAAATGTTTTGAATTATGCATCCCGATTCGGCGCTTCCCCAAAGCATATCTGGACAAATATTCGTGTCAAGAACTATATAGAGTTGTGTTGGAGCTTCGATGTTCCAGCTTCCACCAAACCTTCTGTGGTCTCCGTCTTTCCAGAGAGTGAAGCTTTGATTCTCAGGGAAAAACTTGTAAGTGGCTGTTTCGTTAGAAACATAAATCACAATGGGATAATTAGAAAAGCTTGGAACAGTTCTGCCTGTCCATGAAGAGCCATAAGCTGCCCAAAGAACTTTGGAAACTAGCTCAGGAGGCACTATGATGGTTAGATCAAAGTTGCGTATCGACATTCGGCGGCTAATTATCATCTCAAGAGGCATATCAATTGAAGTTCCATACGTATTGTTGGTCTGAGCAATTATGGATTCAGTCATTTTGTTCCCCAAGATTAAGTTCTGATTTGGCACTAGCAATAATAACGAAACATATGCAACAAGAATGATGTTTTTCCTCATAATCCTTCCTCTGAAAATTGAAAATCAAAATAATATATGGTAGGTGATTAATTGAGTTAGATCATGTGTGTTTTCAGAAATATGTTATAATAATAAAGCAGCTACGGCTCCTCGTATGCCTTCATTTTCTATCTTTTTGATTTCATTATAGTTGAAGATTTTTGATGCATATGATATGTTTAGGCTTTTTGCTTGAAGAAACATGTTCTCTAGCATGTATCCGACTTCCCAAAGTGTGCGGTTGGTATTTTCGTTTTGGCTCAAGATTATTGCTGTATCGACTCCATTTATTTCGTCGCGGATATTCATAGTTTTGATAAAATGTATATCATGGCTTGGGTTTCCTCGTGTCAATTTGGCGTAATTGATAAACAGGTTATTAAGTACTGAAAACCTTTTTGTCCAGTTTATGTAACGGAAGAGCTTGCCATTTTTCATGAGGAAAACTTTTGTGTGTTCTTGGCCATGCATGCATGCATACTGCTTCTTGTTGCATGCCACTTTCAATATGAAGCACCCGTTCCGTAAGGGTCGCTTGGCTTTTTGAAGCCGAGAAAAAGATAACCATTCTTGAACCAGTGTGTAAGTATTTTATTTGAGAATCGAGGTATATTACAGCAACGGAGTATACGATCAATGATCTTTTTCGGAGGGCGCTGATCAATTAAGGTGCCCCAATTTCTCTTTTTGGTGCCCAAATCGAAGTCGCTTGAGCACCTTGAATTCAGCACTTTTTCTATCGAAACTACGTCGTTTGTCATCTTAGACAGTCTTCCCCCAATTTCGTCGCTGTGTTCTGTAACATGGATTCATTATTAGTCGAAAAAAGTCTCGAGCCAGAGTTCCAAGTTGAGAATTCTCCAAAGTATATCTGCATAGTATTGGCGTTCTATGCGATTGAGTTTCCCTTCACAATAGCGGTCAAATATGTCTAGAATGGCAGGCTGATTGAAATATTCTCTTTTGCAGAATGTTTCCGATTCGAAGAGCTTTCTAATATCTTGTCGCAATTCTTTCATCCAACGTTGCTGTGGTATAGGCGTGCCAAATTTCTTTCTGTTCTTTCTAATGGCTTCGGGAATAATGCCTTTCATCGCGTTTCTCATCACGTACTTTGTCCATCCATGTCTAATCTTTTGTGTTGCGGGAAGTGAGAAAGCAAATTCAACGATTCTGTGGTCAAGGAAAGGATGTCTACACTCCATGGAAAAAGCAGAAGAGGCTCGGTCGTCAACGCGAAGGTACTCAACAGCATGCAGTGTAATCTCATTAAGAAGCGCGTTCCGTAACGAAGTATCTTCTTTCGATATTTTACTCTTACTGCAAGTCGTCGCAAACTTTGGTGCAAGCAACTTTTTTACATTTTTTTCTGCTTTTCGTCTGAATAGAATCGACCAGACCAGCCTCGGTATGACCCAGTCCAACCTCTTAACCATTTCTTTCAAGAGTTCTCCGATTTTTTTGGTTTTCCACAATTCTTTAAAATATATAAGGGCGTGTTCAGGTTGACCTCCTAATATTGCGTCGCTTCCTTGACCGATGAAAACAATTCTTACTTTTTGTTTCGCAACTTGGAATAGATACCAAAAAACGTAGTAGTTAAAAACGGAAACAGGTTCCTCTATGTAATAAACAAATCGTTTAATGTTGTTCCATTCTCCAACAACTGATGGAAATACATAGTTGACATCTGTTTTCAAAGCATGCTCAACTTCTTTAATGTAATACCTTTCGTCCCCTTGCTTTATTGACTCGTTATAGATGGCAGAAAAAATTTCTTGGAGTTTTGCGTGTTTGATTTTGGTTGAATGTTTTGACCTGAGAATATCGTCGACTAGAAGGGCAATGGATGTCGAGTCGAGTCCGCCGCTAAGAAAGGTTCCAATTGGAAGATTTGCTGGAAGTCTGATATTTATCGAGTCTCGTAGTAATTGGCGAAGCCTGGAAGCACACGAGTTATCATCCACGATCTGAAGATTAGATTTCAAATTTTGTGTTGGTCGCCAGTATTTCCAGATGCTAATTCGGTCTTTCTCTATTATCATGTAGTGGGCGGGCATCAGTTCTTTTATTTCAGTGAAGGAGGTGTCTCCGACTTGAATATGCGCACGTGCGCGTGCATAACCTCTTACTAAGTACTCATAGATGAAGCGTTGGTTTGGTTTTCTTGGAACTGAAGGGTCGGCAAGTATTCCTTTGATTTCAGAGGCGAGAATGAACCGCTCTTGATTACTATAGTAGTAAAGTGTTTTCATGCCAAGTCTGTCTCTGGCTGAAAAAATCAACCTATTTTTGGAATCCCAAAGGCAGAAGGCAAACATTCCGTTGAATTTACTCAAACAGTTGAAGCCAAATTCCTCATAGGCATGAACCACGATCTCTGCGCTGGATTCTGTGGAAAACACATGGTTTTTCTGGAGTTGTTGTATAATGGGTATTTTGTTGTAAATTTCACCATCGAATGTGATCCAGATGCTCCCATCTTCGTTGGAGAGCGGCTGATGCGAAACAGGAGTGTTGGTTATTTTGAGAGCTCTGTTTCCTAGCGCAATATTCTTATCAATGAAGAACCCTTCGTCGTCAGGGCCTCGATGCCGTAAGCTCCCGCATATTATTTTTATGATCTGCTCTGCATTAGGAGAGATTACAGCGCAGATGCCGCTCAGAGTTGTTCATCTCTTAAAGTTTGAATTTTAATTTGGTTTCTATTTGCCCTTTAGGCAGATACTTATTGGTTACGCTCTTCCATTTCTTCTTCTTTTGATCTAGATCCAGTCTTATTGAGGGAAAGTTTACCTTGCATGCGCGCGCAGCCAGCCTCTCGTGCGGGGGCAAGACAAAACTCGAGAAGGAAAAAAGGCTAAAGGTATCCTAGGCTTCGAAGCCTTTTCTTGATTTCCTCTTCTTCTTGAGGGGTGTAGACTTGTTCTGGCTCACTGTCTTCTTTGACTACTTCACCTAGGACGAACTCCACGTATTCGTCAACATTTCTGAATTCGCCTTGACTGAGTTCAACTCGAATTTTAATCTTATTGTAAAGTTTTCTTGAGATCTGTACGGGAGCTTTACGACTCATTACGCCTCACCTAAGTTCAGCTTTTGTTCTTGTTTATTCTAAATTTAGGCTTTGCGTGCGACGCTTGCGCACTCAGGTTACAAAAATGATCCATGCTTCCTCACAGAGATGGAGATCAGAACGATGCGATGAAAAGGTAAGCCATAGAGGTTGAACAAAGGGATATTACAGACCAGATTATCTAGACTCTTCCAGAACTCTTCAACTTTTCAATCCTATCTTTCAATTTTGCTTTCTCGTTCAAGACCATCAACTTTGCGAGTTTGTTTACTGGCTGGCTGCTTCGATCGATCGATCCGTGGTAGGTTCCTTTCACAGTTTTTACTCTGAACCAAGGGACTTCAACAAGTATTGAGTTTCTCCTCATAATAGGATTTGTCTGTGCGACCCAATGGCCAAAAGCTCCATTTTCTCCGAGTAATTCCCCGTGATCGGATGTAATTGCTATACTTCTCGAAGGATCTTGAAATAATAACTCGTTGCATAATTCGGCTACATTTTTCAAAACTGTTCTCAGGTTTTCTTTGTAGGCTTCTCTTAAACCACCTATTCCATATTTTCTTCTTATGGCATCAAGTGGACAAGAAGGCGGTAAGTTAAGCGTTTCTCGAATTTTATAAGGGTTTTTGATAAGTGTGGTTCGCATCAACAGAGTGTTTAAGAGGGCCAATAGTCTTTCAAAGTTTCTGTCAACGAGATTGCCTTGGAGACCACACAGAAGACGCTCATGTCTAGGATCGGGTTTAGGGAAACCTTTGCCTTGAAATTCGTTTGTAATATAAGGTTCATGAGGTTGTAAGTAATGTATTATGAATCTCTTTTCATGAAACTTAGGAACCAGACTCAACACAATTTCGCTAATCTTTTCTGGCGGGACAACTCCTAACTCTTCACTCCAACCAAATTCCCATACATCTACGATCTTGTAAAAATGTTTTTTTGCATCGAAGCCAGCTAGTTCTATTTTTGAATTGATGTGAGGATTCCCAGATATATAAATAACATCGGGATAATACTTTGTAAAAGACTTCATACACCAATCTGGAGTATAAGAACCTAGAGAGATCCCTTTGCACAACTTTCCTGAGAAATAATTTTCATACATACTCAAGAAATAATCATATCGGCACGCATCCAAAATTATTAGGTAATCCCAATTTTCCTCCATCACATTAATAATTTTGGCTTTCAGCAAGATTCTCACCGATTCTACAATGTGCTAAGCACGTTGCGCGCGTATCCTGTTCAGATTGATATTTGAACGCCTTTTTTCAAAAGCCTTGCAGATGGGAAAGTCGTATTGCCGCGCTTTTTCGTTAATCCGACTAGGATACCAAAAAACCCTAAGAATTTGACAATTAGGATGGTTGCGGCCTTTGAAAACCCGCCCTTCAGTCCTGCTGTGGCCAAATAACCTAAAACACTGATAACCGCTATTACCGCCCATAATAAAGGATGAATAAGTCCAAGAAGACTCAAGAGCGCGACTGGCATACATATAACTATCCAACCAAAGACAAAGAAATTGAAAAAATAAATCTGTAAAAGTTCCAGTGCTAGCGGGGTTCCTCGGTACACCCTTAAAAGTTGCCCAACACCTCGATAAAAATTTATTCTGTGAAACACGTTATCCTCCTTTTTTTTAAGGTGATGGAAAGCGATAAGGATATTGAGTGAGTGAAGTTCAAAATTCTTTTGTCTAATCCGAAAACCTAATTCGAGTTCCTCAGAGCCGAGAACCCATGGATCAAAAGAGCCTGCTTGATCTAAGACCTTCTTTCTATAAATCGCTGCGCCTCCATGAAGATCTCTTTGAGGAGAACCATACAATGTACCAGTTGGAAATTTGATGTACCTTGGGTTTGACGTTGTTGTACCGAGAATCTTAACAATGTTACCTGATACTCCTGCCACATTTGGTCTTCCAAGCATGTATTGGACCGCTTTCGGTAGCCAGTCTTCGGAGAGGGTGGTATCCCCATCTACAAAGAGGAGGTAGTCCGCGTCGGGCGCGGCATATTTATGACCCGTGTATCTTGCTGCAGATGGCCCAAGTTGCCGCTCATGTTGGAGTATTGTTATTGGAAATCTGCTTGCTATGTCAACTGTCTTATCACTTGAATTGTCATCAACCAATATGATCTCATATGACTTCAGAAGCTCACGTGCTTGTGACGCTGCTTTCATCACAGAGCGAATTGTATTAGCGATGGGCTCTTCTTCGTTATGGGCTATAATCACAACCGAGAGTTTAAACCGAGACATACCCTGCTAAACCCCATTTCTTATTGGAATCGCACGCGATCGATGTAGCCAATGGAAATCCCATATTGTATTTGTGTGCTACTGTTATCGGATAAGATTTAAATGAATGAAATGTATAGTGAGTATTGTGTATTAGGACAGTCTACACACTATATTTGGCGATTATAATTATGAGGAACTGAACTTGCGTAGCGCTTCCAAAAGCATACCTTTTATCCTATTTGTTTGTTCAGCTCTTATTTTGCCAGTTTTAAGTTTAGATGCTTCCCAAACTATTTTTTCGACAGGCGAAATTGTGTACTACCAACCCATGTCTCATGAACTCGGCGTTTATTATGTGTGGAATCCAAGTACAGCTAGTATGCCTTATGAAGCTGAGTGGGCTTTTGTTGGGACACCAAATGCTCAACCGAATAAACCAGATCTTAGAATGATATTGTCTTGGCTAGAAAGTACACAGCCAGGAAGACACCACACTACACCTATTAGTACGGCAGAACAGCTTAACATACACGAAAACAACCTTAAAACTGTTCCAACGGAAAATTTCTGGGGAATATACGCTGTTCACGCAGAATTCGTTAAACAACATATAGCTTTCAACGAAGACTTAAACACAACATGGTTTGGTGAGACTCTTCTAGGGTACCAGTTGTACTTGCAAGAGAATCCCAGTGCAACACAAGATCAATGGAAAGATGAAATGTACCTTCGTATGCTCCGCGGATTCTACGACTATTTCCATGCCAGAGGTGTAAAAGTGGGTTACACGATGGGAGCTTACGTTTCCATCAAAATCTCTAACATTCAGTCTTATTTAGGTTGGCCAGCGTTCAATTACATGAGAGAAAACTTTGATTTTATGGAACTTTACGCTTACACACATAATCTAGGTCCTGCGGATGGGCGTTCATGGAACGGAGAAGCGGAAGATTGGCCCGAGGGTGGAGTTAATAATTACTTCTCAGTTATAGACCAGTATTTTTCTTCACAGCAACTATTCTGGTGTCTCACGAGAAGATGGAATGACGAAGCTACTTGGGAATGGGAAGCTATGGCATTAGAAATCAAAAATGCCTTAGATAGAGAAATGGTTATATGCCCATACTACAGTAACGATCCGCCACTCTCGGAGCAGTGGCCCGTAATACTGAACGCTCTTGATCTATACGATCAGAATGCGCAATACTATGAAGAATATGTTTACGGCGAGAACCTGTTAACCGGATATGCAGGAGAAACTTACGGTTGGGTCGAGATAAGCTAGCGGAAACAGTGACGTTTGTACGCATCAATATGATTGATAGTGATGTCACAAAATATGACGTTACATCGAAACCTCCAAAAATGCCTATATCACATTCTGTCAATATGCACGCGCGTTCCTTTTTTTAAAAGACTCTATTCTTCGAATAAGGTCTTCATTTATGGACCCGTTGTTCTGGTAAGAGATAGTTTTTCTTCGGATGTTGGAAGTTTCGTTAAATATTTCTTGCATTACCCTGCCATCCATAGATTTTTGGGTAGTCAAATTGAAAATGTCTAAAATAGTTGGAGCGATATCAAAAATCTGCAGATCTTCTATGTTGTTTCCCTCCTTTATTATTGGGCCATAGGCGACAAAAATGCCGTTACTATCATGTATACCTGGCGTTCTTGGTTTGAACACAAGTGGTTTGTTAATATCAGTTGATTTTTCCCATATGTAAGCTCCATCGCGGATTTTTATTATTAAATCGGGGGCTAACCCGGCTTTTTTTCCTCTGTAAATCTCGCTACCTTTGAAAACTTCAAGTTTAAGTCCATAATGATTTTCCAAAGTGTTTTTCAGGTCTTTTATCAGTTTGTCCAAGATTTCATTATTGCTAGTGCGAGGGTTGACATAGATTCCTTCAGAATCCTCAAGACAGAAAATCCGTGAATCTTTAAAATCTATTTGTTGGGAAATATCTAGATCTGACTTAACATATGCTTCAATGTACTTGCTTCCAAGATATGATAAAATCTTTCTCGGCAAAATTTTTATCAGAAAATCTTTTGGGACTGCTTTTACAATACCAATTATTTTGTCATTAATTGAGTTTTTTCCGCCAAATGAAGCATCACGTCTAATTTTCATATAACCTTCTTGAACCAGCCACTTCGAAATGTTAAATGTTAAAGGTCTTACAGTAAAACCATGATCGGAGACAATAAATAATACTCCGTTCCTATTTAGAAGCCTTAGGAAGTGCCCAACTATCTGGTCTATAAGCTGATAGAATGCAATTATTTCTTTATCCAAAATATCTAAAAGTTTTTTTTTCTCAATTTTTGATACTAGCTTCAGAATTTTATCCATAAAAGCGTGCTGTAGCCAGTCAGTAGGAGATATTACGTAAAATAATAAATCCCAGGAGATGTTTTTCCCCAGTTCTAAGGTAATCTCTGTTTCTTCTTTAATGATCCTTTTCAGATGATTGATGTAAACAACACACTCACTTAACTCGTCTAGATTTCTTGTTTCAAGCATATTAAAGACCTCAGATTCAAGCAACCTGCTTGGACCATTCATAACCTTTTTGTACAAATGGTCAGGATACACACAAAACCTGCCTGTGGTCCCAAATCCTGAGATCATAAACCCATTGACTTTATAGACAGGATAAAGGAATGGCATGTTCACAATAGCTACACGATAATTATTCTTAGATAGAATATCCCAAAACGCTCTACTTTTATAAACCGAAGAATTTACAGGTTTTAAATGAAAGTCGTTTATTCCACTTCGCATAAGAGTACTAAACACCCCCAACTTCCCCGGGTTCAGTCCTGTTGCCATACAAGGCCATGCAGGAGAAGTGTTTGGAGGAATTGTCGACGATAAAATACCGCTACAACCGTGATTGACCAATTTTTTGAAGTTAGGAAGAACACCAAAATCAATAAGGGGTTTAAGTGCCTTCCAAGTTGCTCCATCCAATCCTAAAACTAAAACCTTCATAGTACGAAACCTCTTCAATCCATCAGGGTAAATTTATGATTGACATTGCATCAATTTATCCATCGCAAGAGCGGCGTTTCTCATTTTAGCAACAGAAACTTTGAAACAGATTGCAGCAAAGCTTCACCTAGAGTGATCCTGAAGTTATAGTATCGTCTACGAAGTACTTGATTTGATTCTTGCGCAAGTTTTTTTCTGATCGTGCTATTATTTAAGATTAATGAAATTGCTGTTGCAAGCTCATGTGGATTGTTAGGTTTGACAAGTACTCCGTTTACACCATTCTCTATCATATCAGAAATACCTCCTACCGACGTGGCAACTACAGGCAAACCACAATGTAATGCCTCTAACACAACCACACCTAAACATTCATCTCTAGATGGAAGAACGAATAATGCAGAAGACTTGTAGTATGAATCTAAGGCATCATAATCGATAAAATCTGTAATGAATGTTACTTTGTCCTGGAGCCTAAACCTTTTGACCATACCTGTTAATTTGCGCATATAAACAGGATCCCTAATTGAACCTTTTATAACGACTTTGAATCTCCTTGGAATCAAAGAGATCGCTTGGATAAGCGTATCCAACCCCTTTCTTGGCTCGATTCCAGCCACAGTTAATATCAGTGGTTCCTCATAGTGTTCAGAAACATCAATCGATTGAGAGCAAAATCTTGAGGAAATAGTATATGATATTAGTCCAATCTTTCCGCTGAGGTTGGGCGCTAATCTTTCAATGCCTTTTTGAATGTATCTAGATAGAGCAAAACTATTAAGTATTTTTCGTTCTGATAATCGAAGAGAGATTCCGAGAGCTTTTAAACCTAAATGCTTGAAGAGTTGGTTAGCTCTCTTTCCCTCTTGAGAGCTGAATTCACCTATAAACACAGGAACATATTTCGATTTCCATGACAAAAGCGAATAGATTGCTGCTGGCAAAATGTTCAACAATCCGAATATTATAACAATACGAGGTCTATAATGGAAAAGGAGTTTAAAAAGACCAAAATAGTAACTAAAGCCTCCTAACATACCGTTTGTTTGAACATCCCAAGCTATTGCGCCCTTCTTTAGCAAGACTTCACTCGACGGACCAGACGAGGTCCCGGCCAAGACAAAGCGAAATTCTGTCTTGTAGCGCTCAATCAGATCAGAAATGGCAACGTATTCGGGGTGATTTCTAAATAGATGTGCCCTCTTCCACGAACATGCCTTGATTATGAAGACAGTGTGTTTCTTAAATTCCATTCACCTAAATATTATTCTGTAGAAAAATCCGGTAATTAGCTTGACACATGTCTGTTGCGCAAGCGACTGATGATGCGTAGAATCCTTCACCTGTAAATTTGGGCATCACCATTGTCGTATATTTTGTCCGTCATAATAATATTTCTAGTAAAAAAGGTCGAGTTGTTGAGATTTATATTCTGACTTTCTTGTTCTGATTTCCGTATTGTGCCTCTTACATTTAAGGATCTAAAGTATATGTATGCGCTAGGCGCTATATCCTCAGTCTCGCCCCAGAAGACCTTAACATTTTCAAAATCAAATTGATAGAGTAAATATTTTCCATTATGATCAGCATATATATTAGAACCAGTATTCATTTCAGCCAACCATTCGGCACCATAGACTTCTTTGTTATTAAAGCGTGGAAAGTCGATGCTGTTATTTAGTGAAATTGATATAGGAACATCATCTGCTATTTCGAAGACAAATCCGGAGTTGAATAGTAAAAACATGCAAAGAAAAATAGATAATATTTTTATTGATCCTCTTACACTTTCACTTTTCCCTCTGATTCTAAATGCTTTCCTAAATCCGTGAAATATCGTTATGCCACCTACTATACAGTATGGTGCAAGAAGAAGCAATGTTATATGATACAACCTTTCGGTTCTTAATTGACTTGAAAAATGAGGAACAGTTACACCAGCCAAACATATGGCGAAACTCAACAAGGAAAATATCCCGAACTCCTTTGAAATTTTAAAGGACTTATATCTTAAAATGAAGGTAAGGAAGCCAACAACTATGAAAAGAATAGAGATTAAATGGAGATATTTTAATGCTTCATGTAGCGGTGACTGCGTCCCAGCTATCAAGATATCTAACCCTTGTACATACCTCGGATTTAAGAATTCTGTGACAACACTGCTTATGATTTGGTTACCTATGTTTACGATTACGTTGAAGGTTCTTGAACTTGATACGTATACATACCAAGACAATGAAAATATTACATATATTAGGGAATCACTCAAAGTAACTGCTGTATTTCTACTGCTTTTTAGGAATGAGGCAATGTTACCAAGAATCCCAGAAAAATTCAGACGTGAAAGACCGATTATTGTCGATACTTTGGTTACCGAATAGCCCATAAGTAATGTAAAGATGAGGAGGAACATATAGATGTATGAGAGACCATAATGGGATACCGCCAGTGAAAAGCCAAAGATAACAAAAAGGACGGATCGTTTCCCTTTTCCCATTCTTTTGTTTATCATCACCAACATAATTAAAACAAAGAATAATTCGGCTATCTTTTGCCTGATCTGGTAAAGACTGTAGAAAGTAAATACAGATATGAAAAAGAAACTGGAAAGAAACGCGATCTTTTCATCCACTTGTTTTTGAAAAACTCCATATAATCCAAGAGGAACTAAGGAAAAGATTAATGGAACTACTAGTTTAAAAACCCAAATAAGACTTATATTACATATTTTAGATAATACAGGCGGAAGCATCACAACACTTAGCATAGCATTGTCAAGATAGGGATGTATTGGGTTCCAAAAAGAATTTTCATTCACTAAGTTGGAAAAATAATATTCAATGTGAATATCTGCCCCCAAGAGATACATTGATATTAAAGATTTGTGATACAAAAGGGATATAGAAATCACAAATAGTGATATAGCATACATTTTCTTGGGGATTCGATCAAACACAACTAATATTGGCATCATAGAAAGAATAAGAAGGAGTATCATAAGGAGGATATTGTTGTTATAGAAATTCATCAGATAAGTACCCAAAACGGTTAAAATGGGAAGAAAGCATAAGATCATAGCCAGAGGCCGCTCTCTTAAGAAACTCAATTCACCCGTAATAGAAAAAGAGTTTAGTTCTGAGAAATCTTTATTTCTTTTATAACTAAGAATACATAATATGATGACGGAAATACTTATTGTAAATATCAAAGGCATACTGGAGATAGGATTCGAGAGACTAAAAAGCTGATAAACAGAATTCGTAAATGCACCAATGAACATTAGAAAAGCAATACTCAATCCAACTGAATACAACAACTTTTCTAGTGAACCTAGCTTATGGAGTTTAAGAACTTCTAATATAATGTTTCCAGGAATGAACAAAAGATAAATAACTGCAATAACCTGAGTAAGAATTGGGATTTCCAAGCCTAACATGTTTAAACCCATCATGGCTAAGAATAAAAGCTGAAAAGAAACTATAAACTTCAGGTTCATTTCTAAATACTCTCAAAAAATATCAGTTATGATATACCGACGGAGCCGTATCATGGGATCAATTAAATCTTAAGCGGTATGCGTGCGCACGCGCAATCGTTTTTTCTTTCCAAACCTTACATTCCGTTTTAGTGGAGGCGCCAAGGAACAGTACAGTCTTAATTCTGTTCATTCACAATCTCTAAGATAGAATTTTTGTATAATTCTCCGATGTAATCTTTCTCATATTTTTTTATTTCACATCTTGCGTTGGAAATTATATCAATGACGCGCTTTGGATGTTTCAACACATATGAGATTTTCTCAGCTAATGCAGATGGATCTTGAGGCGGAACTAAGAAACCGGTTTTCCCATTCTTAATTAAATAAGGGTTGGCTGGAGTATTTGTTGCTATTACGGGAACCCCAGAGGCCATAGCCTCCATTATTGTATTGGACCATGCTTCTCTAAGCGAAGGCAAAACATAAACATCAGAAGCATTGTAATATTTTGGCAAATGATCATGAGTGATGAATCCCAAAAACTTGACTCTTTTCTGGATATTAAGATCATTCGACATTTTTCTTAGCTTATCTTCTTCAGGACCTATTCCCACGATGGCTAGAATAACATTTTCAAGTTCTTCAATTACTTCTCCAAATGCGTGTATCAACGTAGCAACATCTTTTTCTGGATGCAACCTACCTACAAAAAACACTATCTTACTATTCACGTTACCAAAAAGTTCTTTTTTCAATTGGCTTTTTAGATTATCCGAAAGAGGTGAAAACTTTTCAGCGTCCACCCATAAAGGTATGAAAGTTACCCTTCCCAACATTTGTTTAATCTTCTCATAATCCATTGGTGAATGGGTTATTGAACAATCCATATGCTTGAAAAGAAACATTTCCAGTTTTTTTGCCACGTCTCTCACGATTCTGAGAGATATCTTACTACTTAATACGGGAACATTTACTCTTTGAAGGAAAAAGACAATTTCTGATCCAACATCACTACTCACTCTAACGATGCATTTTCTCCTCGTTATTCTAGCTACTAAATAGGCTGCTAAACCCAAATGAACGTGACCTCCCAAAGTCATCACAACATTAATTTTATGTTTTTTTATCAACTTGACACCTACGTAAATTGAAAAAAGAATGTACATTATTTTTGGTATTATCAAATCCAAGTGGGCCAGCAGTGAAATCACATGTGTTTTGTGAATACACGATAAATTCTCATACTTTCGCGCGCCACTATGAATAGAGTGTATCTCCCATCGTTTATCCATCTTAACAGTTATCTCATTCATTAACCTCTCGCCATTGGGGTCAAATGCTAGAGCTGGATCATTAATAAACAGTATTTTCATCAAAGGCTCACTCTTCTTGTACATTATCCTACTTTCACGTCCGAAATCTTTTCGCAAAGAAATCTTTCAAGAGCACCTGGATTTTGTCATTTTGAAATATTGCCTTCGAATTTATCTTATACATACCTACGCAGAACGCGTCCAACAACTTCTTAAGAAATAATCAGTTGCGAGAGACCTATCTTAATTATAGCTCACTTTTATGATTAATTCTAGAAGGGTGATTCTTCTTCACTATATTGATTGTCTTAATTTGCTCCATTCAAAAACTCTGGTCATAACTAGTTTACACCCGATGTTGAAGAATCGTATTTGTTCACGCAATCAAGGATTTTACCGTCCATATAATCTGGTATAGGCTCCCTTAATATTTTCAGGATAGTGGGTGTAATGTCAAGAATGTTAGCATTTTTAATGTCATAACCTCTCTTAAGATTTGGCCCAGAGCAAATAATGATTCCATATTGATCGTGTTGCCCGTTCCACATAAGGGATGGAATTCTAGTTTTTTCATCATAATCCATAAATTGCAGGCCATTTGTAGGGATCAACTGTGAGGAGAGGGCATCTTTTCTGGACACTAGAATTATGTCTGGAATATTTTTAATGTGTTTGCCATGATAAGCTTCATCTTTTTTGTAGGCCCTAAATAATGTGCCGTGAACCAGTTCTTCATTGAAAAGACGAATAATCTCATCTCTAACTTTTTCGTATTCTTCTGGAGTAGATACTGTTTCCCTATTTATTTTTATGAAACCATTTCCAAATTGAAAAGTCTTTGATTCTATAGACAGGTCAAAAATATCTATAACCCCTTTTGATGGACGAAGAAACATGCCTGTTCTTCTTTTCAATCCCGTAGGAACCTTTCGCACTAAGTTATCCAACCCAAAGTCAACTATCTTTTTGATAATGAAATCTTGACTTATAACGGAGGATGCAGATTTTTTTCTAATCCTTAGAAGTTTCTTTTTACGCAGCAGATTATTAGTGAAGAAGAAAGTATTCAAGGATTTAAATCCGTGATCAGAATAGATTAACGTGTTTACATCTTCACCCGCGCCTGTAACAAGTCTACCGATGGAATCATCCAATTTTTTGAACACTTTTAGAATATGAGGAAAAAAGTATTGTGCCTCCTGAGCTTCATAAGCTGCGTGCTCGCTATCGATATATCTCCAAAAGAAATGTTGGATTCGATCAAGAGCTACAAAGACCACCATAAAGAAATTCCAATCATAACGTTTCATAAAGAACTCAGCTGCTACAAGCCTCTTTTCAATTAATCTTTCAAGCGCATATAGCATTTTAGTCTTATTTTCCTCAAATGCTAGCGTCTTTTCCAACATGGTTTCGCCAAGATCAACTTGATAACCGAGATTAAGCAAATCGTCTTTAGCCTTTTTTGGGTATGTAAAGTTAGAGTGAAGGGATGGAGTTAGTACTCCTGAAACCATGACTCCATTGACCTTTTCTGGAGGGTAGGTTACAGGAACGTTCAGAATCACTGTTTCTTTACCAGCATCACTCAGTATGTTCCAAATTGCCTTAGTTTTTCTTTTTGTTGAGTTAGCGAAGTCAAAGTTCCTTTTTTTTATATCAAGTGAAAGAAAAAAATCGTGAATCCCGTGTTTTCCAGGATTGACGCCAGTCACAGAGGACACCCAAGCAGGGCATGTGGCAGGAGGTATAGTTGACATAAGCTTTCCATAGGAACCGGTAGCCATCATCTTTTGTAAATTCTTGAGATAGCCTTGTCTGACCAAGCGGAAAAGTAGATTAGGCGTCGCACCATCCAATCCGATTACCAGCACTTTCGTATTCGACTTGGTCAATTTTGAACCCAACCATTACTTTATCTTTCAAACAGTCTTATTCATGTTGTATGAATAGGAACCTAGTAAAAATCCTAGAAAGAAAACGTAGCTTATACAATGAGTATAGGAACAGTAGAGTGTGACATTAGCATTTCTGTGACGCACTTCTTTTCGGATTTCATCTACTGCCTGGGGTCAAATCGAGAGCATATGTTCAATATTTTGCATTTAATGAGTGATTAGTGAACTCGATATGATCAAATAACAGTGCAACCGAACATCATTTTTCAAAATAATCTGTGCTATGGAGGTTGTTTCTTGAAGGAAAAACACATTTGGACGATTTTTTTACCATGTTCACACACGTGTGCAAGTAGATACCCCTCTATTTGAATATAAATGAAATAAATAAACCTACTACAGGTGAACATCTGTAAAATGCAGCCAGCGCAGAGAAAACCCCACTCAGTGAATAGAGCTATTCTTTGCATATGGAGCAATCGTTGCAAGGGATGTTATTATTCTTACAATATTGGTGTGTATAGGGGCAAATGATAATTTTCTCTTTCAGCCATAGGTTCAACGCTTCTTTTATTGCCTTGTTCAGATCCGGTTCTATAGAATAGACTAAATTCAAAATTTTAGGGTCCACTTGAATTTTCATCGCGATTTATCCCCTTTTCCTTAATGGCAGTTGTCTTGAAGCATTTTATCAATTGTTTCAGATGGAATAATAAGAATAAAATTGTAGTCTTACAGATTTGGAAATATTAGTCATTTTCAACCGACATCTCAATAACAAACCATGCGCGTGCAACAGAATAAAAAAGTGAACAGAAAATTCGTGAAACAATTTATAAGGATAAAAATTGAGAGAAATTAAATATATATCCCAAACTCACGACGTTTTCTAACGGAATTTAATTCTAATTTGCATTGAATAAGCAACAACGTTATTCCGCCAAATGTCTCTGCGCGCGCTCACACTCTTGTAGGACTTCAGCTATATTATTTACGACGTACTTTGCCTCCTCCATAGTCATCTGCGTATACAAAGGCAGGCATACCATCCTCCTACAAGCATCTTCTGCCTCCGGAAAGTCTCCTAGCCTCGTATTGAGTATTTTCCGGTATACAGGTTGCAAATGTAGGGGGGGCCAGTAGACTTCGCCACTACATCTTACGCCACGGTCTCTAAGCTTCTGCTTGAAAGAATCTCTTTCTATGCCACGATCTAGAAACGCAACATATTTGTAGTAATTCTTAAGGGTACCTGGTGGTGTTCTTTGAGGTCTTATTCCATTTAACCCTTTTAATTGTTGATCATAATATTTGGCAGTCTCATTTCTTTTCTTGATGATTTCGGCTAATCGCTTCAATTGAGTCAAACCTATTGCAGCGCTCACTTCATTCATTCTCCAGTTACTTCCAAGCTCAATTACGCTGCTATCGTGAAAGCTTTTTTTGCCTTGATCCCTTAAGGTTCTTGATTTCTCAACCAATTCTGTCTTGTTTGTGATAATCATGCCCCCTTCACCTGTAGTAATCACTTTTGTGGGGTAAAAACTGAAGCACCCCGCGTCGCCAAAGGAGCCAGCCCATTGCCTATTCATGGTGCTTCCGTGCGCGTGAGCTGCATCTTCTATCAGAAAAAGATGCTGATCTTCACAAATCTCCTTAATAGCTTTTATCTCAGGACATAATAAGCCACCAATATGAACAACTATAACTCCCCTCGTTTTTGATGTAATATACAGCTGCAAATTTTCTACGTCCATGGACAGATATTCTGGATCTACATCTGTTAGTACAGGCTTTCCACCAGAATGGTAAACTGAAGCGGCCGTCGCGGTAAAGGTGTTTGTCGGAACTAATACTTCTACTCCTTCTTTTACCCCCAATGACCGCAAGGCGATTTCGAGCGCAGCAGTCCCCGAATTCACTGCTACCGCATATTGAACTTTGCAGAGTGATGCAAAATTATCTTCAAAATTCTTTGTGTATGCATGAAGCGTCAGCATACCCGAGAGCAATATTTTCTCCACATCACTCTTTATTTGCTCAATATCCTCAAGCGGAAAGTATAACTTAATTGGTGGAATTATCATTTAAGTCCCCTTCAACATTCTTCCTTTAATGATTCTTTCAATGGATCTATATTGTCATTTCTAACCTTCGATAAAAAGCCTCAGTTAACATCGCACTGCTAATCTTTGTCACCTAATTTTTGGGTATACCTTCATTCTTTTTATGAATGCAGTGAACTTTCTTAAGCCAAGCTTAAAGGGGACTTTTGGCGTCCAACCTAGTATGTTCTTCGCCCGTTCTATACTGACAATTACACCTTTGAAGTCGCTCGGCCGTGGTGGTCCTCTTGAAACTTTAAGGGGACCGAAAATATGTGTTAGATTTTCTATTATGTTATTAAGAGTGATAAAATCTGAGCCAGCTAGGTTAATGATTTGATTTCTTCCTTCGGTTCTCATGGCAGCGATGTTTCCTTCTGCAAGGTCTTCGGTGTAAATAAAGCATCTACCTTGCGTTCCATCTCCAAAGATTGTTATCGGTTCCTTTTTCATTGCTTTTCGAACAAAAATAGCAATTGCCATGTTTTCTCTCATTCTTGGACCATATGGTATGTCATACCTTAATATTGTATATGGTAATCCGAAATGTTTGTTCCATGCATGGACGAGATGTTCTTGCCCTATCTTGGACTTTGTGTACATATGGTCTGGGAGAGGTATTATGTTCTCCTCATCCACTGTGCCTTCAGCCCTACCGTATACCCATGTTGTGGAAGCTAGAATGATCCTTTCCACTTCACGGGAGGTGCATGCTTTCAGCAGGTTGGCTGTTCCAACTTCATTAAGATTTATACATAATTTTGTGTTAGAAACAGCAACACCTACATCCGCGATGGCAGCTAGATGATATACAACTTCAACATCTTTGCAGGCCAACAATGTATTGTTATTGTCAAGTATGTCTCCGCGGAACCATTCAACATCTTCTCTCATTGGCTTGATCTGATCAAATACCCGTACATTATATCCTTTCTCCATAAGTTTATCTACTATGTGGCTGCCGATAAAGCCAGATCCGCCTGTTACAAGGACTACCATTATGCCATCACAAACTTCTCGTTTTGAAAACTTCTAATGTGGCATTTCTCATTGATTTAGGCGAAATGGGTTTTATTCTTCTTAAGCTTTATGAACATAAGATTATGATTCCTCAGCCTCAACAATGAGCGAACAAGTGTAGCTCTACATGAGCTTTGAAGGTTCTCCTCCTCTAAGTGCGTTTTCTTACCATTGCGTTAATAATGAAAGATTAAGCTGTGATCTCCAAAATCTTCTCAACATCAATTCTCCATGTTTCAATTACTTAACATCAACATTGTATACTAAATTTGATATTTAAAAAAAGAAGTCTTTTATAACATTAAACTAAATATCAGAATCTATTAGGAGTTTATTATAAAAACACAATATTTTTTCAGCTATAACATTCCAGCTTAATTCTCTCTCAGCAAATTCTCTAGCGTTTTTTCCCATAATCCTTCTTCTATTAGAATCGGTAGCCATATAACGGATAGCTTCTATCAAGGCTTTCTTGTCTTTGGGATTGATGAGTAGCCCGTTTTCACCACTCTTTACGAGGTCAGGAACTCCACCTACCCTACTTGCCACAACTGGTTTACCACATGCGAAGGCTTCAAGTACTACGTTTGGACATCCCTCCCCAAGCGACGGTAGCACAAGGAAGTCTGCTGCCTGAATGAATCTAATGCTATTCCTTTGATAACCTAAGATGTGCACTTTTGAATTCGAATTATTTTTCAAATCTTGTAGTCTCCTTCTCTCAGAGCCTTCTCCTACAATTATGAAATGCGCTTTCAACTCTTCCTTGTCTAGACGTTTAATAGCGTCTGCGAGGTAAACAATACCCTTAACGGGTGAAAGCCTTCCAACAAAAGTCACCACCAAACCGTCAAGATTGAGTTCATCACGGACTTTCCGTCTTACAGCAGAGTCCGGTTTCGTTCTTTGCGTGTCAACACCGTGAGGTATCAATCGTAGATTTTTACTTTTTACACCTAAGCGAATAGCAGTATATAGTGATAACGTCGATAGTGAAATTATGCCATCGAATTTTCTAAGTTCAAATCTTGAAACAGTATTCGAGTATAAAGCTGAAATAAGGTTTATTGGCAGGTTTCCGTGGTTGTAGTCGACTCCTGGGAAGTTATCTATTGTAAGGACTTTCACTTTTCTGCGGAACTTCTGTAAAACAGGTAAAGCTGTAAGATATTCTTGGTTATAATAGTGATGCACATCATACTTATTGCCTATAGATCTGACTAGCCTCAGTAATTTTGCTATGTGGACTAACGGATAGTCTAAATTCGGGATTATGGCTTTTGAGGGTACCTTAAACACAGTAAAATCATCGTAACTACTCATTTCTACCGCGTTGTTTTGGGAACCAATAGTAATTACTGTTATTTCTCTAAAGTATTGGGAAAGGGATTTAGCTAGGTTATACCTATCCTTTCCTTTTGTACTACTCTTATGCGTAGGAAAAAAAGGGGTTATAAGCAAGAGCCTAAGATTAGATAAAGAAATTATCTTCCTTCCCCTAAAAATGTTAATTATCTTGAGTTCGCTGAAGGCAACAGCAGCTTATTGCGCGCGCGTGGAATCATCTTTTATAATCCTATTCCACTCACTATTCTTGGCCCGATCTTTTTAGCGAAAATTATGGGCACAAAAGACCAAAACCTCGACAAAAACTGATATTTATTCTGCTCCGGATCTGGCAACTCGCTACTACCACTACCTAAAAAGCTTACGTAATCTCGAAGGTTAGTTTCCTTTCCGCCCCATCCACTTTTAAAGTGATATATCGATGTGTATCTCCGAGTTCTGCCGAGGTCAAGAGTTTTAAAATCGTTTTCATGTCCCACTTCCATTGTCCTCCACAAAAGCAAGTTTGTCGGGTTGAGCTGTCTAAATTCTGGTTCGGTTACATTACTCCACCAATAAATAACGCCATTAAGCTGAAAGGTTATTATTCCACCAATCACTTTTCCTTGAAACGTGGCTAGAAGCACCCGCATAATATTCATCGGTTGTAACAGTTCGCAAAAGTTACGAAATAAGCTAAAGCTATTAGGCGGCGATCCATGCCTTTTTTGTGTCTCAAGATACAGTTCATAATAAATCCTTAGATCTTTTTTCTCACCCCTTCTTATTTCAACATGCCTTTTTACAGCTTTTCTTACAGCATTTCTAGTCTTCTTATCGAGATTAAGCCACAAAGTTTCTTTAGGTTTTGTTAAATCAATTTTAAAGGTAATATACCTTTGAAGAGGACTATATTCATTCTTAAGATTAGAGACATCATCCAGTGGATTTCTAATTTCTATATAGTCTACATTAAGTCCATTAGCAACTCTAACAGCAAGCTCCAGCAAGAGTTTCTCGACATATTCCGACTTCGAAAGAGGACCTCCATACTCGCAAAAAGGCATAGAAATCAGTTTGTCACCAAAGAAAAGGCTTTTCACATGAACTAACGGAAAGACGCCAACTATTTCTCCATTTTCTAAGGCAACAAAGTAAAGTTTTTTGTAACCATATGTTAAAGATAAAGACTCTCCGAACTCCCATAAGTGATATGGAGTTGAGCGAGGGCTCATTTTAACAAATTCGTTCCACGACTTTTTCTCGACATGATCTGTAACTTCGATATTAATCATTTTCATAAGCTCCAATTTCTAAGTGAGCCCTTCCGTCTCTACATATTCTCTTAAACTCTTGAAATCAAAGTTAGACAACATATTTTGCAATTTCTTTACAGTTTTGCTGATATTGTAATATGTTACAAAGGAATTATAGAGCCTAAGCTTCAACTTAGGGGTTTGAGGATCAAGTTCCCAATTATGAACATATATAACTGCAGGTGCTCCATGCTTATTCATTTTCTTTATGGCTCTCTTCACTAGGCTTACGGGAAATAGGCGTAGGTAAAAACCACCTGCCATAGGAATTCTAAAACCCATTAAGGGATACAAGAGTAATGGAAACTCCCATAAATCCTCGCTATCATTCTTCTGTGTTACATCTTCATGAGATGGGTTATATGGTTCTATCGGGGCTCCATTCACACCATATAACGGTGTTTTTACAGGGAAAATACTTGAATCATAAATGAAATGTGCATCCTCCAAGACTTTTAATGCCCACCTTGTTTCATTATTCAATGAGAATGATGGTGCCCGAAATCCAAGACACTTCTCCCTTGTCAGTGAATTGAATTTCTTTATTTCGAGCTGTAGTATTTCAGCATTCAACTTCCATAGCGGTTCATGATAGTACCCGTGAAACGCTATCTCGTGCCCCTTCTCGTTAATTTTCTCAATTATTTCTGGATGCTTTTCAACTAATTCTCCTACAACGAAGAAGGTAGCGTTAACGTCGTATTCACTTAACAGTTGCAGAGATTTAATCAAGCTTTGAGTTATACGTTCTTTCCTGCGTCTTTGCGCCTTGTTCCTTACGTATTCAGGATGGTACCATTCTTCAAGATCTATTGTCAAAATGTTGTCCAAGATTATTGAACGTCCTGCAAACGTTAGACACTTGGTTCTCTCATTGCTTCGTTATTTTCTCCATGAGTCTTATTATGGAGTAGAGTGTTATGGCGGTGGAGATGGCGAATAAACCAATGAGTATGAAAGAAATCGAAGCCAACGCGACGTTAGTTATTATTTGTTGTTCTATCGCATAGAGCCTAAGCATCCAAACCCCAAAAAATATGCCAACCAACAACGACATAACGCCAGGTATCCCCAGAAAAACGAGGGGTCTCTCCTCCACCACCAACTTTGCAATCGACATAACCACAT
>Ga0209636_10001279_pt1 | contig 25144 bp, 21 predicted proteins | sample DeeMarSWOR152_54_FD_187464 | JGI IMG/M metagenome (GOLD analysis project Ga0209636, IMG submission 187464) | Marine sediment microbial communities from White Oak River estuary, North Carolina - WOR-1-52-54 (SPAdes) (version 2) | ecosystem: Environmental > Aquatic > Marine > Intertidal zone >...
GCTACTCCCCTGGCTTTTCGATTCCTCACCGTCGAGGCAACGAAAGAAGAGATTCTTTCCATAACGTGCTCTACGTCTATCTTCAGGGCCGAATAGTCCAACCTGACAGGCATAACTACAACTTCCTCTCACCGACATAAATTATTGATCGGTCGATATTGGGCTGACACCAAAGAGGGACTAGAGAGCTGAAAACAGTTAAATGCTTAGGACAGAACGCTGAAGAAAGGTATTTGGTGAACGAAGATGGTTGAAGTAGAAGGATACAAGCTTCCAGACGATCTCCTCTATTCGAAAGATCACATGTGGGCGAAAATGGAAGGAGAACTGGTGCGGGTCGGACTGACGGACTACGGCCAACACATAGCTGGGAGGATCGTGTTCTCCCGAATGAGGCCCAAGGGCACGTTGGCTCAGGGCAAGCCTGTCGGCACCATCGAAACTGCCAAGTGGGTTGGGGCGTTGAAGTCTCCGGTTACGGGGGAAATAGCCGAAGCCAACCCAGACCTCAAGTCTCAGCCCAAACTGATCAACGAGGATCCATATGGGAAAGGCTGGCTCGTAACGGTTAAACCCGCTCAGCTTGGGACAGACAAGGAAAACCTGATGGCCGCCTCTCAGGCTGCAGAGTGGCTCAAGGAAGAAATCTCAAGAGAGAAGAAGTAGAAGCAAATCATCCGCCCACCACGAACTGCCCAGCCTCGGGCTGCACTGCACGTGACCAGACCGAGATTTCAAACGTATAAATAACATCGGGTGCGTGCCGCAGAACGGGTGACGAGGCTTGACGGATGCGCGCGGAATCTCGGCGGGTCTAGCCTCCGCCATAGTTCTCGTCGTCCTGGTCGTCCTGGCTCTAGCATTATCGGCCTATCGAGAAACCATTACCCCTTCAAGCAGCACAACCACGGAGACCACCACAACGTCCGTTACAACAGGACCGACACAAAGTAGCACGGTGTCAACGGCTTCGACAGAGACTAGATTGCCCGCCCCCGACCTTCAGCTCGTCGATGTCGAGGGCAATGCATTTCGTCTCATCGACCTCAAAGGCCAGGTGATCGTTCTGACGATCCTGAGGATCGGGGATGAGCCTAGTCGACTTCAACTCAAAGAACTCAAATCCATGGAGGAAACAATCAGTCCGCAGGAAATTAACATAGTTTTGCTTGATTACGACCCTGACGACAGTAATGAAGAATTCAAGTCATACCTGAACGAGCAAAATGTCACTTGGAGGGCTTCTTGGGATACGTCGCCAGAGGTTTCTCAAGCCTACCCTGCCCCCGGCACGCCGACGACGTACCTCATAGACAAACAGTTCAGGGTGGCAAGCACATTCGTGGGTTTGGCCACTTCAGGCGAACTGGAAGCCGCGGCTTCACGGCTTCTCGAGGAGTAGGGCTTGGATTCGCCTCCTCCATAAGTCGGGTTCTTCTAGTTTCGACCAATCTCTTGAAGCTTCTGGTATATCTTCTCCGTAATGAGTGAGGCTAAGGCTTCGCGCTTGGCGGGGTTCAATATGTGAAGGCGTAGCTCCAGCGTGACTAGGTTGCCCGAGATATTAAGAAACCTTATTTCCGTGACTTTCCCTGGCGCGAGTTCCCTCTTGGCGATCCTCGCCGCCTTCATCATAAGCAGCTTCACATCATTCATGTTCAGCTCGTTTGCATTTACTGTGATCGGAATGCTCATGAGCGTCGTTGCCGACTGGCTCTCGTTCTCGATCTCCCGTTTTAGCAGCTCGCTATTTGGTATGTGGACCTCAAGGAAGTTGGGAGTAGTTATAGTCGTGTAGAGGGAACCTATCTTCTCCACTTTTCCATAGTAGTCCCCGATCCTGACCAGGTCCCCGACCTTCATGGCGCCTGATTCGTCGAGCATCTTCTTGGCAGCAATGGAGGTGAGCACATCTCGGAAGGCCACGATGAGCCCTCCCAGCGCAACAGTGTATAGAAGTATGGCTTGCGATGGAGGAACTTGGAAATACGTCATCAAGATACCTAGACCAATCATCCATATCACAATCACTCCTAGCAGCTCACCTTTGCGGGATCGGGTCTTGCTGATCTTTGAGGAGATTTTGGACAAACCGCGACTATATACAGCCGCCGTGATGTATGTAAGCAAGAACACCAAGATAGCGATGAGAGCGTCGATAAGCATCTGCTTTCCAACAAAATCGGATAACCAGTCTAGCCCAGGCACCTGACCCAAGCCTATAGGAAGCATCTCAGCCAATCGAGCTCCGTTTATCCGATTGACGTGAAGTCAAGATAAGTGTTTTCAGCTGGTCAGCGGGCATCGACCGACATGGGAATCGATCGATCTCTCAGATTTGCCGCCGGGCCTATGGCTCTTCCGGGTAGAATCGGTCAGCTACTCCAGTGATTCCTCCTTTGTGAGCTCCGAGGTCTTGACTAGCTTCGTCCTCCCTCCTCGTGTCTTCTTGATCACGTTGAAGCCACAGTACGGACATCGGGTCTCAGCCACCTTGGACAACTTTTCCCTTTCAAAGACCTTTCCGCAGTACATGCACTGGTAGTAAATTCGTGGTTCCTCTTCGGTCTCGCTCATCTCAATCATGGCTCGCTTGTTTCGAGCCAGCATTAAGGTTTTCCGGTTCTCAGAGCACTAGTGAAGTGAATCGAGTCGATGTACACCTTCCACTTCGATAGGATCTTCACGATCCAGCCTCTAAGCTTCCTGTCCGAGGGAGTAGAGGTGATATGCACCTCAACTATATCCCCGGGTTCAACTCGTTCCCGCCCCGCCATGCCCTCAATAACCGGCCCGTGTTTCAAGGGGTAACACACCGCCATCTTCCTTCCTCTGCCGTAGACCACTGCCGCGACATCTCTTCCCACCCATCTTCGGATGAGGGTTCGATTGGCCCTCCCTACGGCTGAAACGATGATCCTCGCACAGGGGCTTCTGACGGAAGGCGGCGCCCCCTTGAATTCTGAGAATGACGACATGGGTAGGGGCCGAAAGCGATAGACCGTTATTTTCTCAACTCTCATCTTCACCATAGCCCCGACGATCTCGGCGGTTTCTCCGGCTGTCGCGAGGGTTTCGCCGGGCAAGCCGTGGATGAAGTAGACGTAAGGTCTTACGTTATGTTCGCTCAGAAGTCTGACAGCCGTCAGGGTCTCCAATGGGGATGAAGGCCGGCCCATCGATTTAGAGTGCTCCTCCGAACCGGTCTCACAGCCTAGGTGGACATGAGTTCCTGTAAGGTATTTGCCAAGAAGGGCAGCGGTTTCTTCAGTGACGAAATTCGGCTTCAAGTTCTCGACCATCACTACAGCTTCGTTGTTTGCCACCGGGCTCAGCGATGTCAACTCTGAGAGAAGGGTTTCCAACACTTTGATGTTGGGCCCGGGTTCTCTGGGATCTGTCATAGGCTGAGGTTCCACAAGCAGATCTCTACCATAGTCCAAGAAGTCAGAGCCGCTCAATACAATGCGTCTGATTCCCAGGTCAAGAAGTTCGCTGACCTCCCTCTTGATATCTGCTACATCCCTGCTTCTTGACGGTCCGAAGAAGCTAGGGACCCCACAGTAACCACATCCCGGGGGGATCTCCAGGGGACAATCGTTCCGATTCGCTAGCGCCCCAGAGCTACAGACTTCGCAGTGTGAGCACACACGGCCGTCGTGTAGCTGCAGACTCGTCCTGAGATAGTTGCTGCATCCTCGAACCACCTCCACGTAGACCCTGGCGGCCTGATATCCACGATACATAGTGACAACCCGTGTTGACGGACGGAACTGGTTGAACCTCTTCCTCGTCATTGGTCTCCTCAAGCCCGTAGTCACTATTGTCCCGCGATCTCGAAAAGCTATTCCCTTAATTCGAGTCATCTCATCGATCTCAGGAAGCTCCCCCTTCGACAATCCACTCTCAAGCAGTTGTTCCAGGGTTTCCTCTGCCTCGCCTATGACGCAGATATCACAGCCCGACGTTGCTACGGCTTGGAAGTGGTCAGCCGATACGGGCCCACCAACCAACAGGGGTTTGTCTCCGCGCGCGCTCCTCCAGTGTCTGCTTGTTCTTCTTAGAGCTGGGATGTCAACGGACATACCAGTCAGGAGGAGAACATCGAATTTCTCCAAGTCCTTTGGTCTTTGGAAAACGCTGGAGCACTCGACAAGAGAAGTCTCAAGACGATGCCTTTCAAGAATGCCGACAATCGCTCTTGGACCAGCCCCTATGACGTCCCGCGTCGCAAACCTCGTGCCTTCTTTAGATCTTCCAACACCTAGACAGTCCACGACTAGGAATTCGGGGGATCCCATGGACTTCAGGTGTCTCCGGCACGTGGTGAAATCCACTTTAAGATAAGTTTGCTATTGTAGCTAGGTTCTTATATCGGCATGGCTACATGCTAGTGACAGAGCTTGTGTGAATTCAAGGTTTTTCTGGACGACGAACAGGTAGCTGACGACGTGACATTTATAGAGGCCTCTGGAAGCGGGGTTCTATTGCGCGACGTTCTGGGGGTTGACAAACGTCTCCCCAATTGTCATCTCGTTCGAGTCTCCGTAGAGAAGGAGCGCGTCGACCTAGCTCGGGAGTGAACCATAGCTGACATTCGAGTTCAAGATAGAGTCTTTCTGATTCAACGTAGACAGTACATCTATCCTATTGCCCTGCCAACAGATATATACGGGGTGAGAAAACCGGGGAGTTGGTGTCCAGAGAAGCTGTCCAAAACAGATGTCACTGTAACATTTCAGCCGATTGGGAGAAGGGTTCGTATTAGTAGAGGAGAAACTCTTCTGGAGGCTTCTCGAACTGCAGGAATAAACATCAGAAACGTCTGCGGTGGCAAAGGCATCTGCGGAAAATGCAGAGTCATCGTCAAGGACGAGAGCATCGACTTCAGAGTTCCCAAGGGCGAGAAACTTCTGTCAGATGAGGAACTCTCGAGAGGATACGTCTTGGCGTGTCAAACCCGTTGTCTCAGGGACTGCGAAGTCCTCATACCGCCGGAAAGCAGGATAGAAGGACAGCGGATACTCTCGAAAGCACAGATATTCAAAGTTGAACCGAATCCAAGCGTATCAAGGGAGTACCTAGACCCCGAATTCTTGAGCCGTACGACAGCCGACGTCGACCTCGAAGCCAAGATATCGGGATTCCTCCAATCTCGGCATTCTGTCACAGGAGAGGCGATCTTTTCTTCCATTATCTCCTCGAGATTGAAAGAATTATCTGGTCAATTCGAAAGAGGGTTGACCCTGACCGTGAGAAAGAAGGCGGACTCAATTGAACTCGTTGATCTTGAACTCGGTGATCGATCCAGTAGGAGCTTCGGCCTGGCCGTCGACATAGGCACGACCAAGATCGTCGCCTACCTGGTGAATCTGGTGACGGGAGAAATCTTGGATGTAGCCTCAGATTACAACAAACAATTGATGTACGGAGAAGATCTAGTTTCTAGAATTGGGTTTACAGTCGACGAAGTGAATGGTACGAAGAGCGTTCAAGAAGCAGCCGTAAATACAGTCAACCAATTGATTCGAACACTGGCTCAAAGGAACCAGATCCAGCCACGTGAGATCATCGATGTCACCGTTGCAGGAAACACCGTGATGTCATACCTGTTTGCGGGCATGGATTCCGCCCCCCTGCTGCATGTCAACGCTTTCGTTCCAAAGCACTCAATCAAGATGGAATCAAAAATACTTGGAATAGATGTGAATCCATCGGCAATCGTCCACTTCCTTCCGTGCGTGAGCAGATTTCTTGGAGGAGACGCGGTGGGAGATATTCTTCTCTCTGGAATGCATGAATCAAAAGACATATCACTCTTGATCGACATAGGAACCAACGCTGAGGTAATACTTGGCAGCCAAGGATGGCTTCTTTCAACTTCAGCCGCTGCTGGTCCAGCCTTTGAGGGATGGGGCATCAAGTTCGGCACAAGATCGATCGAAGGCGCCATTGAACGCATCAGAATAGACCCTGAAACCCTCAAGGCAACCTACACGGTGATAGGCTCAGCCGAGCCCAAAGGCATCTGCGGTTCTGGCTTGATAGATGCGACAGCTGAGATGTTCCGTGTAGGAATACTCGACACGTTCGGCAAGATACGTGGCAACCTACCTCCATCGTTTGTAAGGAAAGGATCGGACGGATTGGAATACGTTGTTTCGCCATCCGACAAGACAAGCATAGGACAGGACATCGTCATAACCCAAAAAGATATAGATATACTGATGGATTCAAAAGCTTCAGCCTGCGGAGCAATATCCGTCCTGATCAAGAAGATGAGGCTGACGGTCGAAGACGTTAGGAATGTCTACGTCTGTGGAGCCTTCGGTAGTTTTCTCGACCTGGACAGCGCCGTGGCAATTGGTCTGCTCCCAGAGTTTCTGAATGCAAAGCATGTCATACTGGGCAACGGTTCCGTCGCCGGCGCCTACCTAGCTCTTCTCTCATTGGACTACAGAAAGAAAGCGGAGGAAATCGCGGAACTAACCACCTACTTCGATATGTTGCAGGACATGGATTTCATGGATGAATACCTAGCAGCCTTCGTCTTGCCGGGAAAGAAAGAGCTCTTCCCACATTGGTGGGAGGCAAGCAGAAGATTGACAAGAAAAACCTGAGTCCCTGACGTTTCGATCGATCGATCTCGATGCACTCGACTGGCAACAGACGGGAGTAGGCCGCGGTCAAGAAGAGAGGCCTGCTCGATGGCTGATTGATTGCGCTGCTTTCAAGGCGGGGTTGTCCGAGGGTATCGTGAGGAGCGGTTTTCCCTCGAGGTTGTATCGGGATATCGTGGGGTCGGCTGGGAGGGTTCCTCCGTAATCGACCCCGATGTTTTGTGCATGTTCGGCCAGCAGGGTTTCCATGGTCTCTGGAAATTGGTTTCCCACCAGGAAGATCTTCTTGACTTTTATGTGAACTTCCTTGACCAAGTCTCGGATTCTTCTGGCAGTCTCGAGGCCCATTCTTGAGGGGTCGGTCACAATGAAGAGTATGTCGACGTCTCGGTCCGTCCTTCTGCTCAGGTGTTCTAGGCCGGCCTCCATATCCATGAGGGTGATGTCGTAGTTCTTCGTGAGGACATCCAGTATTCTTGTTAGGACACTGTTGACGTAGCAATAGCAGCCTTCACCCTCGCTTCTACCCATCGCCAGTAGGTCGAATTCGGGGGTCTCAACCAAGGTGCTGAAGACCCATGTTTCAAGCAGGTCTGCTTTTGACTGCCCTAGTGGGACAGCGCCCCTGTCGATCTTTTCTCTTAGTTCGCTGGCGACCATCCCCACTGTTTTTCCTATCTTCACACCGAGAACCTCAGCCAGGTTTGTGGCAGGGTCCGCGTCCACAACGAGAATCGACCTGTGAGCGTTTTGAAGCAGTGCTTTCAGCAGCAGGGCACAAAGCGTTGTTTTTCCAGACCCACCCTTCCCAGAGATGGAGACCACCATCTTCCTTATGTCTAGCAAATCCTCCAACGAAGTCAGCGCGCTTCGCCCTCTCGTTCGTTCCTTGAGGACCCTTGTTTAAGGTTTGTCGCTACTTCCTTCGTGTACGGACCCCGGATTCTCGCCTTCGTTGGGCACCTAATCCAGTCTTTCACTCAGCCTTGAGGAGGGGTGGACGCGCACCCAGCCTGCCCCGCGACATCCCTTGCTCCCAGTGATCGATGACTAGGTTGCTTGAAAGAATGTTGCCAAATCTCTTCTTTTCACCGATGAGCTGCTGAGATGGGAGCTGGTGGTGGAGAGGGGCTCAGCGTCGATACTTACAGCGCTCCTTGCAGACTAATCGCCTTGAAGTCGATCGATCGAAGATATGTTTTTAAGCATCTGCTCAAAATTGTTATCGGAGACCTACAGTGGGGAAATGCAGTCTCTGTGGAAAGAACGGTGACGATCTGACTTTGCTTGAGGCGAGGCACAAGGAACTAGGACACATCAAAATCTGCGGGGAGTGCTGGGAAAAGCTTTGGGACGAGAACGCCATGGTGAGCGGAACCGGTTCCGGCGGCGGCTGTCCGAGTTGTGGGTAACGATAACTTGACAACCGATTGAGGATGGATCCCTCGCTAATCAATCGATCTCTTGATTAGGAATAGATGTTGGTTTGCCAAATATCGACAGCCTGGGGCGGCGGGTCCAAGAGACTTTATGTAGCGCTGTCGGTCCAATCGTTGCATGGAGCTCTCCAGCTGGAAACAATGTCTAGAAAGGGAGAGACGCTTCAAGGACTGGTTCTTCGCAGTGAGCCAGCGGTCGCCCATACCTCCCGGGAAGCGCAAGGACTTCAAGGGTCTTGATTACTATCCTATCAGCCCGAACTATCTGTTCCAGCTCAAATTGCACGAGTACAAGGAGAAGGGGAAGCGCAGGGTTCGAACCACAGCGGGAGATGAGCAGGAGTACATCCGGTGGGGTGAGTTCCGGTTCCAGCTCGAAGGCAAGGAGCATAAACTTCACGTGTACAAGCGGAAGGTCGATGAGGAGCGACTTTTCATTGCCTTCAGGGACGCGACCAGCGGCGAGGAGACGTATGGTGCAGGACGATACCTTGACCTGCAGCCCGACAAGCACCGCACCAGAGAAGGGAAGTGGATCCTCGACTTGAATGAGGCGTACAACCCCTTTTGCGCGTACAGCGGAGCCTATACCTGCCCTTTGACACCTCCTGAGAACTGGCTTGACATCCCCGTGCGCGCTGGTGAGAAGAACTACCTTGGAGAGGAGTGAGTAACGGCCCTGGCACCGCTAAACACTTCATCGATCTATCTCAGAGTTCTCATGAAGCCGACAGGACGGTGCTCCCTGCACAAGTGAACAACACTGTTTGTATCTCGATCGATCGTAGCCACCACCAGTTGAGGGGCAGGGATGCTGCTGAGCCAGTAGGATTGTAAAGCCGCCGAGAATCAAAACCAAAACTGTTCTGGGCTCCAACCAAAGCACAGATCGATCGATCTTGAGAGGACGATGAATGCGAAACCAGTCTCGCATGGCAAATCCGGCGATTCAAAAACGAAAGGCTATGATATGCCCTCGTTTGAATCGTTATCGGGCCCCGCATTACCCAACTTCTGCGAGATCTGTGGCCATTCGGTGCTCACGAACTTTGGGATTCCGGAGGAATCCATCGGCCCCACGACGACTCTCCATTTGAGCTTGGTAGCGTCCTCGATTTCACCTGAAAGACGTGCGGCCTTGCCGGGTACGATGAGAATGCGATGTTTAGCCTTCTGGTCCACTTCAGAGTTCTTCAGTTCCTCTGCTATTGAATCGGGGGTGATTTTTCTTCCGGCAACAGCGCAGTCGACGGCGATCCCCTCAGAGTCCACGATCAAGAGGTAGCAGTCGACTTTTCCAGCCTCGATGTCTGATTTTACGGTGTAGAAGGTCAGGGCAAAGTTCGTGGTCATCATGACGGGCGCGTTCTCATCTGGGTTGCCGAGCACTCTGAGCCCCGGCTTCACGGAGACGGGTCTTCTCGGGTCGTTGTAGATGTTTTGCCGCAGGAATGCGCTCGGTAGCAGCGACCAGCCCTTCAGGCTGTGCATCACTAGGAGGTCGGCGTATCTGGTTACCAAGATGTTAGCGATACATGCCTCCCACCAGGCCTTGATGTCTGGGTCGCCGTCCAAGGTCGTCCAGGCTGTGATAGGAGTTCCGATGAGAGGGAATCCCAACAGCTCATCCCCATCCCTCAGCGACTTCCATCGGAGTGCTATGAAAGCATTCAGCGTGCTCGATAAGCCGCCTTGAGGGATGGTGCCTGGGTCGAGGGCGAGGTCGCTTAACCCGGATTCTGTTAACGTCTTCGTGAGGGAGCTGAGCATCGTGAGGTCGTTGGGCGCAAAAACCGCCAGCGGAGACTTGTGCTTCAGGGCGAGGTCAGCCATTTCTCTCCAGTTTCGCTCGGTGGCGGCGTACAGGAGTGGTCTCCTGTCTCCGACAACCTGCAAGGCAGCCTCCATGGCTTTTGGGTTTAGTGAGCACAGCATGAGTGGTAGATCGGTGTTGTCCGCAACCTTCTTCACGGCTTCTCTGAAGCTGGTTTGGTCGTTCAGGACAGAGCGTACCGCAAGCATATCGAGCTTCAGTTCCATGCCGATGTAGGTGAAGGTGAAGTCCTCTGTCTTCTTCACCCTGTCGACGATTTCTTCTTCACTCATGTCATCAGACACATCTATCGCTATCACCGTTGGGTTGAAGTACGTCAGCTCATGACGATGCAGCACGTATTCACCGCCTATCTTGACCTTCCGCTCCCCGGTGCCGATCTCCACCTCTGCGATGGGTGGCTTCAGCATTTCCCACAGTTCCTCGTAGGCTCGTCTAAACCTCTCCTCGGTGACCAGCGGGGTGCAGAGCCGTAGCTCCGTCTCCTTGTTGACCAGCTTGACGGCGAACGCCATGCAGTTTGCCTCGCCACATTCTTTGCAGTTTGTGCGAGGCAGCAGCCCGTAGACGTCGATCGGACTGAGGGTTTTGGCTGGCAAGTTCTTCACCTAGATTTTGGCGCTGACCCAGTTGTTGATGTCCGTCTCTGCGTCGGCCTCTCCGGTCAGGAAGTCGTTTGTGACATCTTTCAGTGTTTTGATCGATGCCGGATGCATCATCATGAGGTAGTCTGCTCCAGCCAGCATCATCGTGAGAGCCGTGGTGAACTCCCAGAGAGGCCCCCGGAGCTCCCTTGGCTCCCACTGTGGGTCCATCTTCAACCAAGATTCTCTGGCACCCCATGCGTTTGTTGTTCCCCCAAGAAGTGGCTGCTGAAGCTCTTCGTCTCCCCTCAAGGCGGCCAAGCGGGCTCTCTCCATCACCGTGAACCCATACTCCAGTCCGTAGCCGAGGGCACCCGTGTTCGTGTCCATGACTATCTGGTCTTTGGGCAGATAGTCGAAGAGTTTTCTGTTCAGCTCTCTGGCGAGGTCAAGATCCATGGGGGTGAACGCAATGGCAACATGACCATGCTCCTTGATGACGGGAGCGATCTGAGAGAGATCCATCTCCTTCACGAGGTCATTGACCATAACCCGTTCACCCTCAGCTGCCTCAGCCACCTTCTTGAAGACCTCCAGGTCCTTGACTGGGTCTCCGCTTCCACCCACGGTTATCGGGACGTGCACGGCTTGCAGCACTTCCTCAACACTCTTGGCAGCTTCCCTTGGAGACGTATCCTTCACGAGCGGGTCGGTGCTGATAAGATGGAAGTTGATCATCTCCGCATTGTACTTGTTCACACACCTCTTCGCCCACTCACCCGGGTCCTCCATGACCTCTTCGTAATGCGTTCTAATGGCTCGTGGGAGAGAGGTTTTCATGTCAAAGACGTCAAACGCTATGACGGGTGGATGGGGCATCGGTGCGGCGAACCTATAGAAAGGAGGCACCGTTTCACCGCCTATGGTCACAGAGTTGCTTCGTGTACCGCCCTCCCCCTTGGTTGCACCGATTGTCACCTCAATCACCTTTCCGGTCCACTCCGTCTTGGGGTATGTGAACTCGACTCTTGTGATCTCCTTTGGTATCGCCGGGGCTGGAGGAGCGATCTTCCTTCGGACAGCTGGCAGAAGTGCTTGCGGCAGCCTGATCCTGAGTCTTTGAGCTTCTATGGTCACGTCCTCCAGCTCTATCTCCCCGAACTTTGCCAGATTCTCCACTAACCTGTTGATTACATCGTCCATGTCTTTCTGATTCTTTTTCGCCTTCACTTTCTCTTCGCCTTCTTGAACGTCAACTTCTTCGCGTGGATCCTTGCACCCTCGAGAATCACTTCAAATCCCGCTGCACCGGATGTACCCTGCAACTGCAACACCGCCGCCGCTTCCGCCTCCTTGGGTCGCGACGCAGCTACCAGTAACGCCTCCTCCTCGGCCTCCTTCTCTTTCCATTGCTTAACGACGGGGTGCTGCTTCTCCTCCAGGAATGCTTTCAACTCGTCTACAGTTGACACATCCTTCTCCGTTGCGATCTTGTCGACTACATCCTCAGGGATGAATTCTCTAATTCTTTCCTTCACCGCACTCGACAACCAGACAACCCGATTCCAACCTCCATCCACCTGAAGCAACTTAGGTGAACGCATGTATTCGATTGAGAGTCCATGGAAGCCGTCTACCTGCCTTCCTCCCGCGGTCGAATCAGCTATCGTTGAAAAGGGAAGCCCATTCACAGCTACTCCCTTGAAACCTCTGTCCACTATCCCTAACCCATCTACCTCGGGAACGTAGAACGCGGCTGCCTCGAAGCATCCACAGGACGTGTGTGGGTAGCCGAACGCCGTGTACAACCAAACCTTCTTGATCTCCCCTAGAGACTTCTTCTGAACCGTCTCGTTTACACCCGAATATTCGCCCTTGAAGTCATCCAGGCACTCCCCCTTCTCAATGCGGTACAGAGGACCTTTCGGATCAACTCTCGACGCGGCTCTTCCGTCGAACCAACTGATCGCCCCGCAGTTGGAGTACCTCTGAGGCGTGATGACGCAGACATGCGTGGGAGCAAACGACTGGCAGAGGAGACAGCCGTAGAAGGCATCCGCTTCCTCGTCCTTCATTCCTCTCGTCCTTGCATCACGCGCGTCATAGATTTCTATGGCTTTCTCAAACACCTCCTTGGTTTTCTCTGGATCGGTCATGAACGTGACTTGAATCCGTTCTATGATGGGCAGCTCGCTTTTGTACAGCCTTTGCAAAACCTTTCCAACGATCTTGAAGGAGTCGAGGCCCTTTTCAACGGACTTGGTGCCGACGCGGCACCATATGTCGTACCTTTGATTCAGGTGCATAAATCCCTGTATGTAGTTGGTGTACTCGTGAATTCTCCTCTCAATCACCCCCGCCAGCCCTTCCTCCACCTGTTCTCCTGAAACCTCGACTAGGATGCCGAAGGGGTAGCTCTTCCCCTTCTCCAGATCCTTCAGGTCCGGGCCGATCACCGTTACCTTGCCGTCTTCGACCTCCTCTGGTTTTTTCACCAACACCAACTCAAATTTGTGATCGATGTTTGGGCCTCCCAGCTCCACGTACATATCGCCTTTTCTGATCCTCTCTCCCTCGTAGACCACCCCCACCTCTACCGGGATGTCTTTGAACATGGACATGTCTACCGGCCTCCTATACCTCGAAGCACCTGTTGGAGGCTCTCACGCCATTCCTCCTCGTTGAGATTTGGAAAGGACCAGGTGGCGTGTGGCTGATAGTATCGATCCAGGGAGATGGTTTTCATTTGGGGTGCGGCGTGCTTTAACCCTGACAGCGCCAACCATTGCATGTAGTAGTCGTGCCCCGCGAAGAGAGCTAGTTCGTGGGAGCCGCCTCCCTCTAAAGACCAAGAGGCATCCGTCAGCCTGTTGCAGACATCAACCAGGGACATGCTCACCTGAGGACGATACCCTCGCTTATCGAACTCGCCTACCACGTGGGCAGTGGCGACGACGGGGATCCCGGTCAGGGTTGCCAGGTCTATGATGTAGTCTACTAGGAGCTGGTTACCCACAGCCACCTCCGTGACCTTGTGACCAGCCACTATTATGGGCGTCTTCGCCCGCTTGATCAAGGCGGAGACAACTTGAGGCTTGGTGATCACCAGAGCTTTCTTGGGCCCCGCGACCTCTGCTCTCTGCCACGCTGTGGCTGACACGTCTACTCCACCTTCCTCCTGATTAGTCTCGGAAGCAGTGTGGGGTCGGGGATGATCCTTTCCTCCCACTCCTTCTCCTCAAGGATCTTCAAGATCTCTTCTTTCATCGTTATGGGAACGTCGGCCGCAGTGCGCACCAAGAGATGGATGTCATCAGGCGTCCGACCGTAGTAGCGTTTATGCAGGTCGATGTAGTTGCTGAGTTTGACCTGCCTTCCCTTCGAGGTGTCGTTGGCCCTGATGCATAGCTTCGCCGCCATAACTATCGCTTCCTCCTTGGTCTCGGCTACGTAGAAGAGATGCTCTGGCGCCGGGCCCACGTAGACCTTCTCTCCGCTGCGGGCGTCGTACACCATCCAGTCCTCCTTTTTCTCCTTTCGTCCCAAGAGCATGCGTCTGTACTTTATTCCATGGGGACCCACGATGACTGGAACGCCGAGTCGCCAACATCCCGACGCGATGGACGCTGCCTTCTGAGACATCGCTCCCCACGCTATACCCACAGCTCCCACCCTGTTCAGAACATAGTCTGCGATCTCCTCATAGTTGCCCCGAAGGTTTCTCTTGGCGAAGATGCTTGCGATCTTGATGGCGGCCCCCGTGATGTGGGGATTGGAGACGCAGGACCCGACGTTCACCAATCCTCCCGCGGAGAAGCTTCCGGGGTACTCCTCGTACAGGGACTTGTTTTCTTCGCCTCTACGCATTCCGATAGTCATGGCGCTGCATCCTGAGGAGGTCACGATGTAGTTACGACGTAAGAACTGCTCCGCCATGTCAATCAGGTCATCGGGGCCACGTGGATAATTAGGACACCCCACGAAGGCGATGACCCCGGGAATCTCGCCGAGCACTATGGGAGCCCCCACCTCTCGGATCTCGGTGTCTTGAATCGCGCCCCTACCCACCCTCACCCTGAATTTCTCGTCCTTCACCACCGGCTCCCCGGCTCTCTGGAACATTGTGATTAGCGGCAGATGGGATTTGCACGCCTCCTCGCAGCGGCCGCACGCGATGCAGTTGTGGTAGATCTCGGCTAGTTTCGAGAGGTCGCCGCCTCTTGCAGCCTCAACAGCGCCTTGCACATCCAAGCCGTTGGGACAGGCACGCAGGCACTCCTTGCACCGCACGCACTCTTCCGCCTTCTTGATCACATCCTCTATGCTCAAGAGGGTTTTCATCGGGGCTCGGGTGGGAGCGACCTGCATGGCCGTTCTTACAGCCACCTCGGCCGCCAGTTCGGGGTTGAGGATCACTGCACCCGGAATCTTCTTGTGGACCAGGTCGTCGACTATGGAATCAGCATCGTCTTGGGTTCGATCCGGCAGCCCGTACGTTATCTTGTTGGAGGTCGCGATGACCGGGGAACCTATGTGCTGTGCCTCTTCCAGAGTGTCTGCCCTGACACATTGTTCGTCCACCATGATCACGTCGGGAACTCCGGTTCGCAGGAAGCGGAGCTCCCACGACATGGGGCCCACGATCTTGGCGCTCTGATCGTAGCGCGTCATGTCGATGGCGGTGCAGCACAGGCCACAGGCCTCCACCTTGCCGCTCAACCGGTTCGCGGCTAGGTAATCCATGACCTCGACGCCGCTCGCAACGTTGTGGCCGACGCAGAGAACAACCGGTTTGCTGGTGTCGACCGAGGCCAACCCGATGTCGGCGAAGGGAGCATCCGGCTCTGACTTCGGGAAGTTGTACCCAGATATTTGCGCTATGTCCGCCACCTCCATGGCTACGTGGTCCAGCATTCCAGCGTGGAAGACCTTAGACTCGAAGTCTAGCGGATCACCCTCTTGCCCCGTGTGAGTGGCGGCGAGCAGTTGAGTGACTTGGCTCTCGATGTACTCCAGCACCTCTTCGAGGTCACCTAGGGTCTGAGGCCGCACGCCGCAGACCAGTCTTGTCAGTGGTGCTTCGACCTGCACTCTGTTTCCCGCATCCAAGCGATAGCCTCTGCCAAGCTTCTCGATCAGGTGGTCAACTATCTCCCTGGCGTGGGAGGTGTGGGTGCTGCACCCAATACAAGCTGCCAAAAGAACGATTCTTGACTGCTGACCAAATATGTCGAGGCCACATGCCCCCCGCTTTCCGGCGGTTAGATCACACTTCCCGTAGGTGCAGAGACAACACATGTCACAGAACGGCATGTAGAAGGGCTTGTATCTCTTCAAGAGTGTCCTATCCCATTGCCTGAGGTCTGTGATGTTGGGATACGGAGTCGGGCCCATGGGTTCTTCCCAAGACTCGTCCACCACCCTGCCGAGGGATATCTCAAGGTCCCTGAACGTCGCGAGATCTGTTTTCAGCTCTTTGACCTTGAGATTCATTCTCCTATTAGTCAACTGTCATCACCCAAATCAAACGGAATGGAAAGTTTGGTGTGGCAAAACACTTTCGAGCGCCACATAAGGGTATGCCATTTAAGGATTTTCGGTGGAACAGACTGAGGATTTGATGATTGCCTGGAACTAGATTTATCTACAGGAAGCAGCCCTGCCCGCCGCGGAGAAATCCTCGTTGAAGATCGCTGTGGCGGGAAAGGGTGGCTCAGGAAAGACCCTAGTGGCTTCAACCCTCTCTAGATTGCTGGCGAGGGATGGTTTCGATGTGCTTGCCGTTGACGTTGACGCCACCCTGAACCTCGCCCCGGCGCTAGGCATACCTGAGGACGTGCGCCGCAGCATTGTACCCCTTGTCGAGAACAGGAAAATCATCGAGGAGAGAGCGACGCTGGGAGGTGGAGCATTTAGGCTCAACCCTCAGGTTGATGACTTAGTTGATAAACTCGTGGTGACCGGGCCTGACCGTGTGAAACTAATGGTCGTAGGAACAGTGAGGGATGCCGGCTCCGGCTGCATGTGCCCTGCAAACGCTTTGATTAGGGGGCTCCTTCGACACTTGGTTCTCGGAGAAAGAGCAGTTGTCGTCATGGACATGGAGGCAGGCCTGGAGCATCTGGGAAGAAGCACCATACGTGGCTTCGACGTCCTACTCATCGTCACAGAACCCAGCGTGAAGTCCGTCGAGGTATCGCTCAAAATAGCGGAACTAGCCGGTAAGCTCTCCGTGAGAAGCAAGTGGCTAATTGGAAACAAGGTGGCGTCAGCAGAGGATAGAAAGTTCCTGATCGACGAACTGTCGAGGCACCACCTTGCCCCGAAGGCCCTGATCCCCTACGACGGATCCGTAGTGGATGCAGATAGAAAGGGAATTCCGCTGCTGGATTTCAACCCTGCTTCGCCTGCGATGAAAGCTCTGTTCCTTCTCAGCCGGAACATCACTGCTCCTGCAAAGACTTAGACCATCGCCAGAATCGATAAATCCTGAACGTTTGTACCAGTCGGGCCAGTGAAGACGAGATCTCCAAGTCGTTCGAAGAAGTGGTAAGAGTCGTTTTCCCCGAGATAGTCTTGAGCGCTCAGACCTATGACCTTGGACCTACCCACCGTCTTTCCGTCGACGACGGCACCAGCAGCATCCGTAGGTCCATCTATGCCGTCGGTTCCAACAGAAGCCATCGCCGCGCCGCGGAGGTTCGCCATCTTCATAGAGGCGCTCAGGACCAGTTCTTGGTTTCTTCCCCCTGAGCCTTGTCCACAAACTGTGACCGTGGTTTCTCCTCCCGCAATGACAGCCGCCCTCCTCTTCAGAGGAAGCCCGCAGCGATCTGCGCTTTGAGCCAGTGAACCGAGTACGGTTCCTACGTGTCGAGCCTCTCCCTCAAGATGAGTTGTGAGCAGCAGAACATCAAACTTCAGCTTTCTCAAAGATTCTCTTGCAGCGAGACACGCATCTAGGTTGCTGCCGATTATCAGGTTGGTCACCCTTCTGAACACCCTACTTCCGGGCTTGGGCGTCTCCTTCACCTTTCCCGCTGCTCCAGCCAGCAATCTCTTCTGAACACTGGCAGGCGCGCTTATCCAAATGCCTCTCCTCTTCAGAACGGCCAGGGCCTCCTTGAAGCTGGTAGGATCAGGGGCTGTGGGCCCCGAAGCGATGGAATGCATTGGATCCCCTACCACGTCTGAGAGGATCAAGGTCACTACTGTGGCTGCACCGCAGGCTTCGGCCAGCCTTCCTCCCTTTATTCCCGACAGGTGTTTGCGAACTGTGTTGACTTCTTCTATGTTGGCCCCCGATTTCAACAACAGGTTAGTCACGTATGCTTTGTCTTTCAGCGTCAGACCCTCAACGGGAGACGGCGTGAGCGCTGATCCTCCACCGGAAATCAGGCAGATGACAAGGCTGCTCCCAGTTGCGCTGCGAGCCATCTGCAGAATTCTTCGCGCTCCTTTCTCTCCATCTTCATCGGGGATGGGGTGTCCAGCGCCAATGAACTGAACTTTTGTTCTATGAACCTTCTTCTCCTCTCCGCGGGGCACTATTAGAACACCTCCGGCTAGCTTGTCCTCGATCAAGGGCAGAAGAGCCTGGTACATCCCCACAGAAGCCTTGCCGGCTCCGAGAACGAGGATCTCTCCAAAATTTTTGAGTTTTAGTGCTCTGTTGATCAACCTAAGTGAATCGCCTTTCCTCGCCACCTTGTGCTTGAACAGATTTCCCGGTTGAGCTGCTTTGATACCCTCGGCTGCCGCCAGCAACACAGCTCTCCGAGCGGACCTTTCCTTGCCATCTACGTTCTTGAGAAGATCATGGAAGTTCTTGATCAGTTCCATAAAGAGTCGGCCCCTGGTCCTTGGAATTTAAGCTTCTCCGCATTCATTGCAACGATTTATTAGAGAAGCTCATCAGCTGTCGACCGGTGAGAATACTGACTGGTTCTTCCTTCAACAGGTCTACCAGCCTTAAGGCGTCGGGAAGGCTAGGGCGACCTTTGCGGTACACCGTGGAGATGCTAGGTCTGTTACTCCTCATAGCTCCGGTCTTTTCAGAGCCAACGGCTCTTTCCATTCCAGAGCCCCAGTATTTTTCCCCGCCGTTCAGCGACAAGCCCAGCAGACTCGCCGCAGGCCCTGACGGGAGAATCTGGGTCAGTATTCCGTCCAAAAGCGCGGTTGGAGCGTTTGACCCCACAACCAATGCCACCGAAGAGTACCTCGTCCCGGAAGGAATGAAGCCAGGGAAGCTTCTTCCAATCCAAGACAAAGTCCTCTTTCTCCTCGCGAATCGAGACATGCTAGGAGTTCTGGTTCAAGGTTCTACTCACACGTTAGTCGTGAAGCTCCCACATCAACCCTATGACATCGCTCCGTCCCCATCGGGATTCTGGCTTTCACTCCCCGACAGCGAAGAGATATTCCTCTTTCGAGCAGACAACCTCACCTCGCTTGACAGCATCACGGTGGCGGTCGCCTACGGTGAAGACGTGATTTGCCAGACAGAAGAGAATCTTTGGGCGATCACAAGAGACTATCGAAGCGTTGCTGTGGTGAACGTCAAGAAAAAGGAGACGAGTCTTATAGCTTTGCCTGAACGCGCCTACGGCTTGACGCCTTACTCAGATGAATCTGTTTGGCTGATCTCAAGCGAGGGAAATCTTATGCATCTATCGGCCTCCGGCGAGATCCACAAATACCCTCTCCCGACAGGTGCATCTGCATCTTCTCACATGGTCGCGGATAGACACATCGGGGTCTGGTATTGCGACAGCGCAAGAGGAAGGATCGGCTTCCAAGATCAGAAAGGTCTTGAGGAGCTTCCTCTAACAGGTGTTCGGCCCACGAGCCCCTCAGCCTCGCCAGATGGGTATCTTTGGTTTATAGATGATGTCGGAGGAAAGCTTGGTCGAGTGCGCATCTCCGCGCCTACCTCAGATGGTGAGCCATCGACAACCACCATGACCACCCAGGTTTCGACGACCAGCAGCCCACAGGATGTCGATGGATCCAACCCGCTTCTCTTGGTTCAGATCGCTTTAGCCATGGTGCTTCTCGTAGCCGTCCTTGCGGCTCTCCTGAGAAGGAGACCGTCTCATAGAGGAAGGGGCAAGCACCGCTGAGTCGCGGCAAGCCTAGACGCATCTGACTATTCTTCTGGGGGTGACTATAACGTTCACCGCAACGTCCCTTTCACGCACCAGATGTGACAAGTCGTCATAAACTTGTAGGTTATGAACTACGCAGACCCTCAGGCATTCATCTCCGGCCAAACCTTTTTCTGTTAGAATGCGAAACTCCCTGTCCCCGTAACCTCTGCCCTTCCCGACGCGATTTCCCTTGAGGTCAACAGCGACTGCTCCTTCCACAAATACGTCGACAGGGCATCCGGCTCCAGTCGCGAACCTCTTGAAACCTCTGGGGTCTGAGGCTTCACCCACCTTGCTTGGAGGAACGTCGCTTATCTCCCTGAAGCCCTGCATCATAGGCAGCGGCACCACCAGACGTTTCCCCATCGTGAGCACCAGTTCCCTCAACGTCTTCAACACATAGTCCGGTGCCACGAAGACTGCTTTCGCTCGCCTGAACTTCATCAACTCCGCCACCTTCCGACAAGCAGTTTCAGAACCGTGGAAGTTCGGGATTCGGCCGTGGGGAGGGAGAGGGTATCTCGCCACATTCCTCTCAAGCAACATGTTCCATACCGCTCTCCGGCATTCGGTCTTTGTTTGAAACGTGGTGCCGCCTAACGCTCTCGAAGGCTTGCTCAAGATCCTCACCAACTGAGGGCTCGCAGAATTTGCTTGCGCCCAGAGGGATACCCCAAAGGAGGTATTAATACACTCCCTGCTCCCAGTATGGTGAAGACCGCTATCTATCACTCCTCGGATTTCGATCGATCTTCCGAGACGTCGTCTGAGCCGTAACGTTCTTGAACATGTCGTCGTCGATGACCCCATCCTCAAGCAACCTCTGAGCGATGTCCGTGATCCCTGCCGCGACATGAAGCTCGACCCCATTGGAACGAAGGTGCGCTCTGCCCCCTTCCTCGCGGTCCAGCAATGCGACGGCGTCGGTCACTATCCCTCCCTGTCTTCTCACAGCTTCGGATGCGCTGGCAAGAGTGAGGCCAGTTCCCACCACATCATCAAGCAGGATCGCGCTGGAGCCGGCCTTCACCACTCCCTCAATCATCCTTTCTCCGCGATGCGTCTCTCCCTTAGCCTTCACATAGACAAGAGCCTTACCGAGAGTATACGCCACAGCCGAGGCGAAGGGCAGCCCAGAGGTTGGAATGCCGCATATGTACTCCTGGCTCTCCAAGATGTCGCTGGATTGAACGATGTGACAATAGACTCCAACCAGAGAAGAGAAGGCTGAGGGGTGACTCAGAGTTATCCTCATATTGATGAAGTAAGGGCTGAGCGTCCCGCTTGAAAGCTTGAACACTCCCGTTCTAAGTGCTTTGGTCTTCAAAAGAACTCTGTAGAGAACGTCTCCAGAGCTTTTCGAAGTCATCCAGCCCACCGCTCAGAAGAGAACGGGGTTCTCCGGATATAAACAAATCCTGCGGTCCTCTCAACAATGGTTAAATCGCTGCAACCTGTCGCTCATGCCGGTTGAGATTCTTGGTAGAGGTTTGGCTTCCCTACGGAAAGACCGAGATCTCAGTTGACCCTGCACCCGACCTCCTGCTCGCCGTCCTAGAGCCTAGACGACACCTGACCGTCCATAAAGAGAAGGAGATCGAGAATGCCCTGCGAAACCCTTTGGGCACAGTTCCTCTCGCGGAAAAGGTTCGGAAGAGTGACAAGGTCGTTGTAGCAGTTGACAACCAGACCGGTCGATCCACAGCTGAGTTACTGGTGAAATCCCTGATCCAAGAATTGACATCGGCAGGAGTACAGGAGAGCGACATCACTGTCCTCCTCGCTTGCGGAACACGGCGAGAACCAACCCAAGACGATGTTTCCAGGCTTCTCGGACGAGAGCTCGCGGGACTAAAGCATGTGTGCCACAACCCTCAGAAAAGTCCGCTGACCTCACTAGGCCGCAGCTCGCTCGATAGCGAAATCCTCGTCAATAAGCTCTTCGCTGAGGCGGATTTCAAGATAGTCACTGGAGATGTCGAGTTCCACCATGCTGCGGGATACAGGGGAGGGTGTGGAACCGTGCTTCCTGGGCTGGCTGGAGCTGATACAGTAGTGAGAAACCGCTCTAGGTTTCTAGATCCAAGAGCTCGTCCAGGCATTCTATCCGACAACCCGGTGCACAAGGAAAGGGAAGAAGCCGCTAACATGGTGGGAGTGGATTTCGCTTTCAACGTGGTGTTAGACTCGCGGGGAGAGGTGGCCGCGGCCTTCGCCGGCGATATCCATCAAGTTCTCCAAGAAGCCGGGAAAGTTGTCGAGGAGATTTATCGCGTTCCAATAGAGAGAAAGTGCGAGATCGTCGTCGCGAGCGCTGGAGGGTATCCGCGGGACGTCAGCCTGTACGAGTCTCTCGGAGCGCTGAGGAATGCTATGGAGGGGCTTGAGGATGGTGGAGTGGCAGTTCTGGTTGCTGAGTGTGCAGAGGGGGAAGGAAATACAACCTTCAGGCACTGGATGGAGAAATATAGGTCACGCGATGAGATAGAGGCTGACCTTAGAGAGAAATTCGACCCAGGTGGCTACGGAGCCTATCTCGTGCTATCTGCCCTCGAGAGAGCCAAGGTCGCTCTGGTCTCGACCATGCCCAAGACCATGGTCTCAGAGATCTTCAAAATGCGAGGATTTGACACAGCCTCCGACGCCTTAAGCTACGCGGTAAGAGTCAAGGGCAGAGAGTCGAAGGTGCTCGCCATTCCAAACGCATCAAGTACCCTCGTGGAACCTGGTTGGAATGGACCGGCTGAGGCACCGCTAAAGACTTAGTTAGTTGACCGTGATCAGGGAAAGAACGCAGCGTAGACCTGGAAGTTTACCACATAAGTGAGGCCTAGCATGAAAAGCGCCCCTACAAACGCAAGTTTTCTAGATCGGGTCAGCGGAGAATACCGGTCCAGTGGAGGAACGTCAGGCGCACGAGGCATAAGAAACAAGAGAATGAAGGCAAAGAAGAACCAGCCTGTTAGGAAAAGCACAGCGAGCGCGGCATAGGAGACAATCTTCTGGTACCTTCTAGGCAGGACGGCGCTGAAGGTCTTGCTGCCGTCCAGCTGCCATACAGGCATGAGGTTCAACGCGGTTACCATCGATCCCAGCCAGCAAGCGAGAATCAAAGGCGTCAGGTACATTCCCTGTGAGTTCGGAACCGTCACGGAGATCATGATGTCAAATAGAAGTGGAACAGGAAACTCCTGGAATTCTGCTCCGCTAGCCATCCAGTTCTGCCATTGTGCCGGGGTTGGTACCGGTGCCGTCGCGAATGTCAAGGCCGTTGCAACGACCGTGACCAAGAATCCTACCAGAGGCCCACTGAAACCCAAGTCGAACAGCTCATCTCTATTGGTTGCTGGCTCTCTCTGGAAGATGACTGCTCCCATGGTCGGCTGCCAGCCGGGCACTCCGGGTATGAAGTATGGTAGGCTAGAATCCATTCCTTTTCTCGCCGCCGCGATCTTGTGCCCAAGCTCGTGAAGACCAAAGACACCTAGAAGTATAGCCGTGTAGATTGAGACATATAGAATCAGCTTGGGTAGAGTAACTGGAGATATCAACTCTTGGTAGTGTGAATCAAGAAGTATCCTCAACGCCCCGTCGACCGAGATCGTACCTACGGTGGCGAGCAAAAGGATCAAGGGAACACGAGTCCTTTTCGAAGGACGACGCCTAAACTCAAGTATCCTGAGGAGAAGCCTTCCGTCTTCAAGGCTCAGGGTGGGCACGCTGTTCAAACTCTTGAGCTCCATCGTCAATTGCTTGAACTTGATCTTATGATCTCCAGGCTCCACTTCGAAGGTCAACACGCCGCGATCATAGAACAAGTCTTTCACTTGGAATTTGGATGTAACCTTTTGTTTGATCACCTCTAGTTGGCCGCTGAAGCTAAACATGTCTGGGAGAGGCGTGTCCATGGCTTCCACGAGCAAGAGCTGGCGTTATTTTAACCTATGTCCCCTGGCAATTGGCTACTTGGATAACTCGGGCTGCTCTTCGTGCAGCATCACATGAGGTACGATCGATTGCGCGCTCAACTCATCTGCACGAGGGTGCCAGACGACTAACTTGTGGGTCGCTAGCACAGCGAAAAGGCGTTCGCCTGCTCGATTAAGACCTACTGTGAGAGCCTTGGAGAAGCGCAATCCGAGGTTCTGGATCGATCGGACGCTAAGAGCAGGTGGAGGAGAGATGCTGTTTTTAATCTATCGATGCATCCTAGAGCGCACTAAACTTAGGGCGGAGACAGGGCTTGAAGCCCGGCGCAAGTAGCACGCATCCACGGTCAGGCAGCTTCATGATTCGAAACGCCCGAGAGTCAGATCTTATCCATGTCACGCACATAAACAGAACCTGTCTTCCAGAGAACTACAGCTATGGTTTCTTCCTGCGACTCCTTCGAGACTACCCAGCGGCGTTCCTTGTTGGAGAGATCGAAGGGAGAGTCGTTGGGTATGTGATGTGCAGAGTCGAAAGAAACATGTCACGGATCGAGAAGCTGCGAGTTCGGAAGACAGGTCACATAATCTCGGTGGCGGTTCTCCCGGAGCATCGCCGCCAAGGACTTGCTATCGGGATGGTGGTCAGAGTGTTGGAAGCGCTGAAGAAACTATACGGTTGCGCGGAATCATATCTCGAGGTAAGGGCCTCAAATGAGGAGGCAACGAAGCTCTACCAGAAACTGGGCTACCTTATCGTAAGCAGAGAGAGATCGTACTATATGGATGGTGAAGATGCCTACATAATGGCGAGGTCTCTGAAGTAACGTCGGAGGGGCATTAAATGAACGATCCATCGACTGCGACCCCCGCAACGTATATTTTCGACATGGGTTACGTCTGACACTCTGGGTTTTGGAGAGTAAGGGCTTGAATAGATGTTCTGGGCTGAGTGTCTGGCTAGCTAGTCAAGTCATAGTTCTTTGCCTGCCTCTATCTATTTCTATCAACTATCTGGAACCTGCGACCCTAGCCGGGTTTTCTCCCGCACCCCCGAGGCAGGTTGCTTATCCCTGGCACAGTAATCCCATCCTTGGCCTCCAGTCCTACAATCTGAGTCCAGTCACCGGGGAACAGTCGGTGATCGTCATCCTCGTAAAGTTTCCTGGCCTGGAAAATCGCAGCACGACGACTCGGATAAGAGAAATCGTTTTCACGGAGATGAATAGTTATCTCTCTGAGGTCTCATATGGCTCCGTACATCTCATTGGAAACGTCACCTCTGGCTGGCTTCGCGTGAACAAGACAAAGGAATACTATGGCTCCGGAAACTTCACTCAAGAGAAACATCGGGGAATGATCGAGGACAGCTTCACCGCGGTTGGCTTCTCAGGCCTGAGCGGATACTCTCATGCAATAATCGTTCACACTGGGGATGATGAGGCCAGCACCAAGAGGCCTGATGATATCTGGTCATTCTCGTACGTAGGCTCGGTGGAGTTTAGCACACCCAGGGGGATTATCACGATCTCGGTAAGCTGCATCGCCGAAAGCGATCCGCTTGGAGTCTGGCTGCATGAGCTGGG
>Ga0209636_10001280_pt1 | contig 25143 bp, 22 predicted proteins | sample DeeMarSWOR152_54_FD_187464 | JGI IMG/M metagenome (GOLD analysis project Ga0209636, IMG submission 187464) | Marine sediment microbial communities from White Oak River estuary, North Carolina - WOR-1-52-54 (SPAdes) (version 2) | ecosystem: Environmental > Aquatic > Marine > Intertidal zone >...
CTGGTCGATGGGTCTGAATCTGGAATAAATTATATTGTCAAATATCATATTGATCCAAAAAAAGAATATACCGCAAATGAAAAAATTACTATATTACAGACACTGTGTGAATACTACAATAATATGAATGATGAAATTTTAAAGACTGACTTCGTAAAAAAGATTTCCTCGGTGCTTAGGTTAACTGAAAGCATTATTGAACGAGAACTCGCTAAGTTTATCCAAGGTGAAGCAAAAGCTCTTTATAAGCCAGAAAATGAAAAAAAAGTCCCATCAAAAGAAAAAAAGGATAAATGGATTCGAGCAGAGCAGTACCTGTTGCTACTTATCCTGAGTAATCCTCATCTTCTCTCAATTGCGGTCCCGAGGCTCGACGAGAGTGATTTTCATGGAAAGTGGACACGCAAACTATGGCATGTACTGTTACTCGTAAACGAAAATGAGCACTGGGACTCAGGGACTGTTTTCGACTATCTTGATGATGAGAGATACATCGAGTACTTAAGCGGGAAACTTATGGAAGAAGAGCTGACAAATAATCCAGAAAATCAGCTTATTGATGTTATAGCAACTTTAAAGGAAAAAAGAATCCTCGACCAAATTTCTGATATCAATACAAGGTTGATGAAAGCCGAACTCGAAAATAATGAAACTTTAACAAATGAGCTGATAATCGAAAAACAGGCTTACAGACATGAACTCGAAAAAATGAAAATTTTAAGGGGAACTAAAACTTGGTCGTAGATTCGCTATTTAATTCAGTGGAATTGAAAGTTAAGTGAAATTGAGAGTTCAATGATAATGAATCAATACAAGTGAGGGAGGAAATAATGTAGGGAGTAGAAAGAGCTTTGTGACTTGGAAAAATTTACTAAAATGGAGTTTTATTGTGGCTGACATGAGAAATCTTCCTGAAGTTGAATTTTTATTAAAACTCGCTGAAGAACAGAACAAATCCATAACCTATGATCAAATAAACGACATCTTGCCACCCCACATTATAAGCTCCGATAAGATTGATGAGCTTTTTGTGCTGTTATCCAAAGAGAACATCAATATTATTGACAACCTCAACAACGAAGATGAAGAAGAAGAAAAAGAAGAGACGCTGGATGAGGATATTGATGAAGAGCTCACTGAAGAGAAAGAGGAAGTTACAGACAAGAGAATCATAAATTCTGATACCACTTCTCATATTGATGATCCAATCAGGCTTTACCTGAAAGAAATCGGAAAAGTCAATCTCCTCACAGCACATGAGGAAGTACGCCTTGCAAAAGAGATTGAAAAGGGCGAAATGATAATTGAAAATGCTCTATTCAATTCCGATATTTTCATAAAAGAGATTCTCAGGACTGTAGGTAGGATAAAGAAAAGGAAGATGGATATAAATGGACTGCTGGAATATCAGAAATATTACAGTATGTCTTCAGAGGATAGAAGAAAATTAAAGAGGAAGTTCTACAATCTTGAGAAGGTATTAAATGAAAATCAATCAATAATCAATAAAAGCAATGATTCTGAAGATGTAAAAAAAGAAATATACAAGGCTTTTAAACGTGCAAATATTAACACGGAAGAAATAACGAGGATCTCCAAAAAGGTAGATGATTATTACGAGCAGATATTGAAGATTGAAGATGGCCTTTTAAATATTGAAAAGCAGACTAATAGAAGCATAAAGGAAATAAAAACTATAAACAAGCATATCGAGAAGGGCAAGGGCATCGAATCCATAAAAGAGCGGTATTTTCCATATGCAGATGAAATAAAAGGGTTATACAACAAGATAAGTAATGCTGAAGAGAAGTTGAAGAGAATCAGAGAAGAAACAGGGGAATCGATACATCGAATCAAGAAAATTCATGAGGAAATAGAAAAGGGAAGGCAAATCATCTGTAGGGCCAAGAATGAACTCATTCAGTCTAATCTTCGGCTTGTCGTCAGTATTGCAAAAAAATACACCAACAGAGGGCTGCATTTCTTCGATCTGGTTCAGGAGGGGAACATCGGTTTAATCAAGGCGGTTGAAAAGTTTGAATACAAGAAGGGCTATAAGTTCAGTACTTATGCAACGTGGTGGATTCGTCAGGCAATTACGCGGTCCATATCAGACCAAGCAAGGACAATTAGAATACCAGTTCATATGATAGAACAGATTAATAAGGTTATAAAAGAATCAAGACAGCTTATGCAGAAATTTGGAAGAGAGCCAACAACAGAAGAAATTGCTGACCGGCTTGGCTGGAGCATATCGAGGGTAAAAGGGATAAGAAGTGTTGCGAGAGACCCGATTTCATTGGAAACTCCAATAGGTGATGATGAAGAGACTCTTCTTGGGGATTTTATTGAAGATAGAGAGTCCGATAATCCTGCGTCTAAAACTTCTTACACACTTCTGCAGGAATTGATATATGAGGTTCTGGATACCTTGCCCGAAAAGGAGCAGAAGGTTTTGAGAATGCGTTTTGGACTTGATGACGGGTATTCCCATACCCTCGAGGAAGTGGGTTACGTTTTCAACGTCACGAGAGAAAGAATACGACAGATAGAGGCAAAAGCATTACGGCGATTAATGCATCCGACAAGAAGTAAGAAACTAAGAGATTATTTAGAAAACTAAACGTTTACTCTATCACCCCGTAATCAATTGTAAATGTATTTTATACTATATATTTAAGATGAGAGAAAACCGATAATAATATAAAATCGATTGGGGGATTTTCATGTATATTATTTTGGTAAAGGAAAATAGTTGCCATAAGTTAGTAGGGATCGCAGAAACCACTGATGAGGTAAAGGCATATATACATAAAAATAACCTTCAAGATAAAATAGAAAATGGAAAAGTCTATCTGGTTGAAGGAAACATAAAACTTATTCGGCCTGAAACAACTCCCGAGCTTCTTGATATAAAGGAAGTTCGTAAAAAAAAGAACAGTTATTATTAATGATACATCATAGTTTGTTATGAAATATTCACCCCTCCTTATTAATTCTCTCTATAACTCACATAAAACAAGAGGCACTGTGTGATGAAGTCGTACAGAAAAGTATTAACTTTTAATATTCCAAGCAGGACCGGTTTTATGAATATCACTGAACAGGTAAAAACCTCAGTGAGAAATAGCGGTATTAAAGAAGGATTGTGTCTTGTGAATGCCATGCATATCACTGCAAGCGTGTTTATCAATGATGATGAATCCGGACTTCATCAGGATTATTTGAAATGGCTTGAAGAGCTCGCTCCCCATGAACCTGTATCTCAGTACCTCCATAACAGAACTTTTGAGGATAATGCTGATGCGCATCTTAAGCGCCAAGTAATGGGGAGGGAAGTTGTGGTAGCTATTACACATGGAGAACTTGATTTTGGGCCTTGGGAACAGATATTTTATGGGGAGTTTGACGGAAAAAGAGAAAAAAGGGTATTAATAAAAATTATTGGTGAATAAAAAAACTTTTTCCTTTTAAAAGTGTATATTATTTTGAAATTAAGTTTCTATTTTTTTAGTTACATAGTTTATATTGAAGACAAATAAAAGGTTTTCCTTTCACATTATATGTATTAATTTTATTATTGTAATCATATCAAATATGAGTTATATTATTTTTAAAATCAAGAGCCTAATTAAGAGCATCTATGATCAAGGATAAAAAATGAAGCTTGCCCTTACTGGGAAAGGTGGAGTAGGTAAGACAAGTATAGTAGCTCTATTTGCCAGGGTATTAAAGGAGAGTGGTAATAAGGTTTTACTTATCGATGCTGATCCAGATATGAATCTCGCAACAGTTCTCGGCATACCTCACGAAAAAGAAATCATCCCGATTGTTGAACTAAAGGATCTCATCGCAGAGAGAACCGGAGTTGAGAGAGGAATGCCCGCCCCTTTTTTTAAAATGAACCCAAAAGTAGATGATATACCTGATAAATATTGTGTAGAGTGGGGAGGCATTAAACTTATTGTGATTGGTGCAGTGAAAAAGGGTGGGAGTGGATGTGCTTGTCCGGAGAATGCATTTTTAAAAAATCTACTTTCTTATCTTGTTGTAAACCGCGACGAATGGGTTATACTTGACATGGAAGCAGGTATTGAACATCTCGGGAGAGGTACTGCAATAGGCGTAGATCATATGATAGCGGTGGTAGAGCCAAATAAGACAAGCATTGAAACTGCATATAGAATTCAAAAGCTCTCACAGGATATAGGAATAAAAAGAGTCAGTATTATTGGAAATAAGATACAATTTCAAGATGAGAAGGAGTTCCTGGAGAGTGAATTAAGAGATTTTCAAATACTGGGTTTTATCGAGTATTCAGACATAATAAAAAAAATTAGCTTGGGTATTCAATCTCCAATGAAAATTGAGTCAATTTTACTTGAATCTTTTAAAAAAATAATTGATACTTTGGTCAGAAATCCCATGCAGATTCGGTGAAATAGGTAAAGACGTGATTATTGTTTAGCTATGACTTTATTTGAGCTCGTGAATTTTTTAACAGTGAAAGGTTTTTCATCTTCCATTCATAAGTGTGAGGGTCCTTCCTTAAACATATATTCCAAACGAGCTTAAACGTCAATTTTATGGGGATGTCATGTGTAGGGGTAGAGCGATAATTGGACTGAACTGCGATGAATTGTTTTATCTTAATGAATAAACTATTATTTAGAGATAAAAACAAAAAACTTATATTAATATATGGAGGTACGGAATGGCCAAAGAATTGAGGTATGCAGACAGTGCTTCTCGAAGCATGGTAAAGAGAGCTGCTGATGCAAGAATAGATACCGTATGGGATCGTTACGAATCAATGCAGCCCCAGTGCGGCTTTGGAACTCTCGGTATATGCTGTAAAAACTGCAGTATGGGACCGTGTCGCATAGATCCTTTTGGTGACGGTCCACAGGTGGGGATCTGTGGTGCAAATGCAGATACTATCGCGGCAAGAAACCTTGCAAGAATGGTTGCAGGAGGAGCTGCAGCACATTCGGATCATGGAAGGGATATTGCCCATACATTGCTGATGGCTGCAGAAAATCCGAATAGCGATTATAAAGTAAAAGATGAAGAGAAGTTGAAAAAAATAGCAGATTTATATGGAATAAAAACAGAGGGACGTGAGGTAAGAGAAATTGCAGGTGAAGTTGCGCGGGCTGCATTGAAAGAATTTGGACAGCAGGAAGGCGAGATCAAGATGATAGAAAGTGCACCGCTTGCACGGTATAAATTATGGAGAGAGCGTGGTGTTGCACCCAGAGCAATCGATCGCGAGATTGTGGAGATAATGCACCGGACACATATAGGAGTAGACACGGATTATAGGAATATTGTGAGACAAAGCGTCCGTGCCGCAATTTCAGACGGCTGGGGCGGCTCAATGATAGCCACTGAGCTTTCGGATGTTCTGTTCGGTACGCCGAGTCCCATACGTGCAACGGCAAACCTTGGAGTAATTAATAAAGATTATGTCAATCTTATTGTGCACGGTCATGAGCCAACTCTTTCCGACATAATCGCCGCTGTTTCAATGGACAAAGAGCTTCTTAAAAAGGCTCAGAAAAAAGGAGCTAAGGGAATAAATATTGGCGGTATCTGCTGTACTGCAAATGAGATTCTCATGCGCCATGGTATACCCGTTGCTGGAAGTGTTATGCAGCAGGAGTTAGCAGTTCTTACCGGAGCAGTTGAATTAATGCTCGTCGATGTTCAGTGCATCTATCCAGGACTTGAGACTGTCGCAAAGTGTTTTCACACAGAGCTTATTACTACATCCCCTAAGGCGAAAATACCAGGTGCAACACACATTGAATTTCATGAGGATAGAGCAGTTGAAATTGCAAAACAAATCATAGAAACAGCGATTGATAATTTCCCAAATAGACAGAAAGAGAATGTTTTTATTCCCGATCATACCGAAAGATTGGTTGCAGGCTTTAGCGCTGAATCGGTATTCGACTTCCTCGGCGGAAAGTACAGATCAACCTATAGACCTCTCAACAATGCCATAATTGAAGGTAGAATTCGAGGTGGAGCAGGGGTTATCGGATGTTCAAATCCGAATATGGAATACGAAGAAGGCCATATTGAAATGGTGAAAGAGCTCATAAAGAACGATGTCATCGTGGTTACTACAGGATGTAATGCGATCAGCTGTGGAAAACATGGTTTGTTGCAGCCGGAGACTGCATTCAAGGTCGCAGGAAAAGGGCTTGCGGAGGTATGCCGAGCTGTGGGAATTCCTCCCGTGCTTCATCTTGGTTCATGTGTGGATAATAGTCGTATCCTGAGAGTACTTACAAATATTGTTGCAGAGGGTGGGCTTGGAGATGATATTTCTGATCTGCCTGCAGCAGGTGCAGCGCCAGAATGGATGTCAGAAAAAGCCGTTTCAATTGGTATGTATTTTGTTGCATCCGGCGTATATACAATGATCGGGAGGCCACTCCCAGTCACAGGTAGTAAAAATCTTTACAACTATTTAACCGATGAAATGGAGAAGGAGTTTGGAGGAAAATGGGCATTTGAGCAAGATCCTATTGAGGCGGCACGTAAGATGATCATGCATATAGACAAGAAGCGTAAAGCTTTAAAGCTCAAACCTATGATAAACGAGCAGGCATTTGCACCGGTTGCCTGATGATTTTTATTATAAACAGGAAAAAATTTGATTAGTGTTAAGTTGAGCACACAATATATATTTGAAACGGGGCTTATAAATGGGTAAGATAATTGAGGTTAAAATAGAGAAATGCATGGCATGCAGATCGTGTGAGTTTGCCTGTGCAGTAGCTCATTCTAAGAAAAAGGATCCTGAGGCTCTTGTTCTGGATGGGGAAAAGCCCGGTCATAGAATAAATGTGGAAGCCTACGGCCGTAATGCGATTCCTATTAACTGTAATCATTGTGACGAGGCAGCCTGTCTTATGGCCTGTCCAACAGGTGCTATCTATCGGGAGAATGACAAGGGTCCAGTGCTGTTTAATTCTGAGCGTTGTATTGGATGTAAGATGTGTGTGCAGGCATGTCCATTTGGCGTTATTACTGTGAGCCCTAATGGAAAAGGTGTGCTCAAATGCGACCTTTGTATAGAGAGGCTCGCAAAAGGTCAGGACCCGGCCTGTGTAGTTGCGTGCCCCACAGGGGCACTCCGTTATATTGAACAGGAAAAATCCAATAAGGAAAAAAGACAGAGGGTTGCAAAGAAACTTACACTCGCAATGGAAGCACAGGCTACCGAACCAAAGGAGTAAAAAAAGAGTATAAATGGTTAATGTAACCGTATGCGTAGGCAGTTCATGCCATATAAAAGGGGCCCGTGAAGTAATCATGCGATTCAATGATCTTCTGAAGGTGCACAGGCTCGAGGACAAGGTCGAGCTCAAAGGGTCCTTCTGTATGGAACGCTGCGGTGAAGGTGTAAACTGGCAAATTAACGATGAACAATATACAAGCTCAAATGTGGATGAGGCAGTAAAGACGTTTTACGAGAAAGTTATCAAGCCTTTCACAGAAAGTGCATGAGTGCCATCTTTAGTATCAGTGGGAATACATTCTAATGGATAAGAATGATAAAAGTACAGCTGAACATATTAGCGCAATACTTGAACAAACACCAAATGGTGTACTACTGGTCGATAAGGATACTCGAATACATTATGTAAATCCCTCATTCAGGGATATGTTCCATTGTCAAGATGAAGAACTCTTAGGCCAGCCTGCGGGCAAATTTGTGCACTCTGATTGTTTTGAGAGGGCTATCGCTGCTGGCGGCAGATTAATGGTAAAGGAAAGTATTCCTGAACATCGAGTGAGTTACAGGGTCGGGCTTTTCCCTATTGAGGGAGAAGATCTCTATTGCGGTATATTTATCGATATTTCGGAGGAAGAAGAGGCTAAAAAACATTACAATGAGCTCAGGGCACAGACATTGCAGCGTGCACAGGAAGTGATATCCAGACAGATGAAAACTGCTCAGGAAATTGCACGCCTTTTAGGAGAAACAACTGCAGAAACTAAGGTGTTGCTTGTCAAGCTCATGTCTCTATTCGAAAAAGAAGGCGGTAAATGAGGGTCTATTACGAATGGGGCACAAAGCAGCTCATTAAACATGGTGAAGAGCTCTGTGGCGATAGTATTGTAATAACCAGATATTCTGATTCGGTCACTATGGTTCTCTCCGATGGTCTGGGAAGCGGAGTAAAGGCAAATATTCTTGCAACATTGACAACACAGATTGCGATCAACATGTTGGAGAATGATCTTTCACTGAGCGAAGTGGTGCAGACTCTCAGCGAGACGCTTCCTGTAGACAGGGTAAGGAAACTCGCATACAGTACTTTTGCGATAGCGAAATTTTCCAGTCATGGTTCTGCCAAGGTTGTTGAGTTCGATTCTCCATCAGTGGTATTTCTCAGAGGACGAAAGGTACAGCCTGTCGACTATGAAGAACGTACAATAGAAAAGAAGAAGATCAGGGAGGCTGTTCTCAATCTTGAAATTGGGGACTGGATTATATTCGTTTCTGATGGAGTGTTGAATGCAGGTATAGGCGGGGTATACCCACTGGGATGGGGTTGGGACCAGGCAGCTCACTTCCTCGAGGAGCATGCCCACCAGGAATTAACGGCTGAAGACCTGGCCTCAAAGGTGGCAGAAACTGTAAATGAACTGTATGCAAGCAGAGCAGGAGACGATGTCAGCATTGCCGTTATTAAAGTACGGCAAAAACTCCTTGCAACTGTATTTACGGGTCCACCTGCAGACAGGAATCATGATGAAGAAATAGTCGCCAGGTTTATAAAACGAGGCGGAAAACTTGCAGTATGTGGGGGGACTACGGCAAAGATCGTCTCCAAGTATCTTGGAAGGCCATTAGAAGTAGACTTAAAAACCATAACACGTGATGTTCCACCCATTGCGCGGATGGAAGGCATTGATCTCGTTTCAGAAGGGATTCTTACACTTACCCGGGTAAGTGATCTTCTTAGATCTGGTGTCAGAAAAAAAGATATTATGTTTCAAACTGATGGTGCAGCTAATTTGATACGGCTTTTACTTGATGCTGATCATATACATTTCATTGTAGGACATGCCCTGAATCCGGCTCACCAGAATCCGGAACTTCCAAATGAGCTCGGCATTCGTCTCAAAGTAGTTCAGGAGATAGAGGAAGAGCTGCGTACGCGTGGCAAAGAGGTAACCGTTGAACCAGTCTAGCAGAGAGGTAACTATGGGGAAAGAATTAATAAAAGAAATAGTCAACAGATATGAAAACGATTCGGGAATGCTAATACCCATGATGCAGGATCTGCAGACAGAGTATGGATATCTTCCAGCAGAGCAATTAAGAGTGCTTTCGAAGACACTGATTGTTCCACTGTCAAGGATCTATCAGGTAGCGACCTTTTACGCCTCATTCAGGCTTGCCCCAAAGGGACAGCATGAGGTGACGCTTTGTATGGGAACAGTGTGTTACTTGAAAGGGGCAAACAGAATCTCTGAGACAATCTGCAAGGAGTATGGAATAGAGCCAGGTGGGACAACCGCTGACAGATTATTTACATTACAGGCAGTAAACTGCGTAGGAGCATGTGCCCTTGCACCTGTGATGATAGTAGACGGGAAGTATTACGATGGGATGTCACCTGTTTCGGCATTGAAAATCCTTTCAGAGCTAAGGTTAAAAGACGAGGAAGGAAAGACAGAAGGGGGTGAATGAGTGTGGAAAAGGTAATCGATAGAAAAATAGGTAAGGTGATCAAAAGCATTGGTGAGCTGGAAGATGTTCGAGAAGATATAAGAAAGCGTAAGAAGGCTGTAGGAAAGGTGATCCGTGTCTGTATAGGCACCGGATGTGCAGCAAAGGGGTCACGCAAACTATATGAGCTGTTCTCCAAAGCAGCCCAAAAGAGTGGAGCAGATGTAAAGGTTGAGGCAAAATGTGTGGGGTGTCATGGGTTTTGCGAACGAGGGCCTATCGTGGTAATAGATCCAGGGAATATATTTTACCAGGGAGTTGAGGAACCAGATGTAGGAGAAATATTTCGTGAATCGGTGATGGGAGACCGTGTAGTAGAGCGGCTCTTATATGAGGATACAGAGAGTGGAAAGAAGGCAATGACAGAGGAGGAGATTCCTTTTTATAGAGTGCAGAAGCGCTTAGTGCTTGCTGGAAATGGGTTGATAGATCCCACTGATATCGAAGATTACATAAGTGTAGGTGGATACAGCGCACTTGCAAAAGTGCTTACAGATATGACACCAGATCAAGTCATAGATGAAGTAGAGAAATCCGGTTTGAGGGGACGCGGTGGTGGAGGATTCCTTACCGGTCGGAAGTGGCGCTCCTGCCGTGAAGCCGAGGGAGAGATGAAGTATGTAATCTGTAATGGTGATGAAGGTGACCCTGGCGCATTCATGGATCGTTCGATCATGGAGGGAAATCCTCATGCAGTAATAGAGGGGATGATAATAGGGGCTTATGCCATAGGTTCACGTCAGGGATACATCTACGTGAGGAATGAGTACCCCCTTGCGGTTAAGCATTTAAAGCAAGCGATCGAACAGGCGCGGGAAATTGGTTTTCTCGGAGAGGATATACTTGGAAGTGGTTCTAGCTTCGATATACGAATAAATCGAGGCGGTGGGGCTTTTGTATGTGGTGAGTCAACAGCGTTGATGGCATCACTCGAGGGACGAGCGGGTGAACCACGGGCAAAATACGTGCATACTGTTGAACATGGTCTTCATGATATGCCCACAAATCTCAACAATGTGGAGACATGGGCAAATGTACCGACAATAATAAATCAGGGCGCACAGTGGTTTTCCTCGATAGGAACTGAGGGATCAAAGGGAACCAAGGTGTTCAGTCTGGTTGGCAAGGTGACGAACACCGGACTTGTGGAAGTGCCCATGGGGATGACTCTGCGGAAAATAGTTGAAGAAATAGGGGGAGGAGTAAAAGGAGGAAAGGCATTCAAGGCCGTCCAAACTGGAGGGCCGTCTGGAGGATGCATTCCTGCAGAATACCTTGATGCACCTGTTGATTTTGATGAACTGACAAAGCTGGGGTCCATGATGGGCTCCGGCGGAATGATAGTAATGGATGAAGACACCTGTATGGTGAATGTGGCAAAGTACTTTTTAGGATTTCTAAGAGACGAATCCTGCGGTAAATGTACTCCGTGTCGTGAGGGCATACCACAGATGCTGTACATACTTAACCGGATCACAAAGGGTGAAGGAGAAGAAGGGGATATAGAGAAGCTCGAGGTACTTGCTGACCTGCTGGCGGATACTGCTCTGTGCGCCCTGGGAAAGACAGCTGCAAATCCGGTACTATCGACAGTTAAATATTTTCGTAAGGAGTATGAAGAGCACATTCTGGAGAAACGCTGCCATGCAAAAGAGTGCAGGGGATTATTTCTCTATGTCATTAATGAAGAAATATGTACAGGGTGCGGGATCTGTAAGAAGAACTGTCCTGTAGAAGCGATAAGTGGAGAACGACGAAGCCCGCATAAAATCGACCAGGAGCTATGCACGAAATGCGGTACCTGTATTGAAAAGTGTCCGTTTACTGCAATAGAGAAGGTATAGGAGGTTAGAAATTGCCAGTAGTAAAGATAGATGGGATAGAAGTTTCGGTTGAAAAGGATGCTACAATACTCGATGCAGCAAAAAAGGCAGGGATTTGGATACCAATGTTGTGCTACAATCCTTCCCTTCCGCCCCTGGGAACTTGTCGATTATGCATGGTTGAGCTTGATCGGGGAGGATGGAGCCAGCTGGTGACGGCGTGTAATTATCCCGTCCGGCGGGATATAGTGGTGAGTGCAAAGAGCGAGCGAGCCACACGTGCACGGCGCGGGGTCATGGAGCTTTTGCTCGCACGGGCACCTGAATCGGAAGAATTAAAGGAGCTGGCAGTCCGTATGGGTGTCCATGGAACACCTTACCCGAAAGTGACAGAATCTCAGCGAAACTGTATATTGTGTGGTTTGTGTACGGCTGTTTGTGAAGAGATAATAGGGAGTTCTGCAATAAGTTTTGTCGGACGGGGAGTGGATAAAGTTGTGGCGACTCCCTTCAGGCTTGCTTCTGATGACTGTATAGGGTGCGGGGCATGTGCTGTAGTATGTCCAGTTGGAACAATACGGATAAGGATACATGAGGATAGCGGGGAAATAGAAATTTCTCCCTTTAAGACGCGGGTAAAGATGCTGGAGTGTGAAGAGTGTGGCACACGGATGGTGAGTGAACTTGTGGTGCAGAAGATGCAGGGAAGAGTTAAAATCGACTGGAAAGAGTTTCGGGAGCGTATACGGCTGTGTCCTGAGTGCAAAAGAAAGAGAACGATAGCAGCGCTGGCCATGAAAGTGGGAGAAGTGTGAAAAGGAGGGGCTCTTCAGGTACGATGATGAGCCTATGTGAAGATTTACAACAAGAGGAATCAGCCTCTGCAATGATAGGGGTATACTATGAAGCAAATAAGATAAAAAAGATACAGAAGACCAAGGGAAGGAGTAACGAAGATGTCAAAGATCATTGCAACTGCAGCGATTAGAGGTGCGCACCAGCTTGTTGTGCAGGCTGAGGAGGCTTTAGCCAAGGCAATAGAGCAAAAGGGGAAAGATACCCCCGTCGCCTATCCCAATACTGCATACTTTTTACCGATCATGCTTCTATTTCTGGGGCAGAAGGTACAAAAGTTGGGAGATCTGGAAGAATCTATGCAGGAAGCGAGGAAACTTCTACGGGATATCCCGTCTGATGAGCTTTGGCTCCCATATCTTGGGGACGCACTGGACAGCGGTGTAGCAACATTATTCGCTGAAGAGACGATTGAATCGTTGAAGTATGTGATGGGTCAGAATCCTGTTAATGGGATATGGCTTGGGTATACGGATGATAGTATATTGAGAACGCAGGGAATAAAGCTTGTCGATGGAAGGATGCCTGGATTTGTGGCATTGGTTGGCAGAACGGAGACTAATGAAGAGGCGGTGGAGCTGACTCGAGGCTTGCAGGCGAGAAACATACTTGTGTTCATGGCGGGCCATGTTGATGGACGAGCCATAGCAGAGCAGCTCGCAGAGGAGCGAATAGAAATGAACTGGGATACCTTTCTTGTGCCCTATGGAAAGGAGATTACAGCAGCTGTACATTCATTGAACTTTGCATCACGCTCCGCGATGACCTTTGGAGGTGTAGCACCCGGAGACATGAAAGCCGCTCGTGATATACTGCTTTACAACAAGGATAGGGTTCATGCATTCGTAATGGCCATTGGGGCTGATTCTGGAGTTCCTGAGGATCAAGTGATTACTGACGAGAAGTATGCGACTGCTGCTGGAGCGATAAACTTTGGGTTCCCGGTTATTTCCAATGTGGACCTGCCGGAGATACTGCCTACCGGGATTTGTACCTATGAGCATGTGATCTCGGGTGTAAAGATGGAGGAAATAATCAGCCGGGCAATCGAGCTGAGGGGATTAACCATTAAGCTTGAGGAAATACCGATTCCGGTTCCCTATGGCGCGGGGTTTGAAGGTGAGCGAGTAAGAAAAGAGGATATGTATGTACAGTTTGGAGGTAAATATACGGATGCTTTTGAGATGTTGAGAATGAAGCCCATGGATGATGTCGAAGATGGTAAGATAGAGGTTATAGGACCAGAGGTAGATGACATGGAGGTAGGCGGAGCATACCCCCTTGGGATCGTAGTTGATGTCGCAGGGCGAGAATTCCAGGAAGATTTCGAATCGGTGCTCGAGCGGAGGATCCACGAGTTTATCTCCTGTGCTAATGGGATATTCCATATGGGACAGCGCTCTATCGTATGGGTGAGGATAAGCAAAGAGGCGCAAAGCAAGGGATTTAAAATCGAGCATTTTGGTGAAATACTGGTTGCAAAGATACATGAGGAGTTTCGGCGGATAGTAGACAGAGTACAGGTACGCCTATATACAAACCAGGAGGATGTTGCTAAGCTTATCGAAGAAGCCCGGTCGGTGTACAGTCATCGAGACGATAAGATTAGCGGTATGACCGATGAGGATGTGGAGGATTTCTATTCCTGTACTCTATGTCAGAGTTATGCTCCAAACCATGTGTGTATTGTTACTCCTCAACGATTGGGATTATGTGGAGCATATACGTGGCTTGACTGTAAGGCATCTCATCAAATAGATGCTCACGGTCCCAATGAGCCTGTGAAGAAAGGCGAATGCCTGGATCCGGTAAAGGGCCAGTGGAAGAATATCAATGACTATATCGAGGTCAAATCCAACGGCAATCTTAAGATGTTCAATGCCTATTCTATCCTGGAAGAGCCAATGACCTCCTGCGGCTGCTTTGAGTGTATTGCAGCGATCGTTCCTGAGGCAAACGGTATAATGATAGTAGATAGGGATTATACGGGAATGACACCCATCGGGATGACATTCTCAACACTTGCAGGACAGATTGGAGGAGGAGTGCAGACGCCCGGTTTCATAGGTATCGGGAAGCTCTATATCTCTTCTCCAAAATTCATCTCAGCTGAAGGCGGTCAGAAGAGGATCGTTTGGATGACAAATCAACTGAAAGAAGAGGTTGCTGAGCGGGTGAAGCCTATCTTAGAGAAGATGGAAATTTCTGATCTGTTTGATAAGATAGCAACGGAAAAAGATGCCGAGGATCCGGAAAAGCTTGTAGAGTACCTGCAGAAGGTGGGACATCCTGCACTCGAGATGGAGTCCCTCTTCTAATAATCCGAAGTCCTCTGAATTGTCCAATAAAACCCAGAGAAATATGATCAATTGATGGAAGTGTACGAAATTCCTGAGCAATACTTTAAACTTGTTATTGTTGTAAAAGTTGAGTAATATATACAGGATAGTTAAAATCATAAAAGAAAGAGGAATTAAGAAATGGCTTTAACAGGTATGCAAATTTATAAATTACTTCCAAAGACGAACTGTAAAGACTGTGGTCTTCCGACATGCATGGCATTTGCTATGCAAGTAGCTGCAAAGCAAAAGGCGTTAACAGACTGTCCACATGTATCCGATGAAGCAAAGGCAGCACTATCCGAAGCTTCAACTCCTCCAATGAAACTTGTGAAGATAGGACCTGAGGGAAAACAGTTTGAGCTGGGGCAGGAAACAGTAATGTTCAGGCACGAAGAGAAATTTCACAGGCCGTGTGGAATCGCAGTGCGTATTCCCTCATCACTCTCAGATGATGAAGCTTTGAAAAAAAGCGAGCAAATAAATGGAGCAGTTTTTCAAAGGGTAGGGGAGACCCTGAAGGTGCAGTTTACAGCTGTAGAGGTTGATGGATGCAGTAATCCTGCAGAGAGGGCAAAGAAAATAGCCGAGAAAAGCTCAGTACCTCTCATATTGATCGGAAAAGATGCAGCAGCCATGAAGAGTGTCTGTGAAGCGGTGAAGGGTTACAGACCATTAATTTACAGGGCTGATGCATCCAACAGTGACGGATTTATAGATATAGCATCATCTATGAAGCTCCCTCTTGCTGTAGGAGGAGGCAGTCTTGAAGAGCTCGCCGAGCTGACAAAGAAGGCGAAAGAAAAAGGTGTTGAGGACATGATGCTTTCATTTGGTACAGAAAATCTTGGCGATACTATACGCTCTCTCACAATAGCGAGAAGGGCAGCGTTGAAGAAAAACTTCAGATCACTCGGCTACCCGGCAATGGTTGAAATAACTACTGATGATCAAAATGACGAGACCGTACTAGGTGCAGCATTTGCAGCAAAATATGCTGGCATTTTAATTATCAACAATATGGAACCCTGGCAGCTCCTTCCAATTATGGCTGTTATACAGAATGTGTACACAGATCCACAGGTTCCCAATACAGTTGATGCAAAACTCTACGAAATAGGAAATCCTGATGAGAATTCACCTGTTCTGTTTACCACTAACTTCTCTCTCACCTATTTTTCGGTAGAGTCTGAAGTTGAAAGAAGTAAAGTGCCGTCGTATATCTGTGTTGTTGATACGGAAGGCCTGGGAGTGCTCAACGCATATGCTGGAGATAAAATTTCTGCTGAAAAAGTAGTAAAAACACTTGAGGCCCAAAAGGTAGCTGAAAAAGTAAAGCACAGAAAGCTTATAATTCCGGGACTTCTTCCGGTTTTTAGAGCCGAAATCGAAGACACTTCAGAATGGAAAGAAGTACTCATTGGGCCTGAAACTGCTCGAGAGATCCCTGCATTTTTAATCAGTAGTTGGAAATCATAATATGAACAAATGTAAAGTACTTTTTCAGCCGCAGAATAAGTCCGTAGTCGTGGAAAGAGGCACCTCTCTCCTGAAGGCTGTATTGAAAGCCCATATCACAATAAGTAATCTTTGCGGAGGAGATGGAATCTGCGGTCGCTGTAAAATGATAGTAAAAGAGGGGGAGGTTTCAGGAGGTATTTCAGAAAAATTAACCCGTGAGGAAATAAAACGCGGGTATGTACTTGCCTGTATGACACATGTGGAGAGCGATCTTATCATCCAGATACCGAAAGAGACTCTCGCAAAAGAAAAGATAAAGGCAGATAAAGAGGCCTCCCGTTTCAGTGATTTTAGACAGACCTACAGCATGAAATATACACCATCTCCACTGATCGTTAAATCTTACCTCGAACTCAATTCTCCTACGCTTGAAAATAATACCGCTGATCATGAAAGGATCTGCGAAGCGATCTGTAAAAGATTGAACGTTTTCTGCCCTATACAGATGGGGCTAAAAATTATGAAGCTACTTCCAGAAATTTTAAGGAAGAGTAATTTCCGGGTCACTGTCACGCTGGGATTACGAAAAGATATTGGCGAAATCATGAATGTGGAGGGAGGAAATACAGAAGATCGAAATTTCATGGTGATTGTTGATATGGGGACAACAACAATTGTTGCCCACATGGTAAATGCAAATACTCTTGAAACACTGGATGCAAAAGCAACATTCAACTCACAGGGTATTTATGGAAGAGAAGTAACACGGAGGATGATATCTGCTGAAAAGAAGGGCTATGATGAGCTGCAAAAATTGCTTGTAGAGGATATCAACTGGAGTATTCGTAACCTTGCAGAAACCGTCAATGTGAACCTTAAGGATATTACTGCGGTTGTGTGTTCGGGAAATACAGCAATGGGTCATTTTATTCTCGGTTTCCCGACAAATAATATTAGAAGGTATCCTTATGTTGCGACTTCTGTAGAGCCACCACCTTTGCGTGCAGCAGAGGTGGGTATAGAGATCAATCCAAGGGGACTGCTCTATTCCCTGCCCGGAATAAGTGCATGGGTAGGAAGCGATATTACCGCAGGTATACTTGCCACTGGTATACATGAGAAAAGCGAAATTTCTCTTCTTATGGATATAGGGACAAATGGGGAGATTGTTATTGGAAACAAAGACTGGCTTGTTGCTACGTCTGCATCAGCAGGACCTGCATTGGAAGGTGCGAGTGTTTCGTGCGGCATGAGGGCAGAATCCGGTGCTATTGAGCGGGTGTATATAGAAAACGGAGATATTCGATATTCTACTATAGGGAATAAACCACCAAAGGGAATTTGTGGTTCCGGAATCATCGACGCGGTGAGTGTACTTTTAGAAGCGAAATACATAAACCGCTCTGGAAATTTCATGAAAAATAGATCTAGCCGCATCAAGAAATTAAAAGGTGTGAAAAGTTACCTTCTTTCCGGAGGAAAACACCAGAAGGATGAAAACCCGGTTTACATTACCGAACCCGATATAGAGAACGTGATCACTGCAAAAGCTGCTATTTTCTCAGCAATGAAGATTCTGCTGAAGAGACTCGATATGGATTTTTCTGACATCGAAAAGTTTTATATTGCAGGCGCCTTTGGCAACTATATAAATATTGAAAATGCGATATCAATTGGCTTGCTGCCTAATATATCGAGGGAAAAGTTCGAGTTCGTTGGCAATACTTCGATACGAGGAGCAAAAATGGTGGCTTTCTACAGAGAAGCATTCCAAGAGATTACCGAAATACGACATGCAACAACGTATTATGATCTAATGGGTGCCAATGATTATATTGAGGAATTCAGAAAAGCACTTTTTCTGCCCCATACAGATATTGAGCAATTTTCCCATACTGCAGTGGAATAAAGATTATTTCTAAAGGATATAAGCCGAATTGAGATGGTACCAGCAGTTTAAAGACTTTAACATGCTTTTAAAAAAAATGAGAAAGGATAGCTTTACTTGTGGCAAAGAGTATTGCTGTAGCTGGTAAAGGGGGTACAGGAAAGACAACTGTTGCGGGCCTATTAATCCGTTATTTATGCGAAAATGATAAGGGACTGGTCCTCGCAATTGATGCAGACCCGGATTCGAATCTTGGTCAAATACTGGGCATAGAAGTCAAACAGTCTATAGGGGAATTGCGGGAAGATGCTTTAAAAGCGCTTAAAGACTTTCCTGCAGGAATGTCAAAAGCAGACTATATACAGGCCGGCCTTCATCAGATAATAGAGGAAGCTGAGTGTTTTGACCTTATTACGATGGGTCGTGGGGAAGGTGCAGGGTGCTACTGCTACTTAAATCATTTAATCAGAAAGTTTTCAGAAGAGCTATTTCCCCTTTACAAATGGATAGTTATGGACAATGAGGCTGGCCTCGAACATATAAGCAGGAGAACAACGTATAACATAGATGCACTTCTTGTTGTTTTAAATGACAATCCGATTTCAATTAATACTGCAAAGAACATAGAAAAAATTGTAACTCATTTGAAGAATGAAATAAAAGCAATGTATGTAATCACAAACATGGTAAAGGAAGAAAGAAGAGAAGAGCTTCTAAAACGCATCCAGGATCTGGAAATGGAATACCTTGGAGATATACCATATGATGCAAAATTAAACGAAGCAGTTTTTAGGGGAGAGCCCCTTGGAAGCTTGAATGATTATTCTGCCAAAGATTTAATAAAACAAATAATAGATAAAATAGGAGGCGAAAATGGATATACCTGATGTTAAGGAAAAATGGACCTCGAAAATTAACACGGTAACTATTGGAGCAACCAAAGAACAGGGTGGAACACGAGGGAAGACAGTTACCGTTGGTGGTGCAAGCACACTTCCCTTTATTAACTTCGAAGGTGAGATACCGAATAAACCCGTGATTGCTGGTTTTATCTCAGATGTGGTTCCCGATTGGCCTGAAATAATTTTAAACGGAATAGGAAAGGAGGTAAATTCACCAGTTGAATGGGCACAGAAGAACGTTGAGCAGTTTGGAGCAGATTTATTAAGCATTAAGATGATAGGTGCTGATCCCGCAGGGAAGAATAAAGCACCTGAAGAATGTGCAAGGGTCATAGAGCAGGTTCTCAAAGCAGTCGATGTTCCCATTATCATATGGGGGTGCGGTGATGATGAAAAAGACAATCACATTCTCCCTGAGTGTTCCCAGGTAGCAAAAGGAGAGAACTGCTTAATAGGTTCGGCAAAAGAATCAAATTATATGACAATAGTCGCAATCTGCAAAGCTGACAAGCATAAGATCATTTCAGAAGCACCCGTGGATATAAATATTGCAAAACAGGTAAATATCCTCCTTCAGGATGCAGGATTTGATCTTAATGATGTAATAATGTTCCAGACGACTGCAGCACTGGGATATGGTTTCGATTATGTGTTTACGATTATCGAAAGGTGCAGGATTGTCGGCCTGAAGGGCGATAATCTCATGGCAGCACCGCAAATATGTGATGTGGCTGGCGAGACCTATAGGGTAAAAGAAGCAGTCCAAGACGATGATATCCTCACCGGATGGGGCAAGCTTGAGAAGCGTGGCCCTATGTGGGAAGCTGCATGTGCGGAGGGGTATTTCCAGGCAGGAGCAGACATATTGATCATGGCACATCCTGCAGCGATCAAAAGCGTTAAAAAAACAATACATATCTCAATGTAAAAAGGAGGGTTGATATGATATTAATAGGTGAAAGAGTCAATGCAGGCTTCAAAGATATTAAAAATGCAATCGTTAATAAAGATGGCGACGTGATCAAAGAGTGGGCACGAAAACAGGCCGATGCAAACGCAAGCTACATTGATGTGAATTTGGGCACTGCCTCTAATAAACCGGAAGCCCTCTGCTGGATGATAGAGATGATCCAGGAAGAGGTAGACGTTCCTATTTCAATAGACAATAACAAACCTAACATGCTGAAAGAGGCGATGCAGGTATGTAAAAAACCTCCCCTTGTAAACTCAACTACTGCTGCCGAAGAAAAGATGAATCAGCTCTTCCCTATAGTAGCTGAACATGGGGCTTCCATCATAGGTCTGGTCATGGACGAATCGGGAAGTCCCACAAACGCTGATAAGCGTGTCGAGAATGCAGGGAAGATAATAGAAAAGGCAATGGAGTTTGGGCTTTCTCCAGACCAGATATTCTTGGATCCAATTGTGATGCCTTTGAAATTTATGCAAGAGCAGGCTAAAGAGATTCTTAGTGCTGCAAATCAATTTCAGCTGTTTAGTGATCCTCCCTGTCACATTGTGTGTGGGTTGACGAACATCTCAAACGATGCGATACATACACTTTTAATCAACAGAATATTTATGGCAATGATGATAGCAAATGGCTGCGATGCTGTAATTTGTAATGTACTTGACGAGGAGTTAGTCAATACTATACTAACTGCTGAATTAATAATGAATAAATCAATCTATGCTGATTCCTACATTGAGGCATTCAGGAAGAAGTAGAAATTATTAACTTGTGAGAAGTAAATTGGATAATCCCTCGATAAAATATTTTCATAAATGAGATGATATCTAATAATATCTTCGGGTGGTTATTATAAGCTTCACAAGATAGTGTTTCGCCTTGCAGGAATGTTATAAAATGAAAATTCTAATACTAAAAAGTATTCCCAATAATTTACTCAAGCAGGATTATAATATTTCCATGAACACCTCTTTTGCTGACCGTTTTATCGGTCATTTAATGGATAGAGAAGGGGTGTGTACGGCGTGCGAAAAAGAGTGTATAGATTGCCGAAGTAAGTATCAACTCGATTTTTCAGAAAACATCACAGCAGTTTTTAACTTTCCTGCAACTTTGCCTGCAATCATTGATGATCCTGAATTTTTTCTACCTAAAGCAATTCCTTATCATGATGTTCTCATATCCATAGCGGTAAATGAAGAGATACTATACGCCTTTATTAAAAAATATTCTGTACAAAAGGGAATTATTGTACCTGTTGAGGAAAGCGAGTGGATTTCACCGTACGGGAAAAAATCCATTACGGAATTGTGTGTACAAAGGAATATTGAACTAGATTTTCCAAAACCATTTTGTTCTTTTGATCCGAAAGGAGGGATTTTAAAATACTTTAAGGATTACTTCAAGATTGGAAAACCGGAAATAAACATTGTTCTGGATGATAATAGAATTAAAAGAACCAACGTTATGTGCAGTGCCCCTTGCGGTGCAACCTACTTTACCGCACGGGGCCTGGAAGGTCATCGTATAGAGGACGATCTATGCTTGATAATTGATAAACAGCTAAGCAGCTATCCTTGCACGGCAAGCACAGAGCTTGACAGGGAATTCCAAGATTCAATCATCCATCAGGCAGTAAAAATCCAGAGAAATATCTTGCGATCGATAGATCATCTGCTTCCTGAACGGGCTCTATAAAGAGAAAACTTTTAGATCTTCGCTTTTGCAAACTCCTTAATATTCTTAATAATGTGCTCAATAGCCACATATTTCTCAATGAGTTTTGTCGCTTCCTGTATCTTATCCACATCTTCAGGACGTATTTTTACAATGAGGTTATTTAATTTTTGAGCTATTTCATAGGTATTATCATTTACGAGTATAATTGGTATGTTCGTTCTCTTCACTAATTTCAATATGGTCTTGTTGGGCATTATACCGCCTGTGAGTATTATACCCTTTACACAGTAAGCCTTTGAGATTCCAATTACACAGCCGCTCATTGCCGCCAGAATCAGATCCTCCCTATTTCCTGGTGTTATGAGAAGCTCATCACCGTGAAAGTAATCAAGAGCCGAATGTGGGGGCATTGCACCGACCAAGATTTTGCTCACTGTTTGATCTAGTCCCTTTTCTCCACAGAGGAGCTCACCTTTTATGTCTTCAAGAAGCTGCCTGATCATAGGGCTCGAGAGTTTTGGATTGAAGGGAACAACACCTAATACATTAATTCCGTGTTTTTCAAATCCAAGACGGACAAGCCTCTCTATTTTTTCATATTTTTCCGGCATAACCTTATTTACTATCACGCCAATGAGTTTTGCTCCAGTATTATCAAAGAGCGCTTTATTCAGCATTACCTCATCAATGGGTCTGCCAATTCCTCCACAGGTGACGAGTACTACAGGAGCATGAAGGAGTTTTGCAACATCGGCATTAGAGAGATCGATAACTGATCCAACCCCTGCATGACCGGTACCCTCAATGACCATAAACTCTTTATTGTTAGACGCCCTTAGATAGGCCTGCTGAATTTTTCTTCTCAGTTCTTCAGGGTTTCCATCGAGAATATATTGCTCGGTAAAACCACGGGGTATAGCAACCGGACTCATGTCAGGAAGGTTACCCCCAATTTGGAATACTTCATTCATTAGATTCGCATCTTTATCGATATTTTCACCATCGATTAATTTTACCTGCTGTCCAACTGGCTTTATATATCCGACATTATGAAAGTTCTCTCCGATTGCACTGAGAAGTCCTAAAGCAGTAATGGTTTTTCCATCATTCTGCCGTGTTGCAGCCACATATACTCGCATATAAACCTCCCCGTTTACCTACAGATGCTAAGGATAGTGCAAATTTATATGAATTTATATTGAAATTCAAAGAAATATGAGAAGGAGAAATTTGTAGAGATTTAAAAATACATTATGGTTTTTTGGTTTTTAACCATTCACGGAGCGTTGCACGACATAGCGTTCTTTCAAAATATCCTCCTTCAAGAGAAAGACCTTCATATCCCTTCTGAAAAAGCACTTCCATGAGCGGTGAAAGCTGGCGGGCATAGTGTTTCATACATTCCTCAGGGAAAATGCCAGGCCATGAATAGCAGGAAACAACGGTTCGTTTGTGGTTTTTCGGTATTTGTGGTGGAATAGTCCGTTCCCAATCGGGATCGTCAGGTGTAAAAACATATTTATCCAAATTACCCCGTGGGATTCCTTCGATTCCCCGAACTACAGGCGGATCGTCATTGAGGAGGTATGGATCAACTGCGAGATCTGTAATAACCGCATGTTCCGGAAGCCAGGAAATCCAATCATTTGGAATAACTGCAAGAGATGGATTTCGGCGTCTGGTTGCATCTACGAGAATATCGGCCTGCCTAATGAGTCTTTGCATTACCTCTGGCTTATTGCTGTTGTTTCTTCCCACCACCAGTGCAATAGAGCCACCCCCACCTTCCCGCATGATCCGCTCATTTCGTTCCACACTTCCCAATTTAGTTGCTGCATCCACTGCATATTTTCCCACTATTCCTGTACCAAGAATGAGTGTGGTGAAGGGCAGTCCATCAGAACGGGAGAATGTGGGATTATTTTTTTCTATGACCGAAAATGCTGTATCTAAGCCATTCCAGGCAACCGCTCTCATATTTTCAACAAGCCTCAGATTATTGTCATCTACAATTGAATCGAGCGATATCGCCTTTATTCCAAGTCCCTCCAGCCGGCTGACTCTCCAGGGACGAGTTTTATAATGGAGCATTGAGATAAGAATGCTTCCTCGCTTCAGCATATCAAACTCTTCTCGCTCTGGAGCACGAAGAACGAGCACGGTATCCTTCTGGAAGGCCTCCAATCGACTACACTGATGAACGGATCCACAATGCTCGCAGAAATCTTTGAAACTTAAGCCTAACTCATGCCCATAGCCCACTTCTATAAATACTTCAGCCCCCAGTCTGACCAAGAACTGTACAAATTCGGGGAGGAACACGCGTTTTTCATTTTTCTCCTTTTTCATTGCCGGCAGACCAACAGTTTTTGGAACTGACATATTCTTAACCCACCCTTGAGGTTAATCATTATTATGAATAGACCATCTGGAAAGCATGGCACGCGCAAGAGCACGATGAAAGAAGCGTCCATGCGGATTTATATTCTGAACACCTCCAGCCTCAATAATGGTGCGAATGAGTTGCGCCATGCTCTGCCAAAGGTTTAGGTTTCCGTAGCGCACCGCTGCCTGTACTGCATACCCACCAACAGCCCTTGGGCCAAGAAGAGTAATATGGATCGGTTGCCTGTTTGGATTTTCGAAATCCGAAAATTTTTTCCTCAATGTCTTAAAAGCCACCTCAACTCCATTCCAGCCGACGGCCCGCAGATCTTCCACAAGACTTCGGCCTGTAGCATCCTTCACATAGTCTAGGGATATGGCTTCAAGACCAAGATCCCGAAGAAACCGTATCCTTCCAGGTCTTGTAGGGAAATGTATCATTGAAATCAGGCATGAACCAGGCCTCATTATACGAAGCTCCTCATCGTTCGGATAGCGGAGTACAAGCAAAAGATCCTGCTGATAAGTTTCATCATGACGTGCAAAACACACCAAATCAGTGTCTTTTGTATATTCAGATTCCTGCAGACCCATCCCCCGACCATATCCGTGGTCGAGTACAACTTTAACGCCAAGCTCCGAAACTCTTTTCACAAACTCTCTCATATACCGGTGACTTGAAAATAACGTATTAACATAACTATTCATTAATGGAGAATTCAAGGAAAAAATCTGTCCAATAAGCTCTGCTAATGACTGTATAGTTATAAATAATTGACTTCGTTATAATTATCAGTACGACAATAAATTACCGCAATAATCTTGACAATTATGTATATTTGGCCTATTTTTTAATTAGATGAAAGAAAACACTAATTATAAAATTCATGATTTTGTTATTGGTAATCGTGCTTGTAATTTTCAAAAAAAGTACTTTCCTAAAGTAACAGGGGAAGACTGGAATAACTGGCAGTGGCAGTTGAGAAACTGCTTACAGGATTTTGACACACTCTCGAAAATATTCCAGCTTACAAAGAGTGAAATAAACGTACTCTCTTCTACAGAAAAATATTTACCAGT
>Ga0209636_10001281_pt1 | contig 25135 bp, 20 predicted proteins | sample DeeMarSWOR152_54_FD_187464 | JGI IMG/M metagenome (GOLD analysis project Ga0209636, IMG submission 187464) | Marine sediment microbial communities from White Oak River estuary, North Carolina - WOR-1-52-54 (SPAdes) (version 2) | ecosystem: Environmental > Aquatic > Marine > Intertidal zone >...
CGGATGCTGCCAGGCCGAACTGCTCCACAATAATTTTCCTTCATCATTCCCATCCGCAGCTATTCCGCAAACACCTCCAACAGCACTATATACATACATATTACGTCCAACGAAATAAAATGGCATGACAGAAGAATGAGACATCTTCCACCCTTCTGGATTTGGAGTTTCCCACAATAATTCCCCTGTTGCACAATCGATGGCAATCAACAGAGCTTTTCCACCGGTGGCAATAATTGCTTTATCATGATCAATTAATGGACACTGCCCGGTATACCAGAAAGGTATTTCAGTCTCATACTCCTTTTCAACATCCAGTCCCCACAAAAAATCACCGTTGCTGCGTTTCACACACATTACATGCGCACGTGGACCTATTGTCAGGATATAATCTTCAGTCACTGCAGGGACTGTTCGTGACATACCGTGATTCCTTTTAACACTTACATTATACCACCTGCGCCAGAGCTCTGTACCGTCGATAAGAGAAAAACAACGGAGCATATCCGCATGCAGCTCTTCATCATAATCAAGCAAATAAACCTTTCCTTCATATACGGCAGGTCCGGCATGTCCCTCTCCCAAATCAACAGACCAGAGTATTTTCGGATCATCAGCCCCGAATTTCTCGATCAATCTTACCGGTGATTTTGAAATATTATCAAAATCCTCCCCCCTGAATCTTGGCCATTTTTCTTTCAGCTGAGGTGCACGGCCTGAAAATTCTTCAAAGTGGGCACCAATAATCACTTCTTCAGCAATGGCATCCCCCGGGCTTACACGGTTATCCATGCCCGGAATACCTGATGTAAAATTCTTTGTCGGATTAGCCGTCAACCACCAGGCTAATGCCCCCAGGCCCGTGATGATCAGGATAGCAGAAATTATATTTTTCAGTCTTTTTATCAAATGATCAGGCTTTGATATTATATACCATCAATATTTTCTGTTACTGATGAGTAATTAGCATTACCAATATAAAAAAGAATATTTTCATAAATTCTGAATAAAAAAGTTGAAAAAATGGTTGAGGATGTATCACAACCTTAATAAAAGGCTTCACGCAAACCATGTGAAATTTTTGCAAAGCAAAAATCCTGAAAGGATATTTCACAGGGCAAAGTTCGCAAAGTGTTCGCAAAGATCGCAAAGTGTTGATTAACAGCAATCTGTACTTTGCGAACTTGATGTTTTTCTTTGAGATCTCTTATTGAACTACCAAACTGAAAAATACTTATAATTCATTTCACCCTTCTTCTAAATCCTCTCCCCTAAAGGGGAGAGGACTTACCCCCTTCCCGCTTCAGGGGAAGCCTGCCTGCCGGCAAGGCAGGGGGATGGGGTGAAGTTAGTAAACACACTTTGCATGATTTCATAATTGCAAAGGTTCATTTTATTTTTTAGGAAGGCTTGCCCTGTGGAATGCGAAGCATTGACAAAGTCAATATTCCACAGGGCGAGCTTTCCTCGGTGCCTTTGCGTGAAATAGTAGTTGTGACACAGTTCCATCAAACTGACCATTAATTTTTTAGCGGACAAAGATCGTTAAATTTTCAAGTTTTTATAAGTAATCTGATAGATTATTTAACTTAATTTTAACATGAGTTCGACATATGACATACTCGTTAATGAATACAAGTTACTTTACTTTAATATTGTAAGCCATCAAAGCAATGGTATGCCTGACATAATGAACACCGTTGTGGATTACAGGGTGTACCCAGAATGGTCCCGCATCACCCCGGGTAACCTGGACACTGCTGACAAGATCAAATTTTTCAGACATTTTTATAACTTTAAAAGTAGAAATCCGATCAATTTGCATTATATAAATTTTATGCAGGTTGAACTAACATAAATCAAGCAATTACTTACGCAAATCAAACATTTCAATTCAGGCTTATTTATTTCCATTGCAGGTTCAGGAAATGTCAGGATTAGAAATGCCGGGAGATTTTTATGAATGAATATGAGATACTTATGCATATCAGGTCTTCACCCGGTAATAGTAAGATATTTGTCATGATTTTAAAATCTTAGATGTCTTTTTCAGTCGATGGTTTAATTGAAAAATAAATGTCAGCGGCCAGCCATTTTTGCATGCTTTTTATTTGAGTTATTGTTTCTTATCCCTTATATCATAAACCATCAACACTTCTCCATGTCTGATGAATAATTTCCCATCATTGATTGAAGGATGAGCCCAGTGTGGGCCGGTACCCTGCCGGATCCGGAATGAGCTGATGATATTAAAATCTTCCGGTGTAGCTTCCACCAGGGCAACATTACCCCTTCTCTCATCATAACAGTATAAAAGGTTTTCTGCTGTAATTATCGATCCTTTACATTCCCATTCCCTTTCATACATATGTTTGCCTGTATTCCAGTCGATACAGCACCAGTTACCGGTACTATTATTGATCCAGTTTGAGCCGTAAATATAGCCATTGATGAGGACAACTCCCCCATGATGGCAATCCAAAACACTATCTTTCCAGACAAAATTTACGTCCGTGCTTTCCTCATTCAGTTCCAGCATTAAACCAACATGGTTATATCCGCTGGTAACATAAATATGTCCTTCATGATATATAGGGGAAATACAATTGATTACCGGTGCCCATACATGCCATAGTGGAGTCTCAAGATCATAATATTTATAATTCCACACAATTGTACCGTCTTTGGCATCCACTCCATAAATAAAGCTGGCTGTTACACCAACAATCATTTTCTTACCTCCATATTTAACCAGTATCGGGGATACATATGCAGTTGTATCCTTCAGACTTTTAGTCATCCAGAGGGTTTCCCCGGTATTTTTGTCCAGGGCAACTACCGTGGTTTTATTTCCTCCCGGAGTATAGATCACCTTATCATCAATAACCAGCGGCGATTCCGCTATTCCCCATTCTCCGTGTCTCCCTTCAAACTTTTTGAATCCTTCTACAGACCATATGATATCACCGGCTTCAGTATCTAAACAAGTAACCACCCCGGATCCACTTATTACAAATGCCCTGTCATCAACAATAGTTGGTGTGGAACGTGATTCCGTGTTACCTTCGTACCATGCAGGTCCAAATGGAACACTCCATTTTATATTTCCCTCCAGATCAACAGCTGATAAATAATCCATTGAGTCCTTATTCCCGGTCACATAGATGATCCCATCATCCACAACGGGCATGGAAAATCCCTTCCCTATCCCTTCAACATTGAATAATAATTCCGGGCCACATTCAGGCCAGCTCTGCATCAGACCTGTTTCATTAAAATGTCCATCCCTGTTTTTACCACGCCACTGGGTATACTGGGCGGAAACTGAAACGGAAACCAAAATCAGAGAAAGAAATGTGAATGCTTTCATTATTAACAATTTTTAATATGAGACATTATACCTTTCGATAGTTATAAAGATATAGTTTAAAAAATATTCGAAAGCTATGATACAGTTCAATAAGCTCCCGGAAGATTGATCATTATTATAAACTATCTAGTTTTAGACCGTTATTTTAATAAATGGTTTAAACAGCTCATTGACAAAATTTTGTGTGCAAAAACTATATAAAGTATATAATAACGCGTTGTGCGATTGAAAAAGCTAAGTAATTGAATTATATATTGTTTTGTAGAGCCGTGCCGCGGCACGGCTCTACAAATTCCTCATTATCAATATCGTCGGTATAATCGCACAACGTGTTATAATAAAAGTTCATTTATGAAAACGGCAGACAATTATATATTAAATGATGGATAAAATCGACCTGTCCAATTAGGTCAAACGGTTTTAATGATTTTTTTTTCTAACGAATGAAGTAATAATTTCAGGAATGTTGAACTTGTCTGTACTGGGTGGGTGTCAGGCCGGTTTGCTTCTTGAAAGCCATATTAAATACAGATTTTGAATTAAATCCGGCTTCATAAAGGATTTCCAGGATAGTTTTTTTATTAGAAGTGTCTTCTGAAAAAATTTTTTTGCTCTCCTCAATACGATAAGAATTAATAAAATCAAAAAAGTTTTGTTTCAGGGTGGTATTTAAGACCTGTGACAGATCATGAGGAGGAATGGACAATTTCTGGGCTAATTCCTGAAGCCCGATCATTGGGTCCAGATAGGGTTTTTCTGTTTTCATATATTTGAGCAATCTGTTTCTGTATTCCTCTTTCTGCAAATCAGATAACAGGGTTTTTTCATACTTGCGGCCTGAATGGTTTCCAATCTTCACAAGAAAAACCACCGGCTGTTTTAAGCCTTTTAAAAACATAATACTGAGAAATACTAAAAAGATAATCTCTGCTGAGATGTACATGATGATAAATGCAAATTCCGGTATTACTTCATAAAAGCTTGACCATAAAATTGATTCAGTCAGTAACAATGATTTCCAGATAATAAATCCGATCAAAACAAATTTTAACCATGATAGATTGATACGTTCAATAGAGGAAAACCGGTTTTTCAATTTTTCCACATAATCTTTCAATACAATAAGAGAAACCATTGCATAGAAAAAAAATTGAGCAAGCTCAAGGTAAGCGTAAAACTGGTCTTCCGTATTATTAAATAAACGGCCGGTTTGCAGGTATTCTCTGATCAAGTCGGGATTTGCAGTGATATACCTGAAAATAAAGAAAACATATATGATAATAAAAGGAGCGAAATGCAGATTATCAATATATTTAATCCTGAAATCTTTATTGGTAAAAGATAGAACATACAGGAATAAAAGCGGGACGTAAACGTATCGAAACGGAAAGACAATGTAATGGAATTTCGGAAAATGATTATAGATCAACTCGGTTAAAGCTGTGAAGTGAGTAGCTATTCCTCCTGTTTCAATAATAACTATAGAACATAAAAATGCAACAAGTATAGAACTGCTGTGCCGTATATTACGTCCCTGAGACATCAGGAATACAGCGAACAATAAACACTGAAAGGTGATAATGAAATGAAAAATATTCTTAATCTCGTGCCACATTATTTTTTAATTATTTGTAAGTTCCAGAGAGGCAAAAGAATGGACAAACTCACAAAAACCCAGTGAACACAAATTTATTCAAACTTTTTGTTTTATTGACTTTTTTTACCGGGTGGTTATTTGATCTTATATGCAATGAGTACATTTCCATGCCTGACAAACAGGTTGCCTTCATGGATCACCAGGTGAGCCCAGTGAGGGCCGGAACCCATTGTCACTCTTACCAATCCGCGAAGTTCGAATCTGTCAGGTAAAGGTTTCATTATCGCCAGTTCACCCCGTTCGCTATAACAATATAGTTTCCCATCCGCAAAGATCACATTACCTTTACCTACTTCAGTGGAAGTAAATATTTGTTTGCCCGATTCCCAATCAATACATTGCCAGGCACGGTTTTGATCACCTGATCCATAAATTAATCCGTTAACCAATACAGCACCCCCAATTCTGCTGTCCATGGTTCTGTTAGTCCATATTCTGGTAACCGAACTTCCGTCATTATTTAACCTGAGTTTTACACCACCCCTTCCATAACCACTGAAACAATATAAAAATCCATTACTGTAGATAGGGGTGTTGGCATGTACTGAATAAGTATTAGTCTGTGGATGCGACCATAGCAAATCCCCATTATCCGCATCTATACCGAGAATATTGTTTGCAGTAATGGTTACGAACAATGTCCTCCCGGGAAGCTTTACCAGCAGAGGTGAACAGTATGCAGAATGATCACCTCTACCCTTTGAAGACCAGATTAATGATCCATTGTGCCTGTTTAAAGCAACAATGTTATTCCTGGTGCCACCCGGTGTACAGATGATCTTATCTTCATAAACAACCAGATTTTCTGTCATGCCCCAGGTAATATTTCTTCCATTTAAATCTTTTATTAAATCTTTTGACCAAAGGATTTTTCCATTATTGGCATCCGTACATACCAATCCGCCCCGTGCACTCATCATATACACCTTGCCATCAACAATCTTTGGTGAAGTCCGGCTGCCTGGATAGTTTTCCGACCATTCGGGTCCATATGTTGTTTTCCATAATAATTTACCTTCATTTGAAAGACAATATAAATAGCCGGTTGTGCCTTCCATCCCCGTCAGGTATATTTTCCCCCCTGCAAAGACAGGAGAGCTGTAGCCCCCGCCAAGATCATCAAAATACCACAGGATTGCCGGACCATCAGACGGCCATTTATGTAACAAACCTGCCTCATAATAAATCCCATTTGATTCCGGACCTCGCCAACAGGTACCATCCTGGCCATGCACAGTACACATATAGCTGAAACCACATGTAAATGCCAATACTAAACTTCTCATTTTCTTGCTATTATGGATTATTGATAAATCCCGAAAAATAAAAAGTTATCTCATAAATAACAATATTAAATATAATTTATTATATGTCTAAATAGGAATATATATAAATAAAAATACTCACCTCGTGATGATCAATCACCCGGTGAGTATTGGTAACTGAATATTAACTACAAACCTGCTTTTATTTCATTATAAATCGACTCAACTAATCTGGCTTCATTTTCATCAAATTCATTTTTAATTTCTTCCAGGTTCCGGTCTTCCTCTATCAAAGATTTGATCTTTTGCTGTCTTTCCTGCATCTGGTTGATATGGTTTTGTATGGTCTGCCGGTCAACAATTTCACTATGTCCGCTGCAGAATTTTTCCGCATCTAATGTTTCAAGCATTTTTGTGAGTGTTTTCACATGCCCGAATGAATTACCCCCCTTATAGGAATGAATAAGTTGAGGTCTGCCCTGGAAAAATTGGTCCCCGATAAAAGCTGTCTTTTCATCAGGAAAATATACAACTATATCCCCTGTTGTATGTCCAACTCCAAAATACCATAGCTCCACTTTTTTTGAACCACAAAATATATCCATCTGATCCCTGAAAGTTATCTCAGGAACAAAGGATAACAATTCTGGATTTTCCCAATTCGACGGAGATCCATCCCTCCCCGGGTGAAAAAATTCATTCCTGCAATTTTCATGGGCAATGATGATCACTTCCTCAGGAAAATACTGATTTCCGTTGACATGATCTCCATCACTGTGTGTATTTATAATATATTTTACAGGCTGGTCGGAAATTTTATTAATTTCTTCAATTGTCTGATCGACTGATTCCTTATCCATTTTTGAATCAATCACTAAAATACAATTATCTCCGATATACATTCCTCCATTCGCACCACGACCGCCTAAAATTTCATAGAGCCCACCAGATATTAATTCCAGTCTGACAGGGTCAACCTCTTGTTGTTGAGCAAAAGAAAGTGATCCGCATAATAAAATGCCAGATGTGAACAGGATTTTTTTGAGTTTCTTTTTCATTTTTTTATTTTTTATTAATGAAAATTGAGTTTCTCCCAAAAATTTCGAAAACAGAAAAATGACACTAATACTTTATATCACTAAGTTCTGCAGAGAATTCATCTCCACTTATTAATTTTTAGTGTATCCTGGTGTTTTGGTGTCTACTATATAACTTATTTAAGTTATCTATTTTTGAGGTTCGGTTCTTAAACCGTGAATACTTTGTAGCGAAATTAAGATTTTTTGGCGTGGACTCAAATTTATATTGTTGAAACTACCCTGTCAGGGAAATATCTCTTTTTAAACCACAATGCTACATTCACTAGTAAGATAAGGACAGGTACTTCAACCAGTGGCCCTATAACTGTAGCAAAAGCTACCTGTGAACTGATTCCGAAAACAGCAACGGCTACCGCAATGGCCAGTTCAAAGTCATTACTGCCCGCTGTAAAAGCAAGGGTTGTTGATTGTTCATATCCTGCTCCCATTCTCCTGGCTATAAAGAAAGTAAGAAAGAACATCAGGGCAAAATATATTGTAAAGGGTATGGCTACCCTGAGCACATCAATTGGTAATTCTATGATCTTTCCCCCTTTAAATGAAAACATCACAAAAATTGTAAACAGAAGGGCAATGGGTGTCAGCCATGATGCGCCCGGGATATATTTCCTAAAATACCATTCATCACCCTTCATTTTACGCATAAACAGACTCGATAAAAGGCCGGCAGTAAAGGGGATTCCAAGATAAATAAGAACGGTCACGGCAATTCCCCCGATGGAAACCTCCACAACGGCTGCACTCAAGCCGAATACCGGTGGCAACAATGTAATGAAAACATAAGCATATACTGAATAAAGAAATACCTGAAAGAGGGCATTAAATGCTACCAGTCCGGCTGCCAGTTCACTGTCTCCTTTTGCCAGGTCATTCCAGACCAGCACCATGGCTATACATCGTGCAAGTCCTACCAAAATGACTCCGATCATCATCTCCGGCATGTCAGCCAACAGCAGAATGGCCAGGAAAAACATTACAAATGGCCCGACGACCCAGTTTTGAGTCAGGGAAAGAATGAGCAGCCTGATATTTTTAAATACCAGAGGGAGTTTCTCATACTTAACTTTTGCTAATGGCGGATACATCATCAGGATCAGCCCGATTGCGATTGGTATGTTAGTAGTCCCACGGCTCAGTGAATCCCAGAAACCGGCAATCCCAGGCACAATATAACCCATAACAACACCAGTAAACATTGTAAGAAAGATCCACAACGTTAAAAACCGGTCAAAAAAAGATAATCTTCGTATATTGTCACTCATGTGATTATCATTTATAAGCTGTGACTGTTATACTGTATATTCCGGTATTTGATTTTTTAAAGTCATCCAATTCTTCTGGTGAGAGGTAATTGAGGAGAAGTTTGTCCGGTATTGTTCTTTGCCTAAGTTCAGCAATCGTTATATTTTTAAATCGGGAACTTTCGATAAGATTGATATATTCATCTTTTTGTATGGCTCCTGACACGCACCCGGCATACATTTCAGCTTCTTTCCGGAGTTTTTCAGGAAGGTTTCCTTCTATAACAACATCAGATACACAGAAGTGCCCGCCTCTCTTAAGTACTCTGAATAATTCCGAAAAGGCTTTAATTTTATCCGGAACTAGGTTTAACACACAGTTGCTAATCACCACATCATAACTTTCATCCGGTATTGGCATGTTTTCGATATCACCCTTTATGAAATCCACATTTGTGTAACCTAACTTGTTGTTGTTCCATCTTGCTTTTTCGATCATCTCATCAGTAAAATCCAATCCTGTAACTTTTCCTTTATCACCTACAAGACCACGCGCCACAAAACAATCATTGCCGGCACCGGATCCGAGGTCCAACACTGCATCACCTGCTTTGATCCCGGCATGCTCTGTCGGCAATCCGCAACCAAGACCAAGATCGGCATCTTCTATGTAACCCGGTTGCATTTTGTAATTATCATTGAACACAGTATATTTTTTTTCTGTGCCGGATCCACACCCGCAACTGCAAAGAGGCCTTGTCATGGCTATTTCTGCATACTTTCCTTTTACAATTTTTTTCAGATCGTCTGATGTTTTCATGATTCTTAGTATTTAATATTCTCAAGGTAGAACCTGTAAAATTCTTCTCTTATTTCATCCCTCACCCTTCTGAAAACAGCAAGGATTTCTTCTTCTCTTCCGGTTGCCTGAGCGGGATCATCAAAACCGATATGCAACCTGTTTTTGACTTCACCTGCAAATACAGGGCAGTTTTCCTTTGCATTATCACATACAGTTATGATATAATCGAAGGAATTATATAGAAATTCCTCAGCACTTTTAGGATGATGAGTACCAATATCAATTCCAATTTCATTCATAACCAGAATGGCTTTGGGATGAACCCGGCCGGCAGGAACAGTGCCGGCTGAATATACTTTAAGATTATTATCGAATGATTTTAAAAATCCCTCGGCCATCTGGCTGCGGCAGGAATTTCCTGTACAAAGAATCAGAATTTTCATGTTAGTTAAACATTTCTGCTATGATAAACTAAAATCTCATTAACTCTTCCTGATCATTTCACTGAAGTCCATCACCACTTCCATGAAAGACAACACATTTAATCATGGTTTAATTTTTTCAAAAAGTGGGATTAATTTTGAATGATATATTTCCTTAATCTCTGTCTCATGATCAGAGATCGGTTTAACCGGGATTAAATCAATCACCTTTTCTGCCGACATACCCGAAGAAAACAAAGTTTTAACGGAAGCATTAATGGTTTCTATAATTCCTGACCTGCATTCTTCTTCAGATAATCCTATTTTCTTCCCGATTTCAAATAATTCATTGAACTGGAACCAGAAATAGGTTGGCGACATGGCTGTAATAATCGCGTAAGCCTCCAGTTTGGATTCATCCACCATAATGCATTTTCCCAATACCTCAAATATACTGATAAGAAGTTTTTTGTCAGTTGTAGACATGCCTCCAGAAAAGCAAACCGGATTATATCCCTCATTTATCACAGAAGGTGCATTGGGTATCAGCCTTGCAATGTTTTGAAAACCATCCAGTTTAAGACTGATCTTTTCAACGGTTATTTTTGGGGCCAGGGAAACGAGTACTGTTTTCTGGTCCAAAAACGGCTTGATTTTTTCAAGCATTTCCATGATTAACGGAGAATGCAATGCAATGAAAATAACATCGTTTTGTACAACTTTCTGTAAATTGTCAGCAGTAGCACCAATTTCTGTGAAATCCCGCTTAATCTTAGTGAGAACCTCAATACTGGGATCAATCACAGTGATTTGTTTAAAGGAGACATTACAATTTTTAAATGCCTGCAGAAAAAACCTTGTTACTCTGCCGGCACCGATAAAACCAAATGATATGTCTTTCATAGTAGCAATTTTAACATTTATGTATTAAGGTTGAATATCTGTTTAGTGAGTTTCTCCTGTGTGAATTGCCTTTAAAATCATTCTTTCAGTAAAAAAAAGAAGGTTTAAACCTTTTAATATATCCAGGATACCAGGAATTAAAAATTTGCCATTATCCTGTTTATCATTTCGTATTTCGTAAAAATACGAACAATATTATTAAAAAATTTTAAACCTGTAATATTTTTTTTAAAAGTTTTTGTGCTGTTTCCCAGTTTTTCCTGTTCAGGCAATATTTTATTCTCGGTGGTTCGATTTCACCCTGGATGAGTCCTGCTTCTTTCAGCTCCTTTAAATGCTGAGACAGGGTCGATTTTGCCACTGGTAAAACTTCAGACAGGTCGCCACTATAACAACAAGATTGGCGAGACAATAATTGAAGGATATAAATCCTGACAGGATGTGCCATTGCCTTTGCAAACCTGGCAGCTAATTTTTGTTCTTCTGTTATCTCAGACATCTGATTTTTAAAAATTGATTTCAAAAAACACTGGAGCGGTAAAAATAGTGTTTTACCATCAATAGAACAACACAAAGTATGAATTGTAAAGATTGAGGGTGTATCTTAAAAATAAACTGGGCACAACCTGAAGCTGTGCCTTGTGATGCACTAACAAAGAAGAGGTTCTATGTCTTCTGAGGCATATATTTAGTATTCAGCCAGAATGTAAGCTGTTTAACTTATCAAACATCTTTTGTATACCGGCATTCCTCAATACCTGTGATTTCATAAAGAATGCCAAGTAAATCTGCATTCATCCTGCCTTTAATGCAGACCAGGACATTTTCATTCCCCCCGACTGCGATGATCAGATCACGGATATATCCATTATTCCTTCTGCCAAGTATAACGACATCTTCATCTGAATCATGAACCGTAAGCAAAATTACATAATCACCATTCAGTTTTTCCAGATTAATTTCCCTGACAAAATTAACATGCCGGTTCAGCTGTGTATTTTCAGAAACCAATATCCTGATGGAACTGATTGAATATAACAGCTCCCGTTCTGCATCTTCCATATCACCTATTGCAGCACCTAACCTGCAAAGAAAGCCTGGAATATAAAGGGATAAAACATCCTCCTCACCGCGATACGAAGCAAATAACCGGTTAATATCTGAAGATTGGGCACCCAATCCTGAAACACACAGGATTAATACGAATTGTAACAAAATCTTTTTCATGTCTTTGAAATTATGATCTGTATATTTGACGATTGAAATCAGCATCTGTTACAGGATTTTTGAATTTTTTTGACTTAATCATATGCTGAATAATATATTTTAACCACAGAAAGCACAGAGAAAGAAGGAGAGCCACAGAGTTAATTATCCTTTTTCGTTTTTCATAATCCATTACTCTGCTTTGTCATGGTCAAAATATACTTATTTATAAACGCGTTGTGCGATTAAATCGACGATATTGATAATTAGGAACTTGTAGAGCCACGCCGCAGCTCTACAAAAAGATCTATCATTCAATCACTTAGTTATTTCAATCGCACAACACGTTATTTATAAATATCTTCAAGCAAGGTTTTGTATTTTCTCATAACAAATTTTCGGCGTAATTTGAGTGATGGTGATAGCTCACCTGTTTCTGGTGACCATTCATCCGGGATAAGCCTGTGCTTCAATATTTTTTCAGGACCGGAAAGAATCCGGTTAAATTTGTTTACCTCGTTTGTATATAATTTTCGCACCTCCGGTAATTGAATTAATTCTGATTTATCCCCGCAGGCAATATTTTCTGACTGGACCCAATCTTCGAGATATGAGAAGTTGGGAGATATCAATGCACTGGCATGTTTTTCACGTTCTCCAACAACCATAACCTGATCAATAAATACCGATCCTCTGAAGATATTTTCAATTACCTGCGGGGCAATATATTTTCCGGATGATAGTTTAAAAATCTCTTTTTTCCTGTCTGTTACCTGCAGGAATTTATCATTTATCCAGCATCCTATATCTCCTGTATGGAACCATCCTTCATCATCAATTACCGATTTAGTAAGTTCAGCATTCTTGTAATATCCAAGCATTACATTATGGCCCCTACAAAGTATTTCACCATCTTCAGCAATTTTCACCTCCACACCCTCAATCAGGGTTCCAACCGTTCCAAGTTTTAGAAGGGGTTTTGTACTACGGTTTATCGTGATGATCGGTGAAGTCTCAGTAAGTCCGTACATATTCAGCACTTTAATTCCGGCAGCCCAGAAAATCCTTTCGGTCTGCGGTTGCAGACTTGCTCCTCCACAACCAACCAATCTGACTTTACCCCCCAATGCTTCCCTCCATTTACTAAAAACAAGCCTGTCGGCAATCCGCAATTTTCTTTTGTAGAACCATCCGCTTTCATCATCTGTCTTATACTTAAACCCTGTTTTTACAGCCCAGAAGAAGATTGCCTTTTTTACTCCTTTTAACTTTTTGCCTTTTGCTATAATAGTATCAATGATTTTTTCCAGTATACGTGGTACTGCGTCAAATCCATCTCCCTCTATTTCCCGCATATCAGCAGCTATTGTCCCCATGTTTTCAGCGTAATATATGCTGGTGCCACTGAATTGTGTAAGGTAATTGGCCAGCCGCCCCCCAACATGACAAAGTGGTAAAATACTCAGAAATCTTGTTTCCCGGGTGAGTTGGAAAACCTCAGCTCCAACCAGAAAATTTCTCACAAGATTTTTGTGTGAAAGCATGACACCTTTAGGAATGCCGGTTGTTCCCGATGTATAGATTAAAGTTGCCGGATCATCATAATGAATATCATTTTTATTTCTTTCAACTATGTCCTTGTATTTGTCCGCACTCTTTTCCCCCAGCTCAACGATTTCTCTCCACGACCTGACATCCTGAATCCGTTCAATACTATATACCGATATAATTCCTTTAATCTGTTCTATTGCCGGTTTAACCTTACTATATAACTGATTATCAGACAAAAATATGATTTTTGCTTCTGAATGTTCCAGAATGTAGGCATATTCCCTGGTACTAAGTGAAGTAAAGACCGGTACATGGATTACACCGATCATGGAGGTTCCCATATCTATAAAATTCCACTCCGGACAATTATTCAGAACTGTTACAATTTTATCATCCCTTTTCAATCCAAGTCTTAAGAGCCCATAACTCATTAAATATGAATTTTTTATATATTCTTCTATGCTATATTTTGTCCATTTCCCATCCCTTTTTGCTGCAAGGGCATCATCTTTTCCGGGAAATTTTTCCCGGTACCTGTCAAGGAGATCAAATGTTCTGGTTACTTTCATTGGTCTTTAGATTGGTTTTGAACTTGTCAAAATTATAAGGTGTGGTATGTGGAAATAAATCACAATTTAATTTAAATTTATAAATAAATATAACACCTTTGGCGTAATCATTATCCTTATTTTTATGCTATAATTTTCCAGCAGTGATCTCCAATTTTTCTCTTTATGAACCTGCTTCAAGATATTCTGATTAACCGTTTCGGAATTGTAGCTGGATCCCTGGATAAACTGGACAGCTATGATAATGTGAATTGGCTTGTGAATGAGAAGGATACAGGGAAAAAATTTATACTGAAAATTTATGATGATCATATTTCCAGATCATTGCTGGAGGCAGAGACAAAAATCCTGAAAAAACTTACAGAATGGAATCCTGAAGTTATACCCACGCCGATACCCGCTTCTGATGGCAAATTCATTATAGCATTTCAATCAGAAAACGGAGAAAATAAATATGTCCGCGTATTGCGTTACGTTGAAGGAAAATTCCTTGCAGAGGTTGAAAAAAATCCGGAATTACTGGCCTCCCTGGGGAGGTTTCTGGCTGAATTGGATCTTCAGTTACTGGATTACCATGATCCTGTATTGGAAGCCAGACAGTACCGCTGGGATCTGCAGCATTTTATGCTGAATGAAAAACTGGTTGAATACATTTATGATGCTTCCAAAAGAAAACTTGTTGAATATTTTTTTCTTCAATTTAAGGACCTTATACTGCCTTTTCTTCCTGTATTGAGAAAATCGGTTATCCATAACGATGCCAATGACTGGAACCTTCTTGTGCAAAATGGCAGGGTATCAGGTATCATTGATTTCGGAGATACCTCCTTTACTCCCCTGATAAACGAGCTTGCCATCGGAATTACATATGCAGTTCTGGACCTGAAAGACCCGGTAACATCAGCAAGTATCATCATCAGAGCTTATCACCAGGTGTTCCCGTTAGAAGAAACTGAAGTGGAAATTCTTTATTATTTAATCGCAGCCAGACTTTGCATCAGTGTTTGTAACTCAGCATATTCAAAAAAACAGAATCCTGAAAATCAATATCTTGTAATCAGTGAAAAACCTGCCTGGGAGTTGTTGGAAAAATGGTTCACCATCAACCCGTTGTATGCTGCTGATCAGTTTCGCCAGGCTGCCGGATATTCTTCCCATATAAAGCCGGAGCTTGAACAGGATCTGCATAACAGGTGGAAGTATTTCAGTAAAACACTTTCTGTAAGTTACACCAGGCCAATCAAAATGGTCAGGGCTGCCTTTCAATATATGTATGATGCTGATGGTAATACTTACCTGGATGCTTACAACAATATTCCTCATGTAGGTCATTCTCATCCTCGTGTTGTGGAAGCCGGACGGAGGCAAATGGCATCATTGAATACAAATACGCGGTATTTATATGATCAGCTGTATGCATATGCAAACAGACTGCTTTCATATTTCCCACCACAATTGAATAAAATATTTTTTGTAAACTCAGGCAGCGAAGCCAGTGATCTTGCCATCCGGCTGGCCAGGACATATTCCGGTTATCAAAATATCATGGTGATGGAATATGGCTATCATGGACATACCCAGACAGGTATCGAGATCAGTTCTTATAAGTTTGATGGCAAGGGCGGGCCCGGACAGGCTACCCATATCCTGAAAGCTCCCATTCCGGATATCTACAGGGGCAAATATCGTTATGATAATCCGGAATCCGGACTGTTATATGCCAGGGATGCCATCCATATCATGAAACAAGCCAATAAACCAATCGCGGCATTTATAGCTGAACCTATCGTTGGAAGTGCAGGACAAATACTTTTACCCCCGGGATATTTAAAAGAAATATATACCATCATCAGGGAAAAAGGAGGGGTCTGTATCTCCGATGAGGTCCAGACAGGTTTTGGCAGGACCGGTCATCATTTCTGGGGATTTGAGTTACACCAGGTTATACCGGATATTGTTATCCTTGGTAAACCGATGGGAAATGGCCATCCAATCGGGGCAGTAGTTACCATTGATAAAATCGTTGAATCATTTGAAACCGGCATGGAATTCTTCAGCTCATTCGGAGGGAATCCCGTATCCTGTACAATTGGTCTGGCTGTTCTGGATGTTATTAAAGAAGAAGAGTTGCAGAAGAACGCAAAAGAAACAGGCGAATACTGGAAAGACCAACTGGTTCAGTTGAAAGGCCGGTATCCTGTAATAGGTGATATCAGGGGCTCAGGATTATTCCTGGGTGTTGAGTTTGTTAACGATCCTGATTCCCTCGAGCCTGCAACAGAATTGGCACACTTTGCCAAGAACGAACTAAGAAACAGAGGGATATTGGTCAACACCGACGGACCTTTCGACAATGTTTTCAAGATCAAACCTCCGATGTGCTTTAACCGAAAAAATGTTGAGTTGTTTATTTCAAACCTGGAGGATATATTGCGAAAGACATAATCTGACATGAATCTTTAAAATTGAATAATAACAGGTCACAAAGGCACAAGAGATAAATGAGGGCCATAGAGAAAACAACTCTGAGGCCCTCCTTAAGCCTCTGTGCTCTCCCTGCCTGTGCTGCTGCTTCGGCAGACAGGTGTGGTTATATTCACACCCACTCCCCAAATCCACTAAAAACCAGAAACCAAAAACCGAGAACCATTTTACCCATACGCCAAATCCTCATTCACCGAAAACCGAGAACCAGGAACCATTTTGCCCACACCCCGAAACTCCCACTCCCTTAGCCTGAGCCTAAGCCTGAGCCTTCCTCCTCATATCCTCTAAAAGATTAGCAAACAGCATAATATATTGAAAGCTCTCATAAACAGCATCATAATTTGTAACCTTCCTGAAAATTGCAGGTTCAAAAAGTCTCTTCTTCAGGTAAACAGCAATGCTCATTTTAGAACCATTGAAGGACAGAAAAAGCTGACTTTTTGTCCTGGCCCTGAAGTCAATCATCCATTGCCGGAAGCCGGGTGATATAAGTTTTATCACATTTTCTCTATCCTCACCATATACTGCAAATTCTTTTTCAAATCCCGGATCATTCATCTCAATCCTTTTGCCAATGATCGTGTCCTGTAAAAACTCCATCAGTGCAGCAAATCGAAAACCTTTTCCGGTATTCGGATAAATCAGGGCCTGTGTAATAAATGGTTTCTGAAAATCAGCTACAAAGAATATTCCCTTGAAAATTTTAGAGATCTCTGTTTTGCTTTTATGATCAGGCTTAGTCTTCCCATAAACTTCAAGCCATGAAAACCGGTAACTGATATCACTTAACTTACCTGTCACCAGATCCCTTCCTTTGTAACGGGCAATATCCATATCATATATCCTGCTGGCTTTGAATTCATTGAATTCAACTTTATCTTCCCGGAAATATGCAAGGTCTTTACTAATCTGGCCGACTAGTTTTGCGATAATATTTTCTTTATACTTTTTTCTGAACGTTCCTGAAAAACCTGCACTTGCTAAAACGAAGATGATACCCAGGATAACAAAGCTGCCAATGATCAATAAAATCCCGGTTAGTTCCTGCCATGTTGCAGAAGATGATTTGTCCGGTCTGAACCAGATTACATAAACCAGCATGATTATAAAAATAATCAGTTCAAGTATCAGGATTGTCCTGACCTTCCCTGCCACCTTTAATCTTTTGATCTCCAATTCTTTCAGCTCGCCTGAAAGTTTTGTCTCATAGAAGTGTTTGAATTCAGCTTCTGTTTTCATCGGAATTTATTTATTAAATTATTTTCTAATAAAAAACTGTGGAATTGAGAATATTGCTGCTGAAACTTAAATGGTCATCAGCAATCGTGAGTCGTGCACTATTTTACACACACCCCAATCCACACCAATCAGGAACCTAATATCGAGAACCATTTCACCCACACCCTACACTCCACACCCACCAGGAACCAGCAACCAGAAACCAGGAACCTCCTTAGAGTTGTTCCCACTCAATCCCCAGCCTCTTCAGCGCATACCCCGTCTCCCTCAGATAATCCCCGTATCCTGTCATCCAATGAAATCCTTGCATGCGTTTGGCCAGAGTATAACTGTCGGTTTCGAAACTGACATCAATCTGTGAACGGCAAATATCCATGAAAGGATGATCCACAATGGTTCCTTTTAATCCAACATAATGACTTACCTGAAAATCCGGAATAATATTGGTGACGATTTGTCCTTTGTGCATTTCTACCTTGGGTGCTGCCCCATAATCTGATTCAAAGTGTGTCAGGATCCTTGCCGGTTCCTTATTCCGGCCATCCATTAGCCTGGGTGCAGTACAATGAGCCAGGGTAATAATGCCATTATGAGGATAGGTGGGATCATTCAGGAACACCGGTTTTCCTGATATGTTTGCCAGTAATATGCCAGCCGGGATAACCACAAAATCTGATTCACAGAATGAAAGATATCCTGCATCATTCAACAGGCTCAAAGTCAGACAGGCAGATGTCTCAGCCAGTGGCATGATAGTGCCCATGCAACCATTAATCGTAATTGCCCTGCAGCCCGCATCATACATAATCCTGCGGAAGATCTCATCCAGGAGAAAACAATTGTCAACATACTCGCGTTTGGTTTCCAATGTTATCCCGCTGTCCTGGAGATATTCCCCCGCCCGTTTTGCTGAACGGCTAACGATATCTTTGTCCGCACGTGCTTCCCTGATCAGATCACCCAGCTCATCATAGGAGACCGTATGAATCCGGAATCCGAATTTTTCTTCGACCAGTCCCGGAACTACTCCCCGGGGTTGCGCCCAAGCCCCCGGACCCCCAATCGCGATGATACCTGTATTTAAGGTATTGTGCAATCCACACAGGCTCCTTAACCTCCAGAGTATCTCATCCTGACTGTCAATCACCACATCCTGTTCATCTATTCCAGTTAAAGCAAGCTTATCAGTATGTTGCCTGAGATATCGCGGGCTGATTATTTCATACCATAAATAAACCGGGCCTGATTTATGACGGCAGAAAAAGATTATCTCCTTTTTCATTTCATGTAGTTTATCAAAAATATCCATCCCGCCACCAGCTGCATAAATCAGGAAAACATCAGCTGATGCAAGGTCACTGACTCCGTCAACATCACCGGACCGGCGAATTCCTGTAACAGGTAAAAATTGGTGTGGAAAATCTGCTTCTGATTGCAGTTTACTCAGTTCCCCTTTTATTCTTGAGATTTCCTCATCAGCATCCTGCTCAGTCTGAATCCCTCCCCACGCTCTCCAGCTCCTCTGATATTTGTATTCAGGTGTACTGTAAATAAGGATAGGCTTTACAACTAATTGCTGCCTGATAATCCCTGTATGTTCTCTAAAGTTTGAACCTGCCAGTACACGCCATGACAGGCCTGACAGGGCAACGACAGAAAGGGTTGAACCTCCCACAGTCTTTATAAATTTCCTGCGGCTCAGATTATGTGAGCTTTTATTATCGTGTCCATGAGAAGGACAGCATGAATGTGTTTTCATACCTGAAAATTGTTTGTTGGATGATTTCATGATACGGTTTCGTGAAGTCTTTATTTGAGGTTATGATGCAGCTACTTTATTGTTATTAAACTAACGTTAAAATTAGTAAAATCTTTATCCACTATAACATATTCATTCGTTCATGACAAAGTCTTATTAATCTTTCCCGGTTTGTTACTAAAAATAAAATTCATTCGGAAATAGGCATTACTCATTCTTACTTATTTTTTCATAATTTTGTTAATGAATTACTTAAGGGATATAGATACAGGGATTATAGTTATAGAAAATAAAATCATGGGAACACAATCCAAGGGGAAAAAACCAGGTATCAAAAAGACATCCATACATTCGGAAGAATTACGATTGCTTTCCCGGCAAATATTACAGATTGCAAACAGCGGCCTTACCAGAACATATTTTCTTCGTAAGATTTCAGGATTAATCTTAGATTTTTTTAATGCAGGTCAGCTGAAAATGCTTCTGAGAATTTATGACGACCCGTCACGTTTTGAAGTCATTCAATATCGTAAAAATTCGTTCAAGTATAACCTCCTCCCTCAGAATAACAATAACAAATCTGCCCAAATAAACTCTTCTCCTGAGTTATATGATCATTGGAAGTATATTCTATCGGATGATTTTGATATTACCTTGCCCTTTTTTACAAAAAGAGGAAGTTACTTCACAGGTTACTTATCAGGCCAGAAAAAAAATCATGAACGCTTAAAACAAACCGGTTTATTGCCTTATCTCAGCAAAAGTAAAATGAAATCGTTCCTGATCACACCATTTCTTTCGGATCATATGAAAATTGGAATCATTGAATTACATAGTCCCGACAAAAAATTCCTGTCGGGATATGATCTGGAACTGCTTGAAACATTTATTCAAACCCTCGGAATAACTTTGCTGAATCAATATACACAATCTGCTCTTCAGGAGCGTGTCAAGGAATTAACCTGTTTGTTTGGCATGTCTCAGATAGCCGAACAATCCTATGTTTCTTTGAAGGATCTGATGCACAAGATCATGGATCTCCTGCCCCCCGCCTGGCAATATCCTGAAATTACACGTTCAAGGATTATACTGGATGGCATTGATTATTCAATCCCTGGTTTAAAAGATGAGGCAGACAAGTTATCAGCTGATATCATTATTAACCATAAAAAACGGGGCAGCATGGAGGTAATGTATATTGAAAGCCGGCCTGTACTGGATGAAGGACCCTTCCTCAAGGAAGAAAGAAAATTACTGGATTTGTTAGCGAAAGAGCTGGCCCGTATTATAGAAAAAAGAGAATCTGATGATGATAAAGAAAATCTTCTAAACCAGCTTCATCATGCCGACCGTCTGGCCACTGTTGGTGAGCTTGCAGCCGGAGTAGCGCATGAATTGAATGAACCACTGGGCAACATTCTAGGTTTCGCACAACTTGCTGCGAAAAATCCTGACGTGCCCGAACAGGTTAAAAAAGACCTGGATAAAATAATCAAATCATCTTTACATGCCAGGGAAATAATTAATAAACTCATGTTTTTCTCAAGACGGATACCTGTCGTGAGGGAAAAAATCGACCTTAATACTGTTGTTGAGGATAGCCTGTATTTTTTTAAATCAAGATGTTACAAAGACAAAATAGAACTCATTACCACTCTTGAAGCAAATTTGCCAGCCATTATTGCTGATCCTGTTCAGATCAATCAGGTATTTATAAATATTATCGTCAATGCATTGCAGGCTATGCCTGGTGGGGGTAAACTGGAGATAAAAACAATGTCGGCTGAAAATGAAATTATAATAATCATAAAGGATACCGGTCATGGCATGAGTAAGAAAATCCGGGAACAAATATTCAATCCGTTTTTTACAACAAAAAAAGCAGGAACAGGTTTGGGTCTTGGATTATCGGTAGTTCATGGAATTATTTCCTCCTATCATGGTTCAATCAAAGTTGACAGTCAGCCAAATAAAGGAACTATATTTGAAATAAAATTCCCCATCAATCTAAATCAAAGTGAATAGAAAAAAAAATTCTGACATATATGGTTCTATTCTGGTAGTTGATGATTCAGAGGACATGCTTGAAGTACTCAGGAGAAACCTTACGCTTAAAGGATATAAAACCTACACAGTAACGAATGTTCAGGAAGCATTAAAATTACTTGATTCAACACCTGTAAACCTGGTTATTACTGATTTGAAAATGCCAGGTGTCGGAGGACTTGAATTAATTAAACATATCCGTGCTAATTACAAAAATGTTGGGGTTCTGGTTATTACAGGATATCCCTCGATCCAGGGAGCTGTTGATGCGGTAAAAACCGGAGCTGAGGAATACCTGGTCAAGTCTTTTACCGATGAAGAACTATATGCTGCGGTTGAAAGGGCATTTGATAAACTAAATTCACACTACCCTGATAAAAGTTACCCATATTCTAAACAGGAAAAATTCCAGGGAATTATCGGAGAATCAGAAGCTATGCAGAAAGTATTTGATAATATCAGAAAAGTATCCCAAACCACTGCAACCATACTTCTGACAGGAGAAAGCGGAACCGGTAAGGAAATTGTTGCCCGGGCGATTCATTATTGCAGCCCGAGGGTATCAAATCCTTTCGTGCCTGTGAATTGTGGCAGTATACCTGAAGAACTCATCGAAAGTGAATTATTCGGACACTTGAAAGGCACCTTCACAGGAGCAATTGAAACAAGAGGTGGTTTTTTCCATACAGCAGATGGTGGTACAATTTTCCTTGACGAGATAAGTAATACCAGCCCTTCAATGCAAATAAAACTTCTCCGGGTTCTTCAGGATCAGGAAGTGTATATGATTGGATCAAAAAAATCCCAGAAGGTCGATGTAAGAGTTATCGCAGCTTCAAATGTTGACTTATCAGAACTGGTAAAAAAGAATAAATTCCGGGAGGATCTTTATTACCGCTTGAATGTTATCAATATAAACCTGCCGCCCCTGAGGGAAAGAGACGATGATATCATCCTTCTGGTCTATCATTTTGCCGCTAAATTCTCTTATGAAGTCTCCAAACCAAAACCATATTTTACTGATGAAGCCCTCAAAGTATTGAAAGATTATCATTGGCCAGGTAATGTGAGGGAATTACAAAATGTAATTCAGAGTCTTATCATCATGTCTAAAGCAGAGATCATTGATGTTCCTGATCTGCCAACAATCATGCGTTTCTCAGCATTGCGTGAAAAAGTTGTGACCAGAACACTTGAAGAAGTGGAATATGAATATATTCAAAACGTACTGGCAAGTGTAAACGGGAACAAAACTCAGGCTGCTGATATCCTGGGTATTGACCGGAAAACCTTACGCGAAAAATTAAAGAAATTCAGGTATAATACTTAATGGAGCTGACAGCTCCATTAAGTATTATACCTGTTAATAACTTTAATACTTTATCAATACCGGGGAATTTTGAACCACTGGTTCAAAATTCCCCGGTATTTTATTCCTGTTTTTATCAATCCCAAAATCCCTGTTATTGATCCTGTTAATATAAATTCAATTATAAATTCCTGATTTAGAACTATTTACTTTAATAAAGCCTGTCACTTTCAATCAATTACAACATCTGTTAAATAACTGGTAGAATCAAATGGCACCAGGATTGCAATGATTAAGATATAATAATCATAAACGAATGAAATGATACAAAACGATTCCCAAAACGGGAAATACAATGACCTTTGTGACACATGTAAAAATCTTTCCACATGTGTTTACATAAAAAATGGGAAAAGACCGGTTCTGTATTGTGAGGAGTTTGAAATTTATGATTCAGGTCCGATACCGGAACCCCCTGTGCCAACTGATTCAATTACTGAAGAAGAACATCCTGTATTTGTCGGATTATGTAAAAATTGCGGTAACCGTTTTACCTGTATGAATGCAAAACCAGACAGGGTTATATGGCATTGTGAAGAATATGTATAATGAGGACCACAAAATGATTAAAACCGAATTTTATGGAATCTTCAAAAGTTACTGTTGAACAGGAATCTATTGTTAATGCATCCATCAAAAAGCATGGTAAAGTATTGATATCTGTTTTACAGGAGATACAGAAGTATTATAATTATCTTCCAAAGGATGCCATGAAACTGATCGCATTAAAACTGGATATGCCGCTGCGGGATGTTTATGGGGTCGCCAGTTTTTATAAGTCTTTCAGCTTCAAACCGAAAGGGAAACATATCATTACTACATGCCTTGGAACAGCGTGTCATGTTCGCGGAGGACACAAAATTGTGGATACCATTACCAAAGAATTAAAAATAAAACCTGGTGAAACCACCACGGATCGGATGTTTACCCAGGAAACTGCAGCCTGTCTTGGCTGTTGTGCCATTGGGCCTATTGTTGTAGTCGATGGTGACTATCATTCAAACATGAGACCCGATATGGTAAAGAAAATTCTCCATCAGACACGCAATGGATTGAACAAAGTGGATATAAAAAATGACAAAAAGATATTTCCTATTGAGGTTAGTTGCCCAAGATGCAATCACAGCCTGATGAAACCCGAACATCCTGTTGATGGTCATCCCTGCATCCATGTAACCATTTCCTTTAAAAGACAGCACGGCTGGTTGAGACTATCCTCTCTTTATGGCAGTTATAATTTCGAGTCGGAATTTGAGATCCCAATGAACACTGAAGCTAATTTCTTCTGCCCGCATTGTCATGCAGATCTGAGTGGAACATCAGAATGCCCTGAATGCGGTGCCAAAATGATATTGATGATAGTCAAAGCAGGAGGTATTGTACAGGTATGCTCCAGACGTGGATGTAAAGGACACTTGCTGGACATTTAATTAAATCAGAGTGTATTTTACTCTAAAAAAGGATTTATGAAAAGAATCTCATCCCTTGAAAGTTTTATCGATTTCAGGAGAATTATCATTGAGGAACCGGAAAAACAAATACCCTGCCTGGTATTGTGTGCCGGCACAGGTGGTCAGGCCAGCGGTTCAAATGATATCATGAGGATCATAAAGCGGTACATCATTGAACATAATCTGCATGACAAAATCAATCTGCGAATAACTGGCTGTTTGGGATTCTGTGAGATGGATCCGTTTATTGTTGTTGAACCGGGCAGAAATCTATACCCGAGGGTTAAGATCCAGGATGTGCCGAAAATCATTCATTCGGCAATTGACGGAAAAATAATTGAAGAATTAATTTACCAGGATAGGGAACGTCATATTAATTATTGTTCCCAGTCTGAAATTCCATTTTTTAAATACCAAACACGTACCATATTAGGGAAAAATCAAAATATAGATCCGATTAGAATATACAACTATATCAATCAGGGTGGTTATGCAGCATTTGAGAAAGTAATGACCAAACCCGATCCTTCCTGGATCATTAACGAGGTAAAGACAGCTGAACTCAGGGGACGTGGAGGAGCAGGCTTCCCTACTGGAGTAAAATGGGATGCTGCTCAAAAAGCAGGAAATGGTCTGGGCAAAAAATTCCTTGTTTGCAACGCCGATGAGGGAGACCCTGGTGCATACATGGATCGCAG
>Ga0209636_10001282_pt1 | contig 25125 bp, 19 predicted proteins | sample DeeMarSWOR152_54_FD_187464 | JGI IMG/M metagenome (GOLD analysis project Ga0209636, IMG submission 187464) | Marine sediment microbial communities from White Oak River estuary, North Carolina - WOR-1-52-54 (SPAdes) (version 2) | ecosystem: Environmental > Aquatic > Marine > Intertidal zone >...
CCACCACCGTCGTAGGATGCCCACGACTCACCTCTTCCGCGTGGCTGGGACCAGCGAGCACCACGATTCGCTCTGCAGCTCGTGCAGGCAATTCATCAGCGAGAACTTCCGACATGCGCATCAAAGAATCATCCTCTATGCCCTTCGTCGCACTCACGATGAGCGGAAGCGGGAGCCCCAGGCCCGCAAGTTCTCTCGCGACCCCCCTCAGAGTGTGAGATGGAACAGCGAAGACGACCATTTCACTTTCCCTGACGGCTTCAGACATGTCTGAGGTAAAAACTACGTCCGGAGGAACAGACACTCCTGGCAAGAACTTCTCATTCTTTCCCGTCTGCTTGACCAGCTCACACTGCTTCTCATCATACTCCCAGACCTTGATGTCCGTTCCCTTCGAATCAAGTACGATCGACAGCGCGGTGCCCCAGCCTCCTCCCCCCAGGATCGCGAATCTACTCACTTTGCTCTCCTCTCCGTAAATCCAGCCTTCTCTCCGTTCCCTCAAGGATCCTTCCGAGGTTTCCTCTGTGTCTCAGTACGACCAGAATCGTCACGACAACAGAAACGGCAAAGACGCTCTGCCATCCCTCGACCCTGTTCCAGGTCGTTGCAAAGACCGCGAACGGCAGAACCACTGAAGCGACCACCGAGCCCAAAGAAGCATATCTCCAGACTGCGACCACGGCCACCCATGTCGCGAAGGAAATCGCGAAGGCCGCTGGCGCTACGGCCGCAAACACACCGGCAGCAGCAGCCACTCCCTTGCCTCCTCTGAAAGAGGCAAACACGGTCCATATATGACCGCAGACCGCTGCGAGTCCGCCGAGCAGCATCAGCTCTACCTGACCCAGCGCCAGTCCCTCTCTCCACAGAAGCGCACCCAGAAGAGCACTCGCTGCTCCCTTGCAGGCGTCGAGCAAAAGAACCGCTACACCGGGAGTCGCGCCCAGGGTCCTAAAGGTATTTGCGGCCCCCAGGTTGCCGCTACCGTGCTCCCTGAGGTCGATTTTCATGACGAGCCTGCTCACAATCAGACTGAAGGGTACAGAGCCAAGCAGATATCCGAGTACCACGGTGAAAATGACCCTGTCCATCAATTGCTTCTCCTGCCCGCGTCGGTTCTCAGACGCAGCCTGATCGGCGTTCCGTGAAAGCCGAACGCTTCCCTTAGACAGCGTATCATATAGAGGATGTATGCCTTCCTGAACGACTTCGCCTCAGAAACGATAAGGGTGAAGATCGGCGGCTCCACCGAGGCCTGAAAGGCCCGTTTGATGAAAGGCGTGCGTCCGGAACTGCTCACCGGGGGCTTTGTCTTGCGCGTTGCCTCCTCCAGCACCTCCATAAGCTGTTCTTCAGGCACGCGTTTTCTGCTCTCTGAGAGCACCTGGAGAGCCATTTCGGGCAGTTTGGAGACTCTCTGACCTGTCAGGGCCGAAACAAAGACGACCGGCGCGTAGTTAAGAAAAGGAACGCGCTCCCTCACTGACTTCTCCAGTTCTATGGCAGTCCTCGAATGCTTTTCCACCAGGTCCCACTTGTTGAAGACGACTACCGACGGCTTATCAGATTTGTGGGCAAGTGCGGCGATTCTGGCGTCCTGTGCTGAGAACGCGGAGGACGCATCAAACACGATGAAGGCCACGTTTGCCCTTTCCACACTTCTGACTGCCCTAACGACGCTGTATACCTCCACAGCACTTGAGACGCTCCTCTTTCTCTTAAGGCCTGCCGTGTCCACGAGCACGAAGTCGTGCCCTTCGTACTTGAAGAAAGAGTCGATGGAGTCTCTGGTTGTCCCGGGGATCTCATCAACCACCATTCTCTCCTCGCGAAGCAGCCTGTTCACGAGCGACGACTTGCCCACGTTCGGCTTCCCTATCACTGCAATTCTAGCCGCGTCACGTGGCTCCTCCACGGCGGGAACCTCACCGAGTGAATCGACTATCTTCTCGAGCAGCTCACCCGTTCCTCTTCCGTGGAGCGCCGAGAGAGCAACGGGCTCGCCCATCCCGAGCTGGTGGAACTCGTGCGTCAGGACCTCGCGTTCCTCGTTGTCGATTTTGTTCACAGCCAGAATCGAAGTCTTGTTCCGCTCGCGCAACAGGCGCGCGATCTCAACATCAAGCGGCGTGACCCCACTTGAGCCGTCCACAAGAAGAATGACGACACCGGAGTTCTCAATTGCCATGGACGCTTGCTCCCTCACCAACGCCTCCATACCTGCTTCCGCATCAGGTACGTACCCCCCCGTGTCAACCAGGAAAAACGAGCTCCGTCCCCACCTCACAATGGCGAAGTTTCTGTCTCTGGTTACACCAGGCTCTCCGTGAACAACCGCTGCCTTCCTTCCAAGGAGTCTATTGAAAAGCGTGGACTTCCCCACGTTTGGTCGACCCACTATCGTCACAACCAACTTCTCTATCACCTATTCCTTCCACCATGACTTCGTGACCCGAGAGCTCCTGTAGCTCATCAGGACACATCCCGTCCAGAAAAAGCCCGTCGTCGTTGAGGCAGCTATCGGGAATGACGGCGATCTCATCTGGCCTCAGGAGGCCGATCGCGGCCAGCAGGTCTCTACCAGTCAGAAGACCGGAGACAGTGATCGACTCACCCAAAAAACCATTCGTCACGCCCACTGCGCGCTCTCCCCCCCCGCTCAGAACCTCGGTCCACACCGGTTCGGCAAGCCTTCCAGTGAGAACGGCCACGGGCCTGCCCTCACTCCGTCGGCGGATACGATTCTTCACCGAAGCGACCTGCTCGAGAAGAAGACGCACAAGGCCCACACCGTTCTCCAACTGTGGATAGCCCTCGTATTCCTCATCGGAGGGAATCGCTGAGCCTGTGAGAAGGTAGAACTCGTCGGCGGCAAAGACAAACCTGCTTCCGATTCGTCGGAGAAAATCCCTCTGCCACCCGTATACGCTGTCCAGGAGCTGCGCACTGGCGTCTGCACCTACGGGTCTTAAGGCGGTCAGCCCGCGTCTGAACTTTGTGAGCCCTACAGGAACCACGGCCAGGCTACTTACTGCCGGAAACAGCCCGGCCAGATCCGCCACTGTCCTCTCCAACTCAGCGCCATCATTTATGTCCGGACACAACACGACCTGGGCGTGAACAGAGATTCCACCCTCTTTCAACAATCTGAGCTTCGTGAGCACTTCCGCTCCTTTTGGCACGCCCAGCATTCTTGCCCGCAAGGACGGATTCGTCGTATGCACTGATACGTAAAGAGGGCTCAGGCTCTGCTCCACGATGCGCTTAAGAGCTGATCTCCCCAGGTTGCTCATGGTGATGAAGTTGCCGTGAAGAAACGACAGGCGATAATCTTCGTCCTTCACGTAGAGTGTCTTTCGCATGCCGCCCGGCAACTGGTCTATGAAGCAGAAGATGCACCTGTTGGAACAGGTCAGAGGTTTGAGCGGCTCGAATCTCAATCCGAAAACACCGCTCTCGTCTCTTTTCAGCCTGACCTCAAACAGCGCTGAATCCCGTCTGGCTCTGGCAACGACGGTCTCACTGTCCGTGTGGTACATGAAATCGATCACGTCCCTGACGGGGTCGCCCTCGACGGACACGAGCCTGTCGTTTTTCCTGAGCCCCGCCTGCTCCGCCGGGCCGCCCTCTTTGACCGCTTCGATCTTCAGCATCGTGTTTCCTGCGGGTGTCACGCGTGGAGTCGGCCGCTGACCGCTCTGAGATGGATGGAGCGGGCAACGGGATTTGAACCCGCGACTCTCAGCTTGGGAAGCTGATACTCTACCACTGAGTTATGCCCGCTCTAACAATTACCTAAGCTGTAAACAGAAATAACTTAAAGAATTGCAGCCGCCATGTCAAGTAGTATTTGACATCGCCTCACCACCTCGGAGAGCGGCTCTGCGGTGCCCCCGCTTCGCACTGAAGAGGCGCCGCTCCCTTCTGATTGCCTCAGAGAAAGAGGCCTGCCTTTCCGAGTGAGCTTGAAACCTTCTCGGCGGTGCGGCCTGTGGCCTCGCCCTCGGGAATGTTCACCCATTCCTTGACCGCTGCCCCGGCAAACCAGGTGAGTTGTCTTTTCGCAAAACGTCGGGTCTGCGTCTTTGCTTTCTCTCTCGCGGTTTCCAGCGACACTTCTCCTCGCAGGTATTTCACTATTTCACGATACCCAACGGTTCTGAAGGAAGGCCATGCTTCCGAGAAGCCGCGCTCCATCAGTTCCCGCACCTCGTCCACAAACCCGGCCCCCATCATCTTATCGAATCTGTGGTTTATCATTTGGTACAGCGACGCCCTCGGGCGGTCAAGTCCTACTAGAAACAGCTCGAAAGGTGCGGATTCTGTTGAGGTCTTCTGCAATTCCGATATGGGCCTTCCAGTAATCGTGAAGACTTCAATCGCCCGGACAATTCTCTCCACGTCACGGGGATGGATACGTTCTGCCGAGGCCGGGTCAACTTCGGCCAGCTTCCCGTGAAGCGACTCACGGCCTTCTCGCTGAGCCACCCCCTTGAGCTTCTCCCGAAGCGCCTCGTCCCTTTCGGGGCCCTGAAACAGCCCCTTCCCCAGCGCCCTGAGGTATAGCCCCGAACCACCAACCACCAGCGGAATCTTCCCGGCGGCAAGCAGGTTCTCGATAACAGCCACGGCCTCTCGTCGGTATCGCCCGCAGCTGTAAACTTCCCACGGGGACACCGTGTCTATCAGATGATGCGGGACTCGTGAGCGTTCGTGAGGAGTGGGCTTAGCAGTACCTATGTCGAGCAGCTTGTAGATTTGACGCGAGTCAGCGGAGACTATTTCCCAGCCACGTGCTTGCGCAATTTCTAATGCGACTCCGGTCTTCCCTACGGCCGTGGGGCCGACGATACCAGGGATGAGTAAGCTCTTTTTGACCTCACCTGTCGCCTGCGATTTCACGTTCTTCCCAGTCTTCGCTCTAGTTCCTCCAGAGAGATTCTGACAAACGTCGGGCGACCGTGTGGATCCCCTTGAGGCATGCTGGTGCCAAAAAGCCTGTCGACCAGATAGTTCATCTCTTCAAGGCTCAGGATGTCTCCCGCCTTGACAGCGGCGTGGCATGCAAAGGAACGGGCGACGCGCTCCTCAATCGGCCGGTTCTCAGCAGAATCACAGGCCGCAGTGTCGATTATGTCGTGCAACAGCTCCCCCTCACGCCACCCTCGCAACCCTGCGGGTATCCCCCGCACAACTATCCTGCCCTTGCCCGATGCCCTTATGTCAAAACCCAACCTTCGCAGATAGGCCTCAATATCAAGCAAAGCCTCAAACTCCTCTTTCGTAAGATCCATCAGGAGAGGAAACAGCAGTTGCTGGCTTGAGGGCGACCCTTTGGAGAGTACGTTCAGTGCCTCTTCGTAAAGGATGCGTTCGTGGGCGGCGTGCTGGTCTAAGACGACCAGCCCTCCCTTAATCTGTGCGAGAACGTAGCTCCTGTGTAGCTGCCAGAGAGGCACCATGACGCCTTCGCTCTCCAGCCCCGCCTCTGACGAGGGGCGCGAGACGGGCGCCTGACTGGCAAAAGAGAGCTGCGTACCGGACGAGTCGTATTCGGCTGATATTTCACGAGATACGGACGGTGTCTCAGCTTTTACATTAGATACCCAGTCGTAAGGGGATTCGATTCCCTCAAGCACAGCACCTGACGCCTCGGACAGCACGCCCTTCACAGTGTCCCTGACGAAACCTCTGACGGACCTCTCGTCTGCGAACTTCACTTCTCTCTTCGTGGGATGGATGTTCACGTCCACTTTGTCCCGGGGCACGTTTATGAGGATGATGCACATGGGATATCTGTCGCGAGGCAGCAACTCAGCGTAGGCCTCTCTCAGTGCGAAGATCAGCGTTGGACTCGCGACCCAACGTCTGTTGACAAAGAAAAGCTGGTGTTCGCTGTTGGCTCGGGAGAGCTCTGCGCTGCCCACAAACCCTCTGATCGTCATGTCCACGCTGTCGCGCTCAACGGGGTTGAGCTGCTCTGCAGTCTGAAGACCGTAAAGCGAAACCACTCTGTCGAAGAGACGCTCCGCCGGCGGTAGACTGAGAAGCTCACGCTCGTTCTGTTTCAGCAAGAAGTGAATGTTCTCGAAGGCCAAGGCATAAGAACTCATCACTCTGATAATGTGTCTGAACTCAGTGCTCCTCGACTTGAGAAACCTTCGTCTGACAGGAGTGTTGAAAAAGAGGTCCCGGGCCGTTACGGTCGTTCCTGGAGCACGACCGGTTTCCGACACCTCTCCGATCTCCCCTGCCGCGCAGTGAACAACCGTTCCCGATAGTTCTTCCTTGCTGCGCGTGGTGAGTGTCAGTCTCGAAACCTGAGCAATGCTAGGTAGCGCCTCTCCTCTGAAGCCAAGCGTTTTGATGCCGAACAGACCGTCTTCCTTCGAGAGCTTACTAGTTGAATGTCTTTCCAGGCTGAGCAGGGCGTCCTCCTTGCTCATACCCGTCCCGTCATCAGAAACAGTGATTTCCCTGTAGAGAGGCTCTACGATGCGTACAGTGATTCGAGAAGCACCCGCGTCAATGGAGTTTTCTATGAGCTCCTTCACAACGCTGGAGGGCCGCTCTATGATCTCACCAGCGGCGATTTCTCTAATCAATTCTTCCGGGAGCTTTCTTATCTGCACGTAGACCTCCGCTCTCAAAACTATATCAGAAAGCGGCGGACCTGTGTCAAAAGAGTGCTGCTTTGTTTCTGAAGCGGCAATGCCACCGGCGCACAGCGAGGGACGTGCTTCACGCGCGCGATGACATCAGAGGGTCTCGAGGAACGCAAGCAAGTGCTCGACCTGCTCCTCGGACAGAGTCGAACTGAAGGAGGGCATGCTTCCCACGGGAGCAGTCAGCTGCTGTCTGACGTTCTCCGGCGTAGCAGGTTTACCGCTGAAAGGAAGTGTGTCCTTCTTGAGGATCCCCTTCAGACCCGGACCCATCTTCCCTTCCTCCCTGTCAGCATAGTGGCAGAAGGAGCAGTTGCTGTCAAAGAGCGCCGCGCCTTGTTCTGCGTCGCTTGATAGCTCCACGACCGCAGATTCCTCAGTGGACCGGGTAAGGGGAGTCCGACCGGCACCCAGGAAGAAATAACCGGCGGACGTCGAGAAGACGAGAAAGCCCAGAACGAGCACCATCATCCCCATGGACGGAACGAATCTGGTGAATTCCCTGTAGAATCGGACTACGGAGAGCTTAAGTACGAGCACTATGAAAAGCGCAAGAGCCAGCACACCATGAAAGACTGCCCTCACAGAGAGATCCTCCCCACCCATCCGAACATACTCGAGACAGAAATAGCTTATCACCAGAAGCAATATCGCGAAGGCCGCACCGAATGCTTTGTGCAGCCTCCTGAGGGTCACCGCACTCATCCTGCGTTCCGCCTTGCCCATTAGCGCCAGCATGCACGCGGCTGCAATCAGTCCGCATCCGAGAAAGACACTGGCCAATACGGATTTGACCAGAAGTGACATTTAACTCTCCTTTTCTGCTTCCTTCAGAGGACAACTAGCACGGCCGAGAAAATGTAACTACCGGCTTAGGTCTCTCCCTTCTTGAACCCGCGTTCGCCGCCAAAGTCCGTTTCACAACGAAGCCAATCTTCACCGAAAATGCAAGAGGTGTAAGAACTCTTCCTACCCGAAGACCCTCTCTTACCTTCCAGTCTCTCTGCACGGACATGAATCACTCCGTTCTTTCAGTCTATTTCTTCGGGAAACGGCTCACCAGTGCCGTTAAATGACAAGACCGGAGATGCGGCGGAGCGACCTCCAGGAAAGCCTGCACCCTCCTCCGCCGCACTACTTCCGGTACTCAAGAAAGACAAAGACTACTTCGTCTCTTCCTTCGTTTCCTTTGCTTCTTTCGCTCTTGTTTCTGCCTCGGCCTTTTTCACCGATGCAACGTACGCCGTCAAATCGGCCAGCTTCTGATCATCCCAGCTGAGGGCTTCTCCTTTCATGGGCATCGTGATGCACCAGTTGTTCACCTGACTCAACGTCATCACCCTCTCCGCCATTTTGAAGTACACGGGATACTTCGCACCGAGGTTGTCAAAGGCCGGGATGGTCATGTCGCCCATTTTACCGTCCCTGCTGCCGCCCTCCACGTGACAAGAATTGCACGTCATGCCGCTGGTTCCCAGGCTCTTGTCGTTGAACAGCGCTTTCCCGTTCTTCACGGACTTGGCTAACTCTGCCGCCGGGTCTACCATTTCCTCCGCCCCCTTCCCCTTCTCCTGTTCATCGGCGTAGGCAAGCAGGACGCACGTAACAAACAGAACCGCTAGAATGAGGGTCAACGCTTTCTTCACTGTTACACCTCCTTTGACGACAGCCAAACTGGATTGCCCTATATAGGACTCCTCCATAAAGACAGTCTCACGCTTCCGCAAGCAGCGCAAAAAAGACCAGAAGGCAGAAACGTCCCTCTTGCTTCAGTGTGTTGTCGGGAAATCAGGGCCAAGCACGTGACACTGAAATCTACCCCGTACCCATACGGTGTCAAGCCCCAAAATCGAAGCAAACGTGCCCTTCCAGATTCCCGGCCCACGGTCACGCCTCGTGGTCCTGCCAACAAGGAGCCGGCTCAGCGCCCGAAACGGCCATCGCGGTTCCAGTTGCCAGCGAAGGAGTCCCATGGGTATCGGCTCACTCGAGAGATCCAGACTCGGCCGAGACCCTTTTGAGGCCAATCGGGTGCAGAAGTCCTTGTTGACAAATGAGATAAGATATGGTATCTTATATGGTACGGGGTGAAGTGTCTCAAAGGAGCGTCGGGCCTGCAGAGAAGAGCAGAGCCTGGCGGGATCAGCTGGACCGGAAGTCTTTGCCTTCTTGATTGGACCACGGGACTGAGGCAGAAAACCGTTTGTAACAAGCCGACGGGTTAGAGTGCGAATCCTTTCGCACTGACACCCCGACAGGCTTCTTTGGCCTAATCACTCCGGGGTCGGGGAGTTGCGTTCAGACGGTGCTAACAAAGAGATGACGCCGCATCTGAACGCAACGCTGCGGTGTCTACCCGGAGTGGCAGACAAAACAGCAACACGTATCGAGAGGGGGTGATACAGAAACGCTTTCCCGATTTGCTCGCGAGCCGGGATTAGACTGGAGATTTGGTTGAGACCGAGTGACCGGAGCTGTGTCGGCAGGTGCACCTGCTGACGGAAGTGCTTCTGCACTCGGCCGGATGGAGGTCAATCATGAAGATTTTGCTCACGAGTCTTGCGCTTCTTCTGCTCTTGACGGTTCCTGCGTGGGCCATACAGCACCTGAGCTACAGCTGGGAAGACTGCACCGGTACCATCCTTGGCTACTCCGGAAACCTGGCGAACCCGACTAACGTTACTGGACTCCAAGCAGGTTCTAAGGGCGACGTTCCGCCTTTGACCTGGAGTTGTCCCGGTGCGTATGACGGGGTTCGCTATCTCCACGTGGCCGAGAGCCCGCACAGCAGTACCCCGCAGGCTTATCTGGTGTGTATTACGGGTCTTCAGACCGGTGACAGCGTCTACGCCAGCTACTGGGGTTGGGACGACGAAGCCACTGATCCGTACCCCTCGCTGAGAATCTGGGCCCACTATTCCAACGCGGTGCTGTGTTCTGACTGCCCCGGCGACTATGAGGGCTCTGCTGGTGAAGGCAGAAACAACACTGGCTACACCGCCGGAACCGGCTGGGAGAAGATGTCCGCTAGCTGGATATACGGCGTGGACGGAAGTCCCTATGCGGACGCAGCAGCTCTCGTTATCGAGATGCGCCTGTACAGCTCGCCGACCACCTCGACAGTGTACTCCACGGACTACTGGGCCGACCTGGTAGAGGTCAGCATTCCTGACCACGCCAGGGCGTGCTTCCCGGATTGGTCACCGACTCCTGTCGAGAACACAACCTGGGGTAGGGTGAAGAGCCTGTTCAGATAGTCTACCCCGAGAACACGGCTTAAACGTTCCGAGGGCTCGGCGCTTTGCGTCGAGCCCTCGACGTTACTGACACAGCGGAAGCGCAGGAGTTGCGCGTCCCGAATCAGTACGAAATTACATGTCGGCTTCCTTCGGTGCCTCTTCAGCTGCTTCCTCGAAGCGTCCGCCCAGATGCTTGGCCAGAAACTTCTCTGCGGCCGCGTAGAATTTAAGACGATTCTCGGGCTTGGCGAATCCGTGGCCCTCATCCGGAAACAGCATGTATTCGTAGTCTATCCCCTTCTCCTCTAGCGCCGCCACAATTTGCTCCGACTCTGCGGCCGGAACGCGCGGGTCGTTGGCACCCTGAGCTATCAGCATAGGGACCTTTATCTGATCGACCTTGAAAAGAGGAGAGCGTGATTTCAGAAACTCTGGCTCGGTCTCGGGGTTGCCGACGCGCTCATAAAGAAGTGGCCTGAGGCTGGACCAGTAAGGCGGGATGGAGGCCATCCACGATATTAGATTGCTGGGCCCCACCAGGTCCACTGCGCAGCAGAAGACGTCCGGAGTAAAGGTCACCCCAACCAGAGCGGCATATCCACCCCAGGAGCCCCCATAGATGGCTATCTTATCCGCATCGGCAATGCCCTGCTCCACGGCCCAGTTCGCAGCGTCCACTACGTCCTGGTTCATCTTTCCGCCCCATTCCCTGTTACTGGCGTTGAGGAAGTCCTTGCCGTATCCGGAAGAGCCGCGGTAATTGACCTGCAGGCACACGTAGCCGCGGTTTGCCAACCACTGAGCCTCGGGATGATAGCCCCAGCCGTCGCGGGCGTAAGGTCCGCCGTGAACGTTCACGACCATCGGCAGGTTCTTCTTGCCCTTTCCAGGAGGATACGTGATGTAACCATGGATCGTCAGCCCGTCCCTGGCAGTGAAGGACACCGGTTCCATCGAAGCCAGCCTGTATTTCTTGAGCTCCGGCCTGTGGTCAAAAAGAAACGTTCCCTTCCTGGTGTTACGATCGTAGGCATAGTAGGAGACGGGACCGTCGTCCTTGGTGAAGCCCACGAGCCAGGTGTCGTCCGCATTATCCCGGTCGTAGACGAAGTAGTCTCCGTGATCCAGCTTGGAGATTGCGTTAAAGTCGTCTCTTATAGACTCATCCAGAATCTGCCACTCCAGTCGCGCCCTCTCGAACACAACGGCCTGAATCTCGTACGTGTCAGGGTTACCCATGACTCTGCTCACGTCATATTGAGGATCTTCGGCCAGCACCTCCACCTCTCCTGAAGCGATGCTCAGCTTGACCAGCCGGCCGGTGTTGGCGTTTCTTGAATCGATGCAGTACACGAAGTCTCCGTCCTTAGTGAAACCCAGGGCGTCGCTCGACAGGCTGTTCTCCGTGTCCCACGTGAGCACTTTGTTCCAGGTCGCATCCTCGCTCTCCCTCACGAGCAGGTCGAAACCCCCGTCCGGAGTGGCTGCCATGGCGCCGCGCACCTTAAGCTCCGTGTCGGCCATCCACCCAGCGAAATTGCCGGGGTTTCTCGCCACCAGTTTGAGCTCACCCGTTGTCAGGTCAAGATGGTAGACATCGTGTACGCGCGGATTCTCCTTGTTCATCTCGATCAGTAGGTCGTTCGGAAAGTGCTTGTCACGGTCAAGTATGCGAACCTGTACATCTTCGTACGGGGTGAGATCTCTTATCTCGTCGGTTGAGAGATTCACGGCATACAGACGCCAGTTCTCGTTTCCACCCACGTCCTGAAGATACATGATGTGTTCACTGTCCCCTGCCCAGAAGTAACGACGTATTCCTCGATTGTCGTCCTTGGTGACGGCTCTGTCGTCGTCCTGCCCGATGGTCTTGACCCAGACGTTCAGCACATCATCCACCGGCGCCAGATAGGCCATCATTGTGCCATCAGGCGAAATCCGAGGACTCACCTTCTGCGGATTCCCGAAGAGCACCTCACGAGGAATGATCTCGTGCTTCACCTTGGCGCACGAGAAGCTCATAAGTAAAACCGCGCCACAGAGGATCAGTAGAGTGAAAATCCAGATTGGTCTAGAACGTTTCATGGTTCCTCCTCCTTTGCGTCCTGTTGACCAACATTGGCCGATGCCGCCGAGTCTCCAGACTCACGGGGCATAGCAGTGAATAGGGCCGAGGGGAATACGAAGCGGCAGACTTCGAAGCCGAGGCACCACGAGGCAACATACTGTATGGCTCGGAACGTGTCCGGTATTCAAGATATCAATCGAACAGGGCTACCGGCGTCGCCGGGGAAACCTCAAGCCGCCTACAATCATCTTCGCAACGTCACAGTAATGGTAAGGATTTGTTCTCTCACGTCAAGGAAATTAGTGAGAGCGCCTGATGAAGCGGAACAGGCGCCACGGGCCCGTCAGGCGTCAGGGAGTCTGTAGGCGCTCTAGAATGTGCCGACGTAGCTCTCCGTGGGCTCGGGCACCGGTTGCGTGTCCCATACTCAGAATCCGAATCGGAGCGCTGCCGTAGCACGTCTTCTGTACGGGATACTGCACTATCTGATCATACAGCGCCAGTAAGGGAAAGACGTTCTCGTCCTCCACTCGGAGGTAGTCCGCTTCGAAGTTGAGAACGTCTCTTATTACATGTGGATTCTCTCTGGCCAATCGCCCGGTCATTCTGCGGTAGGCGGAAGTGACGAACACTTCACCCAGCGCGGCCCCAGCCATTATCGGAACATAGGCATTGGCACTGTTGAAGTATGCTCTGTGAAGATTGGTGACCCACCCGCCGAGACTTATACCAGTCACAATGACGCGCCCGCCGCCCGACGCACGGGCAGAAGATGTTATCGCCTCAACAAGCTTGACCGAGACAGAAAGCACAGCAGCAAAGTCGGAGAGAGATCGCATTCTGCGCATACCGGCGAATCGTCTGACGTCCTTATGAAAGGCGGCGCGAAGATTGAAAAGGTTCGCTTCGACCAAATGCCTTCGCGAGAAGAGAACGTTCTTGAAGGTGTTCTTGCTAAAACGTGCATAGTCAAACGGGCTTTCAAGCCCGCCGTGGTGATATATGATCGTCGGACATTCTCTGCCTTTCCATTGAACGATGTGGAACGCAGGATCCAGCTTCCCTGCCAGCCCTTGAGCCTCAACTTCGTAGTATCCCTCACCCGTTATTTCGGGAAGCCGGAGAAGAGTTGCCTCCAGGTGTTCCTCAAGCGTGGGACTCTCGATACTCCTATCGAAGAATCTGGAGCTTCCCAGAGCCAAAACGGAAAGGCCAACAGTGAGATTATCCAAGGTGATGTGAATGTTCATCAGGAAACGGCAGAAGGATCGGCGATTGCCTGACGGGCTTTTTTCAAATCACAGATATCTTTCGGCCAGTATAACTGTGCCCCTTTGAAATCCAATTCGGGGGCAGGAGAAACGTATCTCACCGCACCAATGCGCCCCAACAGTTCCTCGATTCTCTGCAATATTACTCCGCCTTCACGAGGTGTCTGAGGTGATATCACCACAAAAGTGGCTTCTCCGGTCCTGCCCACGGAGTCCACCTCTCTTATCCCCTTACGCAGGCCGCCACAGAATTCCTCCAGGAACGCGCTCCGCCACTCGTCTCCTAGCTTCTGAAAGGCTGCTGTCAATCCCTCAATTTGGACCACGGTGATGCAGAACCCAATGCCGTACCGTTCGTACCGCTTGCTCTCGTCCTCTATCTTCCGGACAATCGTCTCCGCGCCCAACAGCCCTGTCTCTTCATCCTCCTCGCTGAACTGTTCCGTCTGGACTGAGATCAAGGTCGTCTGCAGCCCGTGCGCGGCATATCCACAGAATGACTGGAACAACTCGTTGTCGCTCTGGCTGAATGGTTCCTTGCTCCCTTCACACATGCGAAGGACCATGCAGACTCCGAGGAACTTCGTAGCTACTCTCAGCGGTCCGGCCATGAATGAGTTGACACCGAGCCTTTCTAGCTCCAGCGCCAGAGTTTCATCGGCGCTGTCAGAAGAGATGAAGCTCATCTCCTTCACTGATTCCGTGGTCAGAAGCTCTTTGATTTTGCCAAACTGCTCCTCATCCTCCACGCCCTCAACACCGTGGAGACGGTCTACAAACCAACTGCGGCCGTCTTCGCAGACCACGAGGCACACATCGGCCTTGAAGAGCCGGATTCCCTCTGCCGCAACGGTTCGGGCAACGTCCTCGACCGTCTCAGCCGTCATCACAGACGAAGCCATCTGATTGAGTTCTGATAATACTTCCGCCTGCTCCTTGAATCCCATAAGAGATGTCTCTCTATCAAGTTCTTTCCCTATCACCCGCCCAACTTTTTCGACGGCGTTCACAAAACCCTCAAGTTCCGTGTCACTCACTTTGAGAGAATCGAAAACCATTAACCCGGTCTTCTGTTCTATCTTGAGGGGTGCGAACAGTATCCCTGTGCTTTCGCTGTCCAGAGTGGACGAGACAAGACCCGCTGGCAGGAGCATCTGGGGTTTGCCAGAAGAAGCGGCCCGACCCAGGAAGCCCTTTCCCACGGTCACTGACCTTGGAAACACGGACGTGTCCTCTTCCACAGAGGATGCCAGCAGGATCAGATTCTTTTCGTCTTCTTTGCTTGGCAGATAGAAGTAGCAGTCAGCATCAAGTCTTTCAGAAAGGGAGTTGGCCAGGAGCTTCATCTTGTCAGCAAACGGAATGTCCTTCGCCATCTCCTCCTCGATTGCTTCTCGAAGGGTAAACTCGAAAGTCCTACTGGAGATTTCGCTGTATGCAAGGGTCTTCTGTATAATCTGCGTTGCCCGCTCCGCCAATCTCTCAAGAATGTGCAAGTCTTTCTCTACGAACACCAGAGGATCTTTGGAACTGCTGACGTTCAGTACACCTATGGGGCGACCTTCCGCAATCAGCGGCACGCACATGGCCGCCTTTATATCGCTTCTTTCTATTCCGCGTCTAAGATCCTCGTTTTCCGGCTCTCCAGAAATCAAAAGCGGGCGACCCTCCTGGGCCACCTTACCCGCAATGCCCTCTCCTACTCTCTGTCGTGTTCTCTCTACGGTCTCACCACTCAGACCCTGAGCCATTGCAATACGCAACTCTTTTCCCGTATCGTCCAACAGCATGATGGAACCCGACCCAGCTCCGGTACATCCGATTGCCAGTTCTAGAATCCACTTCAAGAGCTTCTGCCTATCCAGGGCAAGATCGAGCGTTTCGGTGAGAGTTCCCAGAGCCTCTGACTCCTCCGTGCCAAGCTCTGCAACCGGCGCCTTGGCGGCCCCCGGCTCAGGCCCACCCTCCGCAGCTTCCCGCGGACTCATCGTCACGATTCCGCTCCCGAGGATCTCTCCCAACAACTGCTCGGCCTCCGAACTTCCGCAGATCGCAACCTCCACCCCTAGAGAGCTCAGCGTAGACACGTTCGATGTCGTCGGGAGCCTCATTATCTCGGCAATCCTCAGTGCCACTGCCCCAGCGTCAGCGTCCGCTAGTGACACTAACTCCCACCGATCATCGTTGAGGACAGCCGGGATCACATCCAGGTCAGCTTCCTTCAGACCCACAATTGCGAGTTTCTTCTTTGTACCTAGCATTAATTAGTGCCTTCCCTAAGTATTTTGGCGCATGCCGATTGGAGAGCAACAACCGTACCAAGATGCCCGGAACTTAGAAAGCTGTTTCGTCTAGCTGCCAGCTCTGCAACTGCATCCGACAATGCCAGTTCCACTAACGGCCTGCGCGTCAGCAGAAGACGCCCCGAAGTCAGAACATCTGGCCGATTGCAGACTGCAACGCTTCTCGCGTTTTGAAAGACGCTCATACCGCCTGTCAGTTCAACGAATTGTGCACCAACGAACTACCACGGCTCCCCATACTACTCCACCCTGACTCTTGCGGTGCTAATATTGCCAGCCCGGTCCCTCACCCTTACGACCACGCTGTGCTCGTCTGCCGAGAGTCCCTCAAGCAGAAACGAGAACTTCTCATCTTTTGAGTCCAGCATGCCGTCGGAAGCCCGAAGTTTTTTCCATCCACTGCCATCCAGGGAGTAGGCCAAGCCCACAATCGGGCTCATGTTGTCCGAAGCGTTTCCCTCTATTCTAACGCCGTCCTGCTGTGCCTTATGCCTCAGCTCGGTCACAACCGGAGGAGTGTTATCAACCTCGAAGGGGAGACTGGTGTTTTCCGCACTAAGAGCCTCCGACGGGACGTTGTCGGGCGAATCAGTGGCCACCACCTTCAGGACGTAAGTTCCGTCGGGGAAGGAGGCGGTATTCCACGTATAGATCAGCTCACTCCAGTCCTCTTCGAGAAGCTTCCAATTCCTTTCTTCCTCTCCTTTATAGAAAACAGAGAACACTTGCCTGTCACCGTTGGGATCTGAGGCCTCCCAGACAGCAGTCCGAAAGACACGAGCCCAGGCCCCCTGCTCCACGGCGTGTTCATCCTCATCCGTGACGAGTGAGTATTCCACTTTGACCCCTCCAGGAAGTGTCTGCGACACACGTTCAGTAATCTTGTCTATACCTCCTGCATCAAACGGAATTCCCTGCGGAATGACTCGAACGAATCCCACGCTGGGTGCAATGTTCTTCTCGAGATACGAAAGGATTACCCTGCCCAGCGAAGGAGAGGACCTGCCCCTCCCTGAGCGGAGCACGGCCTTCCATTGAACAAACCTGGCTGACCGTACGCCGGAGATCTGCCCCGGAGACGGAAGCTCTCTGCTCCAATCGCTCCAAGTCCGGTCCGGCGTCTCCGAGTTTCCGGCTCGTACCCGGAACGCCACAGACGTTCCGGGCGGCGTCTCGGCTTCCCAGTCCAGGCTCCCCCACCGTGACACACCCACGGCGTCGAACGTCTTCGACACAAGAGTGCCTTCCCTGCAAAAGGCCGGTCCGGCCGAGTAGACTCTGGCTCTGTTCCCTGTAGACAGCAGCAGCCCCCCGTTGCGCCCGATGATGTCCAGAACCTGTGACTCTACCACTTTGTGGAGGAGCTCCAGCTCTCCGTCTATCAGACTATACACCGTACCGTCGTCGCCCGTGCCCACGATCAGGCTGTCCTCTCCGGCAAGCCAGAGCGAGTGGATTCCTGAGCGCGATGTGCCCCAAAGTTTGAGCACCGTTCCGTCCGCATTTATCCTGTACACACTCGACGGGAGCTTCTTGTTCTCACCGCGCTCGACACTGAATCCCTGTGCATCCGACTGTCCTGCACCTACCTCCTCGTTCTTCCCTCGACTCACTGCCGCCGCATACACCGCCCCACTCGAACCCAAAACCAGATCCTTCACTTCCTCCTCCCGGCAGTCATAGAGCACATCGGCCTCGTCCGGCCCGGAAACCGAAAGCACCAGACCACTCCCTTCGGTTCCCACCAATAGTTTCCCGTCCCCATATCGCGCACACATCACGTGTCGCTCTCCGGTTTCGTAAAAGACTTCTCCGATACCGTCCCGCCTTATCCTGTAGATTCTGCCCTTGTCGCCGCTGCCGGCGTATAGATTCCCGGCGTCGTCAAAAGTCAGACACCAAATGTAGCTCTCTTCGCTGTCAAAGAACACGGAGCTGTCGCCCTCAGGAGTTATCTTGTATACGAGACCTCCTGGCGACGTGCCCGCAAAGACACAGCCCCTATCGTCGACAGCAAGACTCAGAATCTCGAGCTCCTCGCTGTCCAAAACAACAGAGACCTCTCCCCTCGCGTTCAGCTTGAAGATCTTACCCCCGTCTCCGCTGCCCACGTAGACATTGCCCCGCCCGTCTTCTGCCAGACTCCAGAAGTAGCTTTCATCACTGCTCAGAAGCGTGTCGAGCTCCGGAGCCAGTGAAACGGTTCCCTGCCTGCTCACAGAAACACACTCGGGCGTACCGCCCCGAAAGTCAGTCGCTGTTTCGCTCGTCCAGAAAGATGTCTCTCTCGCCACAGGCGCACCCTTAATGCCAAGAAGGACTGCGACCAGGCACGAAAGGGCCGTCAGAACTCTCATTGAGCGACGTAAGCTAGTTCGTCTCACTGCTACCTCCTGATCTTCTCACGGTCCAGCTCCAGACTGACTGTGCGACACCCCTGTATGACATAATCCGTATCTATGATTGCATTATCAAGCACCCCGATGCGGCTTCTCGCGACCGAGCCCTCTCGTCCAGACGTGCTTACAACACTGGAGAACGACTCGGGCGGTGAGGGAAACGACTTCCCTTGGATGCCTGCCTCTCGTTCCTCCACAAACGCAACGCACTCCAGGCGGTTGCCCCTACCTGAGCTGGAAATCTGCGATATCAGCTGCTCCAGCTCCCTGGGGGGCAATCTTCTGTTAGTTGACTCCACTTCCCACGTCCGCATCTCAGGTGCGGAACACACCCTGATCTCAACCCGCTCAGACTGGCACGTTCCAGGAATGTGAAGCACGAACCGCTCCGAGTGCGATTGTCCTCTGAAGGGTCTCAATCGGACCATGACCTCTACGGAATCCCCGGCGGCAACGCGTTGTGAACTCAAGTACACTTCCTCAACGCCGGCAACCTTGCGGCTGTGTTCGACAGAGAGCCTGCAGGTGATGCTTACGGGATCGGTCCTTTCAAATTGGTTCTGCATTACAAGAGCCAGGGGGGCCGCCAGCGACTGCGCGATCGCAGCGGCCGGGCTTATGGAGAAAAACGAGTCTTTGTAACTGAGACTGCGCGTGCCGTGACCGGGACCTTCCAGTTCAATTTCGCAATCTACTTCTATGGTCATATCTCCTGTCGAACCCGTCACACCAAGCGCCGCACTGGAAACAGTCCATCCTACGAACGACGGTGTAAGCAGACTGTGTTTCATTACTCTGAAATTGAATTCCTTCGCCTCTACGCGATCAGATTCGACGGCTACGCTGACAGGGATCAACTCGGGGACTACACCTATCTGACCGACTACACCTGAGAGTCCATCGCGGGTGATGGTTCCCACCACCTCTGACGCACTTCCGAGCTTCACCGAACCTGACAGGCTAGGCAGTACGGCATGTATGTAAGCAGCACTCATAGGAATCTCTACGGCACCTGCGTAAAAAAGCCCGTGGCCAAACCCCAAAACTCTGCCTTCTCCGGCATAGGTCACCGTCCCGATGGCAGAGACCGTCGCGTCTCCGGTGACGAATTGCGCCGCAAGAGGAGCTCCAGCAACTAGCTCGAGCCCCGTGACTTCATCGTTCCCGCTGCCTGTTTGAGCCACGGTCATGTTGTATCGAATCAGCTCGCTTTCGATCATTCTTTGCACTGCCGGATGAAAGCCAGAGAGCAGAAGTGGAGTGTCAATCTCCTCCAGAACTCCTCCTGTTTCTCCAGAGTCCTCCCATCTGAATTTGCTCTCTGATTCAGATCCCATCGTTCCGCCGGCTGATTCCTGCTCCAGCATCTCACCTATCGGAGTCACCCCCGCGATGGGTTCCTTCGAGAAAGGCCACGCGTACGCGATGGCGCCCACGAGCTTTCCGTCTATGTAGACAGGAGTTCCGCTCATTCCTGCGGCGATCCCGGTGTGCTCAACCTGTTGCCCCGAAGCCCGAACAAGAATGAGATTCCCTTTCGGCCTCCAGTTTTTAAGCACGCCGAGAATCTCGATGTCGAATTCCTCTATGTGTGAGCCCGAAAAAACGGTCCTTGCCTTACCCTTCATACCCACGCGCACTTCATCAAGCCCCATCACGGACAGTTCGGTCGCGGCAGCAACAGTGCAAGTCAACATCAACGCACAGGCGGAAAGCAAAAACCACGGCATCCAGCCTCTCTTCACGCTCACGCTGGGTCTCACATTTGCCCTTCCTTTCACCCTAACCTTCTCCTTCACCCTCGCCTCTCCTTCTCCCTCAACTTCACCTCCGCCTTCCTCTTCAGCTTGACCGTCCTCTCCCCTTCTCCTTCGCTTCTGCTTTTCCTTTCAGCCACTTCCCCACAACGCGCTTCGTTTCAAAACGCACCCCCACCTCACTTGCCAGAGGCCTCATCCATGTTTATAATTCTATACTTCGAGCTACCCATTCCTAGCTGCTCTGCGTACCTTGTCTGAGCTTCGCCGTCAATGCCGGGTCGAATCCCCTTGAACTTGTCCTGACCAGGACCCACGTCCGGCCCCAACTCCGACTCCGGGAGTGAGTGCTGAGCATTCACCATGTCCAGAGCTGCCTGCTCAACGGCCACCGGGTCGAGGGAACCAACAATCCCAACGTTAGGCACTATGGGATTGTCACTCCAGTTGAGACAATCGCAGTCAGGAGTGACGTCTATCACGAAGTTGAAGAAGACCGCCCTCCCCTTCTTATTCTTCAGGACCCCGTAGGCAGTTTCTACGATCTTCTCGCACAGATTCTCCGGCGACTCATTCCACAGAACCCTGAGCGCGCGTTCCGGGCAAACTGAAATGCACTCACCGCACCCAATGCATTTTGAATGGTCAAACCCGGCCTTCTTAGAGACTATCTTTATCGCAGAAGCTGGACATACCTCGACGCATCGTGCACATCCGGTGCATAGATTTCTGTCCTTGTATTCGGGCTTTACGACCGCGTGCATCATCTGCTTTGCGCTTCTCGATCCCAGACCCATTCCCAGATTCTTCAAGGTCCCTCCAAAGCCCGTGGTCAAGTGGCCTTTGAAATGAGAGATACAAATGAGCGAATCCGCGTGATGAACCGCAGAGCCATACTTCACAGTGTTGAAGTGTTTGAGTCCCACTTCGACTTCCACGTAATCCTGGGATCGTATCCCGTCCGCTATCACAATCGGCGCCCCCATGGAGGCAAAACTGAATCCGTGTTGTACTGCAAGATTGATGTGATCTATGGCGTTGGTACGAGACCCGTGGTACAGAGTGGACGAGTCGGTCAAGAATGGTTTGCCGCCCTTCACTTTTGCCCAGTCCACCGCTTCCCTCACAAACATCGGGCGGACAAACGTTGTACAGCCCTTCTCTCCGAAGGTGATCTTTATTGCTACAAGATCATTTTTCCGGACAATGTTTAGTGACATGGCTTCAAACATGTCTCCGAATCTCTCCTTGAGGCTCCGGTTTGTACTAGATCGCGCAGGAGCGAAGAACACCTTACTGACTGCCCTCAAGGCCCACCTCCTCTAGAATCCGTCTCAGAACGCGCGCGCCCCTCAAGGCGGCATCCACGCTCAGACTCTCGTCAATCAAAATCCCCTGGTACCCCATGCGCACGAACCCGCTGATGACGTTCCTCCAATTGACTGTTCCCAGCCCCACCTCCAGGTGCTCGTCCCTGGCACCCTGGTTGTCGTGCACGTGCACGTGTGCCACGACGCTCCCAAGGTGCTCGAGCATCTTCTCTGGAGGAACAGTAGTCGTGTTCGCATGCCCAACGTCAAATGTAACTCCGAAGTTGTCAAGCCCCTCTACCAGGTGCAGGATCCCAGAAGCCAGGCTTCGCTCAACGAACGGAAGGCCGGCGGGCATGTTCTCAATGCACGCCTTCACGTGCTTCGCCCGGGCAAATTCGTTGATGCGCTGAAGTGAATCTTTCTCCAGCGCCCTCACCCTCTCACGCTCCTCAACGCTTCCCCTCGAACCCCACGCAGGGTGAACTACAACGGCCGTCGCCTCAATGAGGTGCCCCAGCTCAATCGCCTCAAGTACACCGCGAACACTTCGCTCTCGATGTGAATCATCGAGTGATCCAATGTCCACCTCATTGAACGGCGAATGAATCGCGAATTCCACGCCCAGGCTTTTTCGCACCGACTTCAGAAAGTCTGCGTTTATCTCAAGAGGCCTCCGGTAGGGAGAATCACAGACTATCTCCACTGCCTCAAAGCTATCTCTTGCCTTGTCAAAAAACTGCTCCACGGTACCCTTCATCAGGGTAGACGCACCTAGTTTCATCTTCTCGAGATCCCATGCTGACTCACACAACTTCACCCTTTTCAAGGACGATCTTCCAGACCGCCTCTCCGATGCGCTGTACCTCAAGCACTCTGTGGCCCTCCTCGCTAAGACACGTCGGAATGTCAACGGTCGCCGACGGGTCGTCCACCAGTATCTCCACGATATCGCCGGGAGAGAGTCCCTCCAATTCGACCTTGCAGCGAAGGAATACGTGGGAAGTCGTCTCACCCTTCAGGTTGAGGAATACTTCCTTGCCCCCTTCTCCACGGCTGTTCTCGTCATTCGTCAATGCCTTCCTCCGGGCGAGCTCCAGACGAACGCACGTATTTCCTCTTCAGCTCATCAAGTTTGCGTAGTGCTTCCATGGGTGTCAGGTGTTCAGTGTCAATTCCGGTCAGCTCCGACATCAGTAGCCTCGCGCTTTCTGAGAAGAGGTCAAGCTGCGGGTCTGAGCTTCGACGTTCAGGTCTGCGCCCGGACCTGAGTCTTCCGTTCTCGAGTGAATCCAAGACCCGTTTGGCTCGCTCCACTACAGGTTCAGGTAAGCCCGCGAGTCGTGCCACCTGAATGCCGTAACTTCTGTCAGAGACTCCTTCCACGACCTTGCGCACAAAGACAATCTTCTCGCCCCATTCCTTCACGAGAACGTTCAGATTCTTCACTCTCTCCAGCTCTGAGGCAAGCACAGTCAGCTCATGATAGTGCGTAGCGAACAGCGTACGAGGGCTCAGCTGGTGAAGGTGTTCCAGCACCGCCCACGCGATGCTCATACCATCAAACGTACTTGTGCCCCTCCCGATTTCGTCGAGTACCACCAGGCTCCTGGCGGTGCAATTATTGAGAATACTGGCAGTCTCACTCATTTCGACGAGGAACGTGGAGCGTCCCCTTGCGATGTCATCTGATGCCCCGAGGCGGCAAAATACTCGATCAACGATCCCGATCTCGGCAGAACCAGCAGGTACGTAGCCGCCCATCTGAGCAAGAATGACGGCAATCGCAACCTGACGCGTGAAGGTGGATTTCCCAGCCATGTTGGGACCCGTGATTATGAGAATCTGTGCATCCTCACAGTCCATCTCAACGTCGTTAGGCACGAACTCCTCTTCCTCCAACATTGCTTCCACGACGGGATGCCTGCTGTCGCGAAGGACGATCTTGCAGTCCTCGCGCATCACCGGCCTCACCCATCTTCTCTCCATTGCAACTCTCACCAGCGACAAAAGGAAATCTGCCTCCGCGACCGTGGCTGCCGCCTCAAGCAGGACGCCTGAAGCCCCCGAGACCTCCTGCTGAAGCTCTCCAAGCAGTCTGAGCTCGATCTCAAGCTCTCTCTCTTCGGCTCCGAGCACCAAACTTTCCTTTTCTTTTAGCTCCGCAGTGATGAAGCGCTCGGCATTAACCAGGGTCTGTTTTCTAACGTAGCCCGAAGGAACGAGCGAGAGATTCGGTTTGGTGACTTCGATGTAGTAGCCGAAGACTTTGTTGAACCCTACTTTGAGCGAGGTTATTCGCGTTCTCTTCCGTTCTCTATCTTGGAGCGACTTGATCCACTGTTTCGCTTCTCCCGAGCAATCTCTCACTTCGTCGAGTTCCTCGCAGAAGCCGGAGCGTATGAAGCCAGGAGTTCGAGCAAGGAGAGGAGCTTCCTCTATGAGCGCTCTCTCTATCAACGATGCCAGCTCATCGGTGTCGCGGATTGCGCTCGCCAGATTCCGAAGCAGCGCAGTCTCGGCTTCTGCAAGAATCGAACGGATTACGGGGAGCTTCCTCATGCATGCGCCGAGTGAGACAATCTCGCGCGGGCCACCCTTGCGGTTGACAATCCTACTGAGCAGCCTCTCGATATCTCCAAGGCCTGCGAGTGCCTCGCCCAATCCCTCCCTCATACGTACATTCTCGATGACCTCACCGACTGCTTCGTGACGTGCCCGAATCGCATCAACATGTGACAGTGGTCTGAGTAGGTTTGCCCGCAGAAACCTTGAGCCCATCGAGGTCTCTGTTCTCTTCAGATTCTCAAGCAGGGAACTCTCCTCAGTTCCGGTTCTGATAGAACATGTGAGCTCCAGATTGCGAATCGTAGTATCATCCATAAAAAGGAACTCGTGCTGCCTGTACCTCGCCAACTTGAAGATCTGACTGAGACCGGTTCCCTTGAGTTCCTTAAGGTATCCAAGCAATGCACCTGCCGCCACCGCACCCGCGTCGTCCCGGTCAAAGCCGAAACATTCGAGTGAAGAAACCTGGAAATGTGAAAGGAGCTCGGAGAGAGCAGCGTGCGCGCTGAAGCGCCATCCTTCTCTCTCTGTAATTCTGGGGGCAGAGCGTCCTCCGCTTCGTTCTCTGATGACAGCGCGAAGCTCAGAGTTCTCTGAAATCAGAACCTCTGTAGGGGACAGCCTTTCAAGCTCATCCAGAACCTCTTCACGCGTGAGGTCGGCCGCAGCGAATTCGCCTGTGGATACATCAGCAAGTGAAAACCCAAATGTGTTGCCATCCGCGATGGCAACGACGTAATTGTTCTGTCCCTCTTCAAGAAGTGAATCTGAGAGGACCGTCCCGGGTGTGATTACCTCCACGACCTCTCGACTGACCAGTTTCTTCTTCTTGCTCGCATCCTCTGTCTGCTCGCACACGGCCACGCTGTGGCCGCTTTTTATCAACCTGGATATGTAGCGTTCGGCGCTGTGCCATGGAATGCCGGCAAGGGGTATCTTCTCTTCCCCGTCTCTGTCCCTGGACGTGAGTGCGATCCCCAAGACTTTGGAAGCAACGAGAGCGTCTTCATAGAACATCTCGTAGAAATCTCCCATCCGGAACAGAAGGATGGAATCACGGTGCTTCTGTTTTATCTTGCTGTACTGACGCATCATCGGGGTCTGTTTCTTCATATCAGCACCGTCATGTCACAGTGGACGTTGTCGTCAATCGCAAGGGAACGCGTGGCAATAGGGGAAGAGACCTACCGCCTCTGAGCACAAGTCTATTTCCGGGACCGGCTATTTTGGGACTATGCCATAGGAGAGCCCGAAACGAGTGGAGAGCTCTTTACCTTCGCGCTCCGCCGCTTCCCTTGTGGAGAATTCCCCGAGGTGGACCATGTAGAGGATTCTTCCGCCTCTCTCCTTCTTCACTATCCTGACGTCTGTTACGCCCTTCTCTCTCAGTCTGGCAGCCAAGCTGTGCGCGTTTGTCTCCTCGCTGAAGGCCCCAAGCTGAACGGTAAAAACACTTGCCTCTGCGGTCTCAACTTCTGCCTTTCTCTTGCTCGCCACGCGCTCTCTAACAACGGCCGCCTCGAAGCTCGCTGAGAATTCGCT